>OMGY01000162.1_pt1 | contig 76654 bp, 68 predicted proteins | sample 1674461 | NCBI WGS metagenome assembly OMGY01 (sample SAMN05578579, study PRJEB25193) | human gut metagenome | biome: Human Microbiome; feature: human-associated habitat; material: feces | host: Homo sapiens | place: USA:Birmingham | reverse complement strand
GAATATTGTACCCGCAGCAGTCAAGCATTTCACGTCCGTAATCTTCCCACGAATAACCGCTCCAAAGGTTTATTTCATCGTCCCAACGGTCGCCGTGTGAGTTGACTTTTTCTTCAAAATCGTCAAAATTGCGGACTTCGAGGAACGCACAAAAGACTTTATACTTGTAATCGTCGTCAAGAACGCCCGATTCTTTTAACGTGTTGAATAACGTTTCGGGGTTGACGTAATCCCAATTCACAGAACGGTCTGCAATACCTTCGATATCCTGTATGAACAGTTCTTCGTCGATACCGTCAAGTTCAAAGCCTTCTTTTTTAAGTTCTTCCACGATTTCGTCCCATTCTTCATAGTCCGAAAGGTCAAGCCATTTCGAGCCTAAGGCTCTTTCGTTGCACTCGTTGTATGAGCCCCAAGAGCCGATTACGATATTGATGTTACCATTCATTTTGGTTGCCTCCTTCGATAGCGATTTTTTCTTCAATCATATCTTGCACTTCGTCAAGCAGTTCTTCTAAGTCGATAATGGGTGTATTCATTATTTGCAAGCCTCCGTTTCGTCGATATAAATTTTTTCATAGGTGTTACCGTATTCGATGTAATGACCGCTTTCGTCTTCAAACACTTGATAATCCAGAACGCTTATGCGTCCTTGTTTCGTAACGGCAAAAGTGATAAGTTTCTTGTCGGGGCAGTACATAACGGTGTCAAATCTTACAAGACATTCACCGTCGTTGTAATCGAACCCATCTGTGTCGATAAATGCAATTTCGTTAAGGTTAATCATTTTCAAATCCTCCTTATACCGTTTTGTACCATACCGAGTATTCAACCTCGATATCTCTGCCTTCGTATTCGTAATACATAGTCACGTAACCTTTGTATTCGTTTTCTTTTCCGAATACAGGGAAACAATGCTGTTCAACGTCATCGAAAGCTCGCGTATATCGTTTGCCGTTTTTTGAAACGCACTTACATAGCAACGTTCCTTCTTCGTTAAGAAATCCGAGACCGGAAATCTTGTCGTCAGAATTGCCTCTGACTTTCTTGATTGAGTAAACAACTTTTTTCATTTTTGGATTACCTCCATTTTTTATTTTTGCCTTCTGGCAGGGGCAAAGGAGCATAAGTCGAAACTCATTCGATTTGTAAATTTTGTTGCAATGGAGAAAATCAACAGCCAAAGGATTTGAGCGAAAAATACTATCGTATAATAAAAAGAGCCAAACTCTTTATCGAGCTTGACTTCATTATTCAATATGGAAGTTTTAAGTAGTATTTTTCCGTGCAGTTGATTTTCTCGCTGACTTATGCTACAACAGCCACGACAGAAGGCAATAAAATATGGTTTGAATCACCCTGTTGAATTTTTGTAATTTCACACAAATTCGGGAAGCGCTGCGTCGCATAAGTTTTACCCAAAACACGACGAGACCGGCTTCTGGGTTACGGCGGCGCATATCCGAAATGGGTTTTAATTCTTCCGGCGTGTGTTGGTTAGGGTGCCTTTTTACTGCTGCGACTATCAGATACCCGACCACATTTTATACTTTATAGACCTTGAGCGCTAAGCCGAAAACGTGGCGCGCTTTCTGCCCGATGGGAACAATGACACAAGCAATCTTCAAATTAAGGAACAGAAAAAGAGTTGAGTGATAACATCACAGAACTCTGATTTCAAATCGGTTAAAATAAAGGCACAATAAAACAAAGGAGGACACGAAGATGTCTGTCATTAAAATTAATAAAGAAAATTTCGCAAGCGAAGTTTTGAATTCTAATAAACCTGTACTTCTTGATTTCTATGCCGATTGGTGCGGCCCCTGCCGTATGGTAGGTCCGATCGTATCGGAAATCGCAAATGAGCGAAGCGATGTTAAGGTCGGTAAAATCAATGTGGACGAACAGCCGGAGCTTGCGGCACAGTTTCAGGTAATGAGCATTCCCATGCTCGCTGTAATCAAAAACGGGAAACTCGAAAATCAGGTTGTTGGCTACAGATCGAAAGAGCAAATTGAAGCAATGCTGTAAGGAGAAAAAGATGGGATTGTTTAATTTCTTCCGCAACACCGCCGACATCAACACTGGTGTTGCAGAATACAAAACAAACGACGGCGCTGTATTGCTTGATGTTAGGACGGCAGAGGAATACCGTGACGGGCACATTGACGGAAGCGTCAACATACCTCTTGATAGAATTTCTTCCGTTGAGAATACCGTCAAGGACAAAAGCACACCGCTTTATGTGCATTGTTTAAGCGGTGGTAGAAGCAGACAAGCTGTATCCTATTTGAAGCAAATTGGTTACACAAATGCAAAAAATATCGGTGGCATCAGCAGCTACCGTGGAAAGGTGGTGAAATAAATGAAGGTTGTAATTATAGGCGGTGTTGCAGGTGGCGCTACTGCGGCGGCGAGAATACGCAGGCTTGACGAACAAGCGGAAATCGTTGTTTTTGAGCGTTCAGGATTTATCTCATACGCCAACTGTGGTCTGCCGTACTACATCGGAGGCACCATTGAAGATGAAAATAATCTAACCTTGCAGACGCCTGAAAGCTTTTGGAGGCGTTTTAGAGTTAAGATGAATGTTCATCATGAAGTCACGGCAATTCATCCTGACAGCAAAACTGTTACCGTAAAAAATCTTGAAAACGGTAAAATCATTACCGAGAGTTATGACAAGCTCGTGCTCTCGCCCGGTGCTAAGCCGATAAAGCCGGGGTTTGACGGTATTGACAGCGATAAGATATTTACCCTGCGCACCGTTGAGGATACGCTTAGACTCAAGAAATATACGGATGAGCATCAACCGAAGTCTGCCGTGGTAGTCGGCGGTGGCTTTATCGGAATAGAGGTTGCGGAAAATCTGCGTGAACTCGGAATAGATGTAACGCTCGTGGAAGCGGCGGATCAGCTTATGGCTCCGTTTGACAGGGATATGGCATCGTTTATTCATGCTGAAATACGCAAAAACGGCATCTATCTAATGCTTGATACTATGGTTGAAGGTTTTGCCGATACCGATTGCGGTATTGATGTGAAGCTCAAAAATGTCCCGACACTTCATACCGATATGGTTGTAATAGCAATCGGCGTCGCTCCCGAAACCACACTTGCGAAAGAAGCGGGTTTGGAACTCGGAATAAAAAGCAGTATTGTGGTCAATGACAAAATGGAAACCTCTATTCCTGACGTTTATGCGGTTGGAGATGCGGTTCAGATCACTAATTTTGTAACGGATAAGGACACACTCATCTCTCTTGCCGGACCTGCAAATAAGCAGGGTAGAATTGCCGCCGATAACATCTGCGGCGGTGACAGCCATTATACCGGCGGACAGGGCTCATCCATCATCAAAATATTTGACATGACTGCTGCTACTACGGGTATTAACGAAAAAACCGCAAAGTCCCTTGGTATTGCTACAGACAAAGTCATTCTTTCTCCAATGAGTCATGCAGGATATTATCCCGGCGGTAAAATGATGACTATGAAAGTGCTGTTTGAAAAAGAAAGCTATCGCATTTTAGGTGCACAAATTGTAGGCTTTGACGGTGTCGATAAGAGGATAGATGTGCTTGCAACCGCTATCCGTGCCGGAATGAAAGCATATGAACTTACAGAACTTGACCTTGCTTATGCTCCGCCGTATTCCTCCGCAAAGGATCCTGTGAATATGGCAGGCTATATCATTGAAAACATGAAAAACGGCATTGTAAAGCAATGGTATTATGAGGAAGATGAAACACTTCCCCGTGACGGCAGCATAACTCTTCTTGACACACGTACACCAATGGAGTACAGTATGGGTCATGTAAAGGGATTTATCAATATTCCCGTTGATGAACTGCGTGAACGTATAGGTGAGCTGGATAGGAGCAAGCCTGTGTATGTTATCTGCCAAAGCGGATTGAGAAGCTATATCGCAAGCAGAATTCTAATGGGCAACGGCTTTGATGCCTATAACTTTGCAGGCGGTTTCCGATTCTATGATGCAGTCCGTAATGATAAAGCGTTAAATAAAAAATCCACTCTCTGCGGAATGGATGATTAAAAGGACAGAAAAGAAAAAGCGTTGAGAATTCCTTTTTTTGAGAAACTCAACGCTTTGTTTTATCAAACTATAATCTCTTCAAGTCCGTCTTTGTCTATAATCTCAATCGTTCCGCGGGAGAGTGATATAAACCCTTCGTTCACAAAATACTTTAGCATTCGTGTTACCACTTCACGGGGATTGCCTAAGTGATTGCCGATTGTTTCGTGGGTGATTTTAAGAATGTTAGTGCCTTCGATGCTTGCCTCATTCAAAAGGAACTCTGCAAGTCTTTTATCAAAGCTTTTCCACATCACCTGGTCTATAAGCCACATTACATCTGAAAATCGGCTTGCCATAACTTCGTTTGTGTAATTGGCAAGCGGTGCAGAAACATTCATAATACTTTTGTAAACTTCTGATGGGATGACTAAAACCTCTGTTTCCTTTTCAGCAGTAATGGTAATATCAAACTGAATACTGTTCATAATACAAGACGCAGAGAAAAGGCAAACATCTCGCTCAAAAAGGCGGTACATCGTAATCTCTCTGCCATCATCAGATATAGTAAAAGCACGAATTTGACCGGAGAGCACAAGGAGCAGTCCCGTACAATTCTGCGAACCATTATGCAAGAGTTCACCCTTGCCGAATTTACGAACAAAAGATGAGCTTGTAAGCGCATCTTGCTGTGATTTCGTCAGTTTATCAAATACAGGCAAGTATGTCAAGTAATTCATAAGCAGCGCCTCCTTTTTTCTATATTTTATTATAACATAATTTCGGGTATATGTCAATGTTCCATTGACATATGCCATAAACAGTGCTATACTATATTAGAAGGTAATAAAGGCCAAGACCGACGAAGTGTCGCCGAGTGTGTTATTTCCCTGAAGTTCTTGAATTTTCTCCAACGGGAGCAGTGAGCAGGGAACCAATTGTTTTGACAATTAAGGCTTTGCAAAAAAGACTGTCTTCGCCTTTATGTTTGCCCTACCGGCGCTGCAGATACAGAAGACCTTTGCCAGGAAGCAGGATTTATGCTTCCGCAAAGCGCCAACACAAAAGAATTTTAGAGTAGATAAAAACCTATCCCGATATTCCGGCGGATGTGGCGGAAGCGTTGCTTCATAACATAAATTTCAATGAAAATATAGAAAAGAAGGAGAAAACGAAAATGGCAAAATGGAAATGCACCGTATGCGGTTATATTCACGAGGGAGATACTCCTCCCGAAATCTGTCCTGTCTGCAAACAGCCGAAAGAAAAATTCGTAAAGCTTGAGGAAGAATCCAAGAGTCCCTATGCCGGAACCAAAACCGAAAAGAACCTTTGGGAAGCATTTGCAGGCGAATCTCAGGCAAGAAATAAGTATACATACTTTGCTTCTGTCGCAAAGAAGGCAGGTTTCGAGCAGATTGCGGCGCTTTTCTTACAGACTGCTGAAAATGAAAAGGAACACGCAAAGCTGTGGTTCAAGGCTCTCGGCGAGTTGGGTGACACTGCTGATAACCTTCTCCATGCAGCGGAAGGTGAAAATGCCGAGTGGACTGATATGTATGACCGTATGGCAAGAGAAGCGGACGAAGAAGGCTTCCACGATTTAGCCGAACAGTTCCGTGGCGTTGCTGCTATCGAGAAAGCACATGAGGAAAGATACCGTGCACTTCTTAAAAATGTTGAAACCAAAGCAGTATTTGAAAAGTCCGGCGTAACGGTTTGGGAATGCCGTAATTGCGGACATATCGTTGTAGGTACGACGGCTCCCGAAATCTGCCCTGTATGTAAGCATCCGCAGGCCTATTTTGAAGTTCGTAAAGAAAATTATTAAAGAGAGGAAGAAAAATGAGAGAAAAGTTTTATATTTGCCGCCATTGCGGTAATTTGATCGGTCTTATTAACGATGCAGGCGTCCCTATGATGTGCTGCGGTCAAAAGATGGAGGCGCTGGTTCCCAACACCACCGAAGCGGCGGGAGAAAAGCACTTGCCTTTTGTGAATTTGGAAGATGGTTCTGTTTATGTAAGGATCGGCGAAATAACCCATCCCATGACCGAGGAGCACTACATTCAATGGGTTTATGTTGAAACTGAGAATGGCGGTCAGCGTAGAGCCTTTAAACCTGGCGATACACCGGAAGCTACATTTTGCATCGGCGAAGATAAACCTGTTGCAGTTTATGCTTACTGCAACCTCCACGGACTTTGGAAAACTGAAATCAAGTAAAAGTAAAATCGCCTGCCAAAACATCTTGGCAGGCGATTTGTCATATCTTTTCAATTATAAATAAGTTCAGCGTTTACAAGTTCAGTTGCTCGATTATGGATATTAGCGACGTTCCTTCTTCGTTAAGAAATCCGAGACCGGAAATCTTGTCGTCAGAGTTGCCTCTGACTTTCTTGATTGAGTAAACAACTTTTCTCATTATTATATTTTGCCTTTCGTTGTTGCTGTTGTAGCACAAGTCAGCGGTAATAGCAACTACCGCGAAAAATAGGTGTCGTTTGGCATTAGATTTTTTTGAAAACGGCTATAAAAATTGGTATTGTTTTTGGTATTATTTTAGTTTGAAAATTATTTTGAAATCTAAAATTTGCCGAAAAAACGAAAGAAAATAGCCGATTTAGACGAAAAATATTGCTCAAAACGCCAAAAAATGTGCGATAATTGCCTATTTTAATAGGATTTTGAGAATTTTTCAAAACTCCTAAGGCGGGTTGTCGGACGTTCGAATCGTCTCAGGCAGGCCAAAAAATCAGTCGTTTCTTTCCGGAAAACGACTGATTTTTTTATACATGTACAAGCCATATCCCCTCGCACTGCGAGCGGTTTTTTTTTATAAAAATACGGAAGTCGCTTTACATACACAAGCGGTTTCCGTATTTTTTCTTCTTAAAATCCCTTTAAATAATATACGCCCGCGCCGTCTTTCCGGATGCAATAATTCGGCTTATACGCCGCAAAAAACTTGCTCACGGCAAGAAGATACCTGTAAAACGTGCGCGCGCTGATTTTATACTCTTTGCAAAAATCGTCGCGCAAAACGCTCCCGCCGCAAAGAAATGCGTCGTACATCAATAATACTAATTTGGTTTTCATATTTGTCTGCCTCTTTTGTTTTTTATTTTGTCAGCAGACGACGCGTCGTCTTGCACGGGAAACCCGTTCCCGTTTCAACGCTTATATTATATCACAAATACCGCCGTAATTTGTCAGCGTATTCCGCGTTTTTACCCGCAATTTACGCTTATTTTCCCGCGGTTTACGCTTAGTTTTATAATTTCGCCGAAAAAACGGCATAAAAAAACGCTTTTCCTATCATCGGATATCCCCGGCAAAAAGAATTGCGTTTTTTATTCTTTCGTAATGAATTTTTACGATAAAACGATTACTTTGAGTTTAATTCTGCACGGCGGACGGGTTTTGTATAAATCAAAACCGATTTTCAAAACCGTTCCTTGTTCGTACTCAAACGTCCCCTGCAATTTGTTCTCTTCGCAAAAAACCTGCAAAGGCACACAATAATCGTAAGCGTCGTCCGGCACAAAGTCGATAAGCACCGAGACGGTTACCGTGCGCTGCGCGTTTAAAACAAAATAATAATCGAAATCGGGCGAAATATAAATTTCTTGTTCTTCGTCCGCCGTTACTATCGCGGGCGTTTTTTCCGTTAACCCGTCCGTTTCCGAAATCCGGATATATTGCGCGTACAACGTCTGATTGCCGAGCGGAACGTAATACTCGTTTACGATATTTCCGCCCGCGTCTGCCCAGCCGATAAAACGATGCCCTTCTTTTTCGCAGCGCGGCAATACAAAAGCATAGTCCTCTTCCGTTGTCTGTACGCCGCTTCCGTCCCGTAATGTTAAAACGCTTTTCGAAACGTTTTTTGTCATAGGCAACAACATCGAATCCGGTTTCGCGCTCACCGCACGTATCGCTTTAGAGGAAAGATTCGTAAACGCAGAATTTCCGTAGGCACACTCCCCTAAATACCGCACGGTATCGGGAATGAAAACAATACAGTTGCTTTCTTGCGTATACAGCGCATTGTCTTCAATCGATATTATACCGTCCGGCAATACGATCCCGCTGAACCGCGATCGATTAAATCCCTGTCTCTTAATCGTCCGTACCGTTTCCGGCAGCACCAGAACGTTTTTCGCACAACATTCGAAAAACGCGTTCTCGCCGATTGTTTCTATCGTATTGAGTTCGTCAAAATAAACGTTTCCGTAAAAAACACCGAAACAAAGCGCCCCGATTTCTCTCACCCCTGCGGGAATTTTCAACGCGTCTTTTACCCGGCAAAGCGCAAACGCCCGCTCGCCGAGAATCACCATACCGTCCGGAAGATTGATGGCATTATACTCTTTATTAACGCCCTCTTTATTAACGCTGCTTTGACCGAATTTACATTTCAAAGCCACCACGGGCGAGCCGTTGATATACGCGGGGACGTTCACCGTAACGTTTGCGCCCGAAGCCCCTTTATAATTCGTAATCGTAACGCCCGACGAAGTTTCTTCGTAATCAAAAAATTCCGTTGAACCGTACGTTTTCAATTCCTGCCACAACGCGTACAACGTAATATCTTTCTCGTTTCCTTTCGCTATTTTCGTGATCGTCGCGCCGTCGCCCGCCGCGTTATCGTACCAGCCGAGAAAATCGTACCCGCCCGCTTGCGCTTCGGCAAGAAACAACGCGTTTTTACACTTCGCCTCCGTCGGATTCGGATTTTCCGCCGCGGACATATTCAAAACATAAGTAATCTTATACGTTTTTTCGCTGTCGCGCCAGATTGCCGTAAGCGTACGGTTTTTCACGTCCAGCGAATCGATTTTACTCAACCTTTCGCCGCTCTCTTTATCCTGCCACCCCACGAAATCATAGCCCGCTTTTTTGCAGGACGGCAAATAGAAAGACGCGCTTTCCACCGTGAGAGAATATGCGTAGGTTGCGCTTTCCGTTTCATCGCTATCGGTTGCCGAAAATACGATGTTTCCGCCGTCCGCGTCAAGTTTCAGAATATATGTAACCGGCGAAAACCTCGCGTACAGCACCGAAAGAAACGCCACGTTCGAAGAATCGATCGTTTCGATTTTTTCGCCGCCCGTTTTTTCCGTATACCAGCCGATGAATTCGTATCCGCGTTTGTTTACGGGGTATAATTCCGCTCTATCTTCGTACGAAATAAAATTCGGATTGATTTTTTCGTTTTCGTACGCGCCCGTGTATTCGTAGCGGATCAGATACGTTTTCGCGCGGAATATCGCATACAATTTCAGATCGGCTTGCAAATCGTATAATTTTTCGTAATATGCGCCCGAACCGTCCGGAAGATCGTTCCACCCTATAAACTCATATCCGAATTTTTCCGCTCCGTTCAGCGTAAAAACCTCACCCGCGCGCACGATTCCGGGGTTTTCCGCCGACATTATGCCGCCCATGCAATCGTATGACACCGTATATTTTTCGTCGGTTTTCTGCCAGAGTGCGTACAGCGTTAAATTTCTTGCGTTTTTTCCGCCTACCGTCGAAATTTTGTTCGCCGCGTTACCTCCGTTCATCGCGGCTATGCCGCCCGCCGCGCGGTTCTCTCTCGTCGTGCCGCCGTACGGCGATTCGTACCAGCCTACGAATTTATGCCCTTTTTTCACCGGAGCATGCAACGCAATCTCTTCCGCCGCGGTAACCGTATCGGGGTTTACGTCGTACATCGTGCCGCCGTACAATTCGTAACGCACCGTATACACCGCGTCGCTCCACTTCGCATACAGTTTTATATCGGAACACGCGCAACGCACGCTTACGGCAGCTTCCCCCGAATAATCGGGCGTTAAATACCAACCCCGAAACTCCGCGCCCGCTTTTTGCGGCGAAATTAACGAAATTTCGCCGTTTTCTACGGTAATTGTGTTTTGTGCTTCCGCCGTAAACTCGCCGCCGTTCAGCCAAAAATCGATATAATATTCGTGCGGCGCAAACACGGAATAATACTCTTCGTTGCCGGTAATCGTACGGGGAAATTGCACCGTTTCGCCGCTCTCGTTCACCCAGCCGCAAAAATCGTAGCCTGCCTTTTGCGGCGTTTTCGGCATATACGATTGCAGCGAAGAAACGCTTATAATCTCGCCGTCGAAAGAAACGTCGTACGCGTTTTCCGCCGATTTTTTATATTGCGTTACCGCCGCCATCGCTCCCGCGCCCGTAAGCAGACAGCCTGCAATCACCGCCGCCGCCACGATTCGCCCCGCGCGCCTGCCCCGTTTCACGTACGTTACGCTTTCGCTTTCCGCTTTTTCCTTTTCGCCCATGCCGCAATACAGCTCCGATACGGGACAAGCGAAATGTTCCGCGAGCGCGACCAGCTGCGGTATATCCGGGCATGTTACGCCGCGTTCCCAGCGCGATATCGTATCGGGCGAAACGTTATATTCCGAAAGATAATCGGCAAGAAGTTCCTGACTTTCGTTTTTCTGCGTGCGTTTTTCGCAAAGCGTTTTTCCGAATGCCGCGGGATCGAACGCGCCCGAGTACGTTTTTTCGCTTTCGGGCAAATCGAGCAATTTTTCAAGCGTAACGCAAAACGCCGCCGCGATTTCGCCGAGTTGCGAGATGTCCGGCTCGATAAGCCCGCGTTCCCAGCGCGATACCGTCTGCGAATGTACAAGCAGTTTATCCGCAAAATCATTCTGCGTGATATTCGCCTCTTTTCTTAATTTTTTCAGCCGTTCGCCGAATGTCTTTTCTTCCATACGCTTTTTCTTTCGCCGCCCGATTTTTCCGTTGTATTCCGCCGTAAATAAATTCGACCTGCCTGTTTTCATTATAACCCGTTTTTTTTGTTTTGTCAATCATTCTTTGCTTTTTCGTCTTGTTTTGCCCGGCGTACGAAAAAAGCCGCGCCCGAATTGCGGGACACGACTTTATTCTGACGATGATCGGTTGTTTATTCCAGGATATCGGTGGTGATAAAATCCACGCCGTAAGAAATCAGCCGTTCGGCGACGGACTTATCGTCCACCGTCCAGCAATTTACGGCAATGCCGTTTTGTTTCAGCTCCTTTACGTTTTCCGCCGTAAGGCGTTCGTAATAAATATCCAGCCCGAGATTGTATTTTTTCAGCGCTTCTATCAGTTTTTTCGATACCTCTTCGCTTGTTAAAAGCTGTATGCGAACGGCAGAATCCATCGAACGCAGAACGGCAAGATTTTCGTAACAGAACGATATGAAAATCATTTTTTCCAAATGATATTCTTTCTTAATTACTTCGTAAATTTCGCGGATTTGTTTTTCCGGCATCTGATTTTTCAGTTCCAGCACGGCGATTTTATTGTATGTTTTGCAGATTCTGAGATACTCTCCCGGTTCCGGCAAGCATAAATCTTCCCGTTTTTCGCCGTTTTTATCCGTCAGCCGGAGCGAACGGAGCAACGAAAAATCGCTGCCTTCCACCGAAAACGCTTCGCCGTACACCCGCTGCGTGTCGTCGTCGTGAATAATGACGAATTTTCCGTCTTTCGTAACGTGCACGTCCGTTTCGATACCGTAATAGCTGCGGTTTCCCGCCGCCACGAACGCCGCCGCCGTGTTTTCGCGTTCGATGCCGCTTACGCCTCTGTGCGCAATCAGTTTCACGTTATTTTTATCGATTTTTATCGTGTCCATATTTTACGCCTTTCCTGATTTCAGTCCTTCGCGAAAAACGATAAAGTAACCGCCTCGCTGCGGGCAAACCATACGTCGACCGCGCGGAGTTCGAAAAAGTATTCGCCCGTATATTCCGTTTTATACGTTTCGCAATATTTTTTCATATCCGCCGCCGTAAACTTCCACGATTCCGTAGCCGGCATTTCGTCCGCCCGATCGTAACGATACGTGAAAGTGGCGAGATAAAACGTTTTCACTTTCGTCTTCTTCGTGCCGCTTACGTTATAAACGGCAAGCGTATAATACCGCACCATGTCGTCGTCCGCGGCAGATTGCCATACGCAGGAGATATCTTCGTTTTCCGCCGTAACCTGCAACACGGAATCGCCGGAAAATACAGGCGCCGCGTTGTTTGCCTTCCGGCTTTCGTTATCGTACTTTTTCAGATGCGATCCGTCGCTCTGCGGATAAGAAAGCTCCCACGCGTCTTTAATTACGCTTTGCTTTACGTAATCGCACCGTTTTACGCGCAGATTTCCGTTGGCGTCCGCCTGCACCAACAGTCCCTCCGAAAAATCGTCGACGCGCGTGCCAACGTCGTTATCGAATTTCAGCAGATTATCGTTCACGTTGTTCATCCAGCCCGTGTACTTCACGCTGCCGCAATCGAGCGCGGTGAACGCGCCGTTCTGGCTGATCTGCGTTTCGTCCTGCAGAACGTTATGGATGTGCCCGCTGAAATACACCACCTGCGGATACTTCGAAATAACGGTGGAAATATCGGAATCGCTCCATGTGGTGGCGCAGGATCCCGTTACCGTTTCGTACACGGGCGGATGCGCCGTAACAAACACGTATTGCCCCGGATTTTCCTGCGTGATTGCCGAAAGTTTCCCGTCCAGCCAATCCAGCGTGGATTTTTCGTAGCCGTTCGGCGTCCAGTATCTCGCGGGGTTTACGGAAAGGAAATGATATCCGTTTACCACGGCGTGCCGCCGCCCCTCCGACGGGAGAGAATCCGCCGCGTCGATACGGAAGAACTCTTCGCCGAGCTGCGAATAAAACAGCGCGGGCATTTCCGTCATCACGTCGCCCAGTACGGAAGGATCGGTATCGTGATTGCCGAGGCAATAAAACACGCCCGTTTCGTTTACGTCGATCGCTTCGGTAATTGCGGTTTTCAGCATCGCGATATCCGCATTGTATTCCGTAGTATAATCCGACTGACCTTTCAGACCTGTTTTTTTCCAGGTATCCTCCGTGAGGTCGCCCGCAAAAAGCGCTGCGTCCAGCTTGCCGCCAGCCAGTTCTTCGGCGTAATCGAGCGCGCGGACAAGCTTGTTTTTCACCTTCTCCTGCCCTACCTGCTGATGAATATCGCTCATTGCCGAAAAACTGAGCACGATGTTGTTCTCGTCGAATTCTCCGCTTTTCTTATCGTCTTTCCCGCAGGAAGCAAAAGAAATCGTTGTTGCCGCCACCAGAAAAGCCAGTGCGAAAGCCGCCGTTTTTTTCATAGTTTACCTCGTTTTATTCACCTCGCGGGGAGCTCAGGCGATGATGCCGAGCTCCAGCGCCGTTTCTTTCAGGATGTTCTGAATATCGGTATACCCCGCTTTCTTCAGATCGGAAATCATGCGGTCCCAGTCGCCGGAAAGATTTGCCGTACCGATAATCGCTTTGTTTACGAACGACCACGAAATATTTTTTACTTCCGCCATCTTGTTGTAAACCAGCGAAGGATATGCCGTTACGTTTACCAGCTTCGAATGCTGCAGATATTTCGTATACTCCACCGCCTGCCGCACGAGAGCGCCGTACCTTGGATACAGCGAACCGATATCGGTAGCGATTTCGATATTGCCGCTTCTTTCGTATTCATCCCAGTCTACGGCATAACCGAATCTGCTGCCCATGCCGTGCAAACCCGCGTTCACGGTATTGCCGTCGAGATCTTTCACTTTTGCGAAATAGTTGGAACGTTCGGAATTTCTGCCGTCGAGATCGGCAACCACGTTGCCGTCTTCGTCCAGCGTATAATGCGTGCCTTCGATGCCGTACAATCTGAGTTTCGAACCTTCGGGACTGATCAGGTATTCCAGCAAATCCAGCGTTTTATACACGTCTTTCGTGCCTTTCGTAATCGCATAGCCGCCGTAATCTCCGCCCCAGTCGGAATAGCCTCTTTCGCCTTTGACGCCCAGCGTTTTTCCAGTTAATTCCGATGTGTTGCCCGTGCCGAGAAGCGGAGGACCTACTATCACTTTATCGGCGCCGTTCGCGTCTTCGAAGTTTGCCACCACCCATTCCATGTGTCCTTCGCCGTTCGTCATGATGCAGCCCACTTTACCGTTGTACCACTGGTTGCGATCGGTATCGCCCGTATTCTGGTTGAACGTAGGATCGATCCAGCCTTTTTTATACATGGCGTTCATCCATTCGAGATACGGCTTGAATTCGTCGCGCGCGTACATATAAGAAGCCGCGCCGCTATCCGTAATATCCCAGTCGGGCGTAATGCCGAACGCGCCGTACAACGGGTTAAGATAATAGTTGTAGGTGTTCGGCGAAATGCCGTACGTCTGCCCGGAAGGATTTCCGTTGGCGTCGGCGAAGAGGTTGTTGCCCGAAAATCTGCTCATCACGTATTCGAATTCGTCCAGCGTTTCCGGCGCTTTCGCATTGCCGTCGCTATCCACGAAACCGATGGCTTTCAGCCAGTCCGCGCGATAATAAATCGCCCAGGCGGTTTTTGTTTCCACCGCGGGAATCAGGTAATGCCTTTCGTAATACTGAATATTTTTATACTGATTGCTGTATACAAGCTTGTTCAGATACGGGTACCGATTTTCGTTGCCGATCAGAAGCTCGTCCAGATTCCACAGCAAATCCTGCGAGGGATCCGCCCAGCGCTGAAAAGCGCCTTCGGAATTTTCGGGATCGGACCAGATGACGTCCGGAAAATCCATGCTGTTCATCATCGGCGTAAGTTTCGTGTAATAATTTTCGCTTTTCGCGCCTTCGAACGCGATGGTTACGCCTACGTCCGATTCGATTTTCTGAAAGACGGAATCCATTTTCGCGCCCGCGTATTCGTCGCCCGAATAAGTGAAAATACGAATTTCCTGCGTAGCACCGTCGTGGGGCTTGGCGCACGCCGCCATCGGCGCCAGCGCAACCGCCGCCAGAACGATTCCCGCGATACGAGTCATTTTTTTCATTGTTCAATCCTCCTTGTAATCAAGAATATTCATTTCGCTTGCGATGATTTCCGTAAAATCGGAAACCACCGCGATTTTCATGCGTTTTTCGCCGCGTTTGTTCACGAGGTCGAATTTTTCCGTGTTTGCCGTCATGCCGTACGTATACGCGCTCTCCGTTTCGAGATGCATGTCGATTTCCGCAAAATCGCAGTAATTTTCGTACGCCTGTCGCACCACCATCACATCGTGCAGGCAGATTCTCCAGCCGGGAAGTTTCGATTTCAGCCATAAATTCGTAAGCAGCGAAAGATAATTTTTGTATTCGCTCCCGCGCATGTTCAGCATGTAACGCTGCTGTTTTTCGCTTACCACGAACTTCGACGTTACTTCGCAGCCGAACGCGGTAACGGGCAAATCGGAAGAAAACACCGTTTTCGCCGCGGGAATATCGCAGTTGATATTCCACTCCACATACTGGTTCGCATAGTCGCCGCCCATCATGATAACGCCGCCGATTCCGCTCATTGCCGACGGATCTTTTTCTATCGCCGCGGCGATATTCGTCAGCGGACCTATGGCAAGCAGTACCAGATTTTTGCCGTAACGTTTCGCGCTTTGCACGATAAAATCGATAGCGTCCGACGGGATGCCGTTTTCGTTATCCGGCGCATACGCTTCGTTTTCAAGGTCCGCCGTCCACTGGCAGCAATGTCCGTCCGCATCCCACGCGCCTTTCAGCCCCGCATACACGGGAAGCTTTTTGCCGTATAAAACCGCCATTTTTTTAGCGATGCGCGCCCGCTCGTCCGCCCAGCGGAACACCGTGGTAACGCCGAGCAGCGGCAGATTTTTTTTCAACGCGAAATCCAGCGCGTACGCATCGTCGATATCGTCGCCGATGTCGGTATCGAGAATAAATTTTTTGTCTGTCATAATTCAGTCCTTTCGGCGGCTCAGCCTTTCACCGAGCCAACCATCACGCCTTTCGTGAAATACTTCTGCACGAAGGGATATATCAACATAATGGGAATAATAGAAACCACCACCGTAGCCATTTTCACCGATTCCGCCAGCGTCTGCATCGAAGAATCTCCGCCGATGCCGGAAGTGGAAGTAGCTTTGGAAAGCATATCGCGCAGAATGTTTTGTATCAGAAGTTTTTCCTGCGATTTGATATACAGCAGCCCCGTCATGTAATCGTTCCATTTGCCTACGGCTACCCACAGCGCCACCGTAGCGATAATCGGTTTGGACAGCGGCAGATATATCGAAAAGAAAATACGAAGTTCTCCGGCGCCGTCCAGCGCAGCCGATTCGCTCAGTTCCGCGGGAATCCCCTGAAAATAGTTCTTCACCACGAAAATATTGAACGCGCCCGTAGCGCCCACGGCGATATACACTAAGTAGCTGTCCGTCAGTTGCAACACGTTTCTGATAAGAATATAAAACGGAATCAGCCCGCCCGAAAACAGCATGGTAATCAGCACATACACCAGCGCGACCTGCCGCCCCGGCAAATCTTTTTTCGAAAGCGGATACGCGCCCACCGTGGTAAGCGCCACGGCAACCGCCGTTCCGATAATCGTAACCACGATAGTGTTTACGTACGCGCGGAATATGTTGGGATTGCCCAGCACGGATTTATACGCCGAAAAGCTCCATACTTCCACAGGCAGTCCGTTTACCAGCTGCCGCGAACGGAACGATTCTGTGATTACGTATACGAACGGGGCAATCAGCACGGCAAGAAAAATCAGCGTAATCAGATACAATATCACGTTGCAGCGAATATCGGAAGCGTTGTTCCCGAACAGCGAACGCATGAACGCCGAAAATTTGCTCCGTTCTTTTTTCGCGCCCTCCCGCGAGGGAATACTCTGTTCGTTTTTTACCATATTCCTTCGCCTCCTATCAGTTTCGTCAGTTTGTTGGTGAGGATGACAAGCACGCAGCCGATCGCCGAATTGAAAAGTCCGATTGCCGTGGAAAGCGAGTAATTGCCGCCCGTGATACCAAGCGAGAACAGATACATTTCCAGCGTTTCTCCCTTGCCCGAAAGCACGCTGTTGTACGTGTTGTAAATCTGATCGAACCCGGCGTACATAATGTTGGAAAGGGTGAGAATCGCGTTGAACGAAATGGCAGGCAGCAGCCCCGGAAGGGTAATGTACAGAATTTTTTTGAATCTGCCCGCGCCGTCCAGCGAAGCCGCCTCGTACAGTTGCGGATCGATGTTCATCAGCGTGGCAAGATAGATAATCGTGCCCCAGCCCGCTTCCTTATATATATCCGAAAAAATCAGGAAGCCCACATACAAATTATCGTTACTGAAAAAGTGTATGTTTCTGCCGAACAGCTTCAGCATCACGTCCTGAAACGCCGTGGATTTATCCAGCGACAAAAAGATGCCGCCCAGCACTACCCACGATAAAAAATGCGGTATGTACGAAACCGACTGCGTCAATTTCGCAAACCTCGCCGACGGAAGTTCGTTCAGCATCAGCACCAGAAGAATAGGCGCGGGAAAGCCGAACAGCATTTTCAAAAGCGAAATTCTGAGCGTATTGATCAGTTTTTCTTTAAAAAGAGACGTTCCGAACAGCTGCGAAAAATACTTGAACAAATCAAGTTTTCCGTCCGTCGTCGCCCACGGGCTGCCCCAGATGCCTTTTCTTACAAACCAGTCTTTGAAAGCGATCTGCAAGCCGAACATCGGATAATAATTGAAAATAAACAGATACACGACAAGCGGCAGCAGCATAAGATACAGAGGCAAAAATCTTACGAAAAGATTGCCTTTCGTTTTTTTACCCCGTTTCCCCGCGTTTTTGCATTCCGCCGGTTCGCGCGTCGTTGCGATTTCCTTTTCCATACAAGATACTCCGAGCCGAAAAGTTTTTTGCTTCCGCGGCAGTTTTTCCCGCCGCGGAAACGCAACTTTTCTTTAGTTTTCTTTCTTCTTTTTGGTTGCCGCAAACGCGATTGCCGCCGCGCCGAGCACCGCCGCCGCGCTGCCGAATCCGATGATTCCGCCGCAACCCGACTTCGTTTCCACCTTATTCAGCGCCGCAATCGCCTGCAATTTTGCGGAATTGCCCAGCGTTTTGCTCTTTGCCGAAAGGATTTTTTTCTTGCCGTCCGCCAGCGCTTCGTCCAGTGCGGCGCGGGCGTCTTTGGTATATTTGTTATTGGCGATCAATTCGTCGTACTTCGCCTGCAATTCGTCGGCGTATTCCTGCAACGTCTTTTTCAGCGTGGCTTCCGCCTGAGCGATCGTTTCCACCGCCTGCGCCGCCGCAAACACCTCGTTATACAGCCTTTCCGCGTCCTCTGCGGTTTTCACTTCTGTTTCGCATCTTTCCGTAAACGAAGCGATTTCGTCCTGTAAAAGCGCCCAGTTTGTAGCGGAATAATCCGTTTGCGTAAGCGTAGCGAACCACGCTTCGAGCGCCGCCTTCTTTTCGGCGATTTTATCTTTCACCGCCTGCGGCAAATCGTGATTCTGCGAGGTGTACTTTTCTTCGTCGAACGCAGAAGAATCGAGCAGATACGTCGTGTAGCAAGGCGCTTCGAAATTTCTCACCTGACCTTCGAGAATGATGTTCGACGCAAATTCGAAATAGAGCACGTCGCCCGCTTTCATATACCACACGCCGCTGAAATCTTCCTGCGTTACGGGATTGCTCACCGTGGCGATTTTCTTCGTTTCTTCGCCGCGCACGATATACACGTTAAGAACGCAGTTATCCGTCCAGCCGTTGGTTTTGCCTTCGGGCAGTACGTTGGAGAACGTAAGCGAACAATCTTTATTCGCTTTGAACAGCTGCACGATCGCGGCGTTGCGCCCGATGTACCACTTCCAGTTCTGCGCGAAATATTTCGGCGAATCGAAACCGGCGTTCAGAGATTCGTTGTACATATAATACTTATCCGCGCCCTGTTTATCGAAATCGAGAAGTCCGTCCGCCACGGTACCCGTCATCAGCTTCGTATCCGCCACGACGCCCGTAATCCAGGTATAGCCGTTGGCATTCATTTTTTCGCAATAATCGAGGTCTTTTCCCTCTTCTTTCACGGGGACGACCGCTTTCATCGCCGCCATCGCGGTATCGTAAACGGAATTGATGTCCTCTGCCGTTTCCGCCGTTTCCACGTCCGTAAGGAATTTTTCGTGCGCGGCATTTACGGTTGTCCAGCCCTCGGCGGTGTAATTTTCTTCTTTCAGCGTTTTCCAATACTCCGCCATGTCCGCCTTTTTAGCGGCTTTCGCGTTATCTACCGTGTTGGTTTTCACCGCGTCGATATCGGATACGGCTTTTTCGTACGCCGCTTTCAGCACGGATAACTTCGTATATTCCGCGCCTTTGAAATCTTTGAGATATTTCTGAATCAGAGCCCAGTTTTCCGCCGTGTAATCGTCCGGGCTCAGCGCCGACACCTTATCTTCCAGCTTCTTTGTATATTCCGCAATCTGTTCCGCCGTGGCTTCGTCGGTTTCGCCTTTTGCCGTAAACGTAATCGTCGCACTCTGCATGTTCTGATAGTTCCTTGCATTGCCCGCGCCGAGTTCGTAATAAATCACGTCGCCTTTCGCCATCTCTACGGAAAGCCCTTTGTTTACTTCGGCTTTAATCGTCGCTTCGGCGCCGTCCGCTATATGGAACAATTTCGCAAGCTGCGTAACCGATTTCGTTGCCGCTTCGTATTTATAAACGGCAAAAAGACTGTTCCAATCGATATAGCCGCCGAAATTCGCCGCCGTGTAATCCCAGGCAATCGTGCCGGCGGCTTCCGCTTCCACATACGTAACCACGCTGCCGCCTGCCGCCGGGAATTTATACTGCCAGTTTTCAACGGTAAATCCGTTCAGCGACAAAGCGTTATCGCTTACTTTCGCCGAAAAATCTTTCAGATTATAATCGCTCTTCGTCGCGTCGAAAAACAACGCCGAAGAATCGGTGTACATCAACTTCACTTTCATGTTGTTGATGCTGTGCCCCTTATACTCGCTATACCACGTATAATAAGGCAAATCTCCCATGGTAAGCTGCTTCGTTTCGGCGGCGGAAGCCGCGCTTCCTCCGAGCAGCGACGCGCCAGCCGCCGCGCTTCCCGTGCAACAAAGCGCAAGCAGTGCGGCAAGTTTCTTGTTCCGGTTCTTTCCTGATGTATTCATATCTTCTCTCCTTATAATTCTCCTTATCGGCGGAGTTGCCGTTTTTAACATGATAAATTCCGCGTTTTTCCGCTTTTTGCGCCGTATTGCACGCTTTCGCGGCGTTTTTTTCGTTACGCGTAATAGTTTTCCAGCAGATTCAGAGCGCCCGTTCCGCCTGCGGCTTTCTGATAGAGTGCCGCCAGTTCTTTGGCTTCGCCCGCAATCATCTGCCTTGTGCCGGACGAGTCGTTATACACCCGCGCGGGGTTCGGATCCGCAAAAAAGCCGAATCGAGATACGTTGCCGTGCGCCGCCCAGGGCGTATTCGCATTATCGAACATCCTGAAAATATTCACCGTTTCCACGTACGGCATATATTTTTTCACGGCGTTCATCATCGCAATCACATTTGCCGCGGCGCCGTAAGATCCTTTACCCGTATCGCTGTACCCTACTTCCGTAATGAACACTTTTTTATGTTTGCGTTCGTTATCCAGCACTACCTGATACACCTTGTGATTTTCCGCAACGAAATACGATTCGTCGAAATCTTTCGTATCGCGGTACGGGTGCCATGCCGCCACGTCGAAATAATCGTCGGGATTTACCGACGCGGTTTCGTCGGTTTCGGACGAATAGAAATAGCCGAATTCGCCGCTGAAAATATTATCGTAAATCTTTTGTAAAAACCAGGCGTTGGAAGGGCGGCTTTTCGTTACGTCGCTGTTTCCCTGCCCCATCGGTTCGGTAAGCCCGCCCATCACGCTTTTCGCTTCGGGATTGGCGTCGTGAATCGCCCGCGTGGCGTAATAGAGCATATCCGTGGAAATCGCCGCCATCATTTCCGAATCGAACAGAGAATCATCGTAACAGCTGTACATAAAATCGGGGTTGTTGAGTTCGTTATCGATTTCCCAGTACTCCACTTCCGGAAATTCGGAAACCAGCGTATACCAGGAAGTATAATAATCGTCCAGCCACTGCTTGTAATAACTGCCAGTGGAAAGATTCCGCCGCACTTTCCCCACGGAATTCTGCCCGTTGTTGAAGTTGTGATGATTCATGCCGATATTCGTTATGCCGCGCGCAACGCACTCCGCAAGCTCCGCGTGCATTACGGCGCAATGTCCGGCGTTTAAAGTATCTTTATCTTTCAGAAGATACGTGAAGTGCATCCAGTGCCGCACCGTTTTCGCACCCAGATTTTCAATCAGCTGAAAATCCACGCCGAAATCTTCCGCGGTAAACGGCGATCCGTTATACTCTCTGTCCTCTATCAGATAGCAGATTCCGTACAGTTTCGTCGTATCGGCAATGCCGTGAGAGGTATCAAGCGGAATTTCTTCCTGCGGTTTATCCTTTGGCGGCTTTCTCTGTCCGCCCGAATCCGTATCGCATCCGGCAACGGAAAACGCCGAAGCCGCACATAGAAGCGCCGCCGTTACCGTTGCGAGAAAATTCTTTTTCATCACGTCAATTCCCCTTCTTCATAAGTACTTCCAAATCGCCCGAACCTCCGGCAAGCCTCTGAAAAGCATAAGCTTTATTTTTCGGCGCGCCGGGAATGCATCTTCCGTCCGCCGCGATATTGATCGATTGCGTTTCCGAAGCGAGTTTATAGTACGTTCTCGTATAATCGGGGTCGTGCACCAGCCCGAAACGTACTTCGTAGGCGCTGTCCCAGTTATTCAGCTTGCCCACATCGTACAGTTTGAACACGTTCACCGTTTCCAGCCACGGTAACTGCTTGCAGGCGTCGAACATTTCTTCCATGTATTTTATGGCGTTCTGCTCGCCGTTGCATACGGTATCGTTCCAGCCGATTTCTGTAAAGAATACTTTTTTGTGTTTTTTCTCGTTCTGCAGAACGATATCGTAATATTCTTTATTGATTTCTATGAAATTCTTTTTGTTGAACGAAGGCATGTACGGATGCCAGCAGGCAATCTGAAAATAATCGTCGGCGTTTTTCGAAGCGCCGCTCTTTTCTTCCGCCCCGTAAAAATATCCGTATTCGCCGCTTGCCACGTTATCGTATAACAGCTGTAAAAAAGTTGCCGTATTGCCCATGCCGAGCCCTTTCGGCTCGGTAAGTCCGCCCATCACCGTCTGCGCCGCCGGATTTTCTTCGTGAATCGCGCGGGAAGCGTAATAGAACATATCCGCGGCGATTTCCGCCATCTCTTTCACCGAATACGAATCGTGCGAAGAACCGTTCCACATGAAATCGGAATTGTTTACTTCGTTATCGATTTCCCAGTATTTCACTTCGGGAAATTCTTTCACCAGCGTGCGCCACGATTCGTAATAATCGTTCAGCCATTCCACATACGCGCTTCCTTCCGATACGTCGCGTTTATAGGGTTTTGCAACGGTGTTGCCTGTTGCGTTGAAGTTGTGGTGATTCATGCCGATGTTCGTCATGCCCGCCGCTTCGCACGCCGCCAGAAGATCGTGCATGTTTTTCGTTGCGGCGCAATCGAGTTTCAGCGTATCAGGCGAGGACATGAAATGAGGGAAATGCATCCACTGCCGCACCGTTTTTACGCCCATGTTCTTCATCAGAAGCACTTCGTTGGCGATATCCAGCGTTTCGGCGCTGCGTTCTTCCAGCAGATAACACATGCCGTACAAATTGCTCTGATCCGCTATGCCGTGCGAAGAATCCAGAGCGGTATCCTTTTTGCCGCATGCGGCGCCGAAGCACGACGTTGCGATTGTTGTGCCCGCAACGAAAGCGGACAACCATTTTTTGAAATTTATCATTTTTCTCTTCCTCTTTGCAAAAACTGCCTGAATACGGAAATTTTTCCGTTATTTATGGTATAATTCGGATAAATTCCGTAAAAATAGTAGCATAAAAAAAATCGATTGTCAATACTAAAAAATAAAGACAACCGATTTTCAGAATATATAACCGAATTTTATAACGGCGAAAACTTATCTTTTTCCAGATTTTTCAGCCCGTCAAGATAGCGGGTGCGCGCCTCGTTAGGCGTACTGCCTATCACTTCGCGGTACTTTGTACAGAACTGCGCTACGGAGGAAAAGCCGCAGCGCGCCGCAATTTCCTTGATTAAGTATTCTTTTCCGTTGCCGCTTCTAAGCAGCCTGTCCGCAAGCTCGATACGCTTCTGCAAAATATATTCGTTCACGCCGACGTTGTATTTCTTTGCGAAAATTTTTCTGAAATGATCGTAACTGTACCCCGACATTTCCGCCAGCTTCGCCGTATCGATTTCGCAACAGAAATTCGAATCGATGTAGTTGAGAATATTGTCCAGATTTCTGTCCGCCGAAAGCAACGGGCGCTTTCTTGCCGCGGATATCAGCTTGATGGCGATAATCGTGCAATAGCTGTTGATCAGCTGTTCGGAATATATGTTGCGGTTGGTTACTTCGCGATAGATTTTTTTCATATATTCTTTGATGCCGTAATCCGATTCGTTGTAAATGCCCTCCGCGTAACCGTCCTCTCCGAAAATTTCCAGCCCGATATACAACACTTCCGTGCCCTTCTCGTCAAATTCCGTATGCTGCACTTTCGGCCCCACCAGCATGAACGTATCTTTTTCGAACGTGTGCCGTTCTTTGTGAAATTCCACCCAGCCGCTGCCGTTTACGTAATATACGATTTCGTAGCAGGGGTGCGCGTGCGGCTTGCCCAGCGTGGCTTTTTCGTATGTGAAATTTACACAAAACAAAAGATTCGTGGTAATCATTCCCTGCCCTCCCGCGTAAAAACCGTATTCCCGTAAAAAATCTTACGTATTTTCATTATAACCGTTTTTCAGGGTAAAATCAATAATTTTTTACGGGTAAAACGGCTGATTTTCGGTTGTTCTTACGTTTTTTTTCAAAAAAAATCCGCCCCAAAAACGAAAAAAAACAATAAAAACATAATTCCCGGCGTATCTTTTCCGCCCGATTTCGGGTATATTTCCCTCGTAAAAAGAAGATATTTGAAAGGAAGCCGATGAAATTTGATTTGACTATCCGCCGCAATAAGTATATAATATAGGCAGTAGGGATTTTCGGAGAAAGTTTCGCGGAACCCGGACAAAACAGGCGGCTATCCTCCGCCCGAAGGAGAAATTATGCAGGAAAAACAAGACGACTTTCAGGATTTAATCGTTTACCAGATTTACCCGCGCAGCTTTTACGATTCGAACGGCGACGGCATCGGCGATCTGAACGGAATCAGGCAAAAAATCACCTATCTGAAAGAACTGGGCGTGAATGCCGTGTGGATTTGCCCTTGCTATAAAAGTCCGAATTACGATAACGGCTACGATATTTCCGATTACCGGGATATCATGGACGAATTCGGCACGCTGGACGACTGGAAAAAACTGGCGGAAGAACTGCATGCAAACGGCATGAAAATCATCATGGACCTTGTGGTGAACCACACTTCCTCCGAACATTTCTGGTTCCGGCAGGCGCGTTCTTCCAAAGATAACCCCTACCACGATTATTATATCTGGGCGGACAAACCGCTTACAAACTGGACGGCGTGCTTCGGCGGCAGCGCCTGGGAATATAACCCCGCGACGAACGAATACTATCTGCATTCTTTCGCCGTGCAGCAGCCCGATCTGAACTGGGAAAACCCGAAAGTACGGCAGGCTTGCTGCGACGTTGTGGATTTCTGGACGGACCTCGGCGCAGACGGCTTTCGTTGCGACGTGCTGGATTTTATTTCAAAAGATTTTGCCGCCGATAAAATGCTGAACGGTCCGCGCCTGCACGAATATATCCGGCAGCTGTTCGGGCGCGAAAAAACAAAGCATCTTTTCACCGTAGGCGAATGCCAGTCCGACGCGCAAAGCATCTGCGATATCTGCGGCAAAGACCGCGACGAATTGAAATCGGTATTTCAGTTCGAACATATCGGGCTGGGAAGATCGGATAAATACAATCCCGCCCCCTACCGCTGCGACGACATTAAAAACGTGCTCGTCAAATGGCAGAATTTCACTGCGGAACACAATCTTTTATATATTTTATTTACCGATAATCACGATCAGCCGTTTTTTCTTTCCCGCCTCGGAAACGATAAAGAATTCCGCTACGAATGCGCCACGGCGTACGCAGGCATGTTTTACCTGCTGAAAGGCATCCCGTTTATTTATCAGGGGCAGGAGTTCGGCTCTGCAAATTCGTTTTACGGCGATATTTCCTGCTTCAACGACGTGGAAACGGTGAATTATTATCACGACAATCTTAATAAAAAGCCGCGGGAAAAACTGATTGCCGAAATCAATTACGGCAGCCGCGATAATACCCGTCGCCCGCTCGCCTGGACGAACGAATCGGGCGCACATGGCTTTACAAGCGGCACGCCGTGGCTGAAAATGCCGTCGCGCGCCGACGAAATCAATCTTGAAAAAGACCGCGCTTCGGAAAAATCGATATTCGCTTTTTATAAAAAACTCCTTGCGCTCCGCAAGGCAAGCGGCGCAATCAGATACGGCTCTTTCAAAGACGTTACGAAAAACGACGGCTGTTTCGTTTACGAACGCGCGCTCGGCGGCGAAAAAATCGTAGTCGCCGTCAATTTCGAAAAGAATAACGAAATTATTCTTCCCGCAATGCCTATAAACGCACGCACGGAAATTCTCCTTTGCAATTATCCGGACGCCGAATCGTCCGCAACCGATTTCCGACCGTTTGAAATCAGAGTGTACCGCATTTCATAACACGTACGCTATTTAAAAGGCACGCAAAAACCCAAAATTTATTTGTATAAGAGAAAAATGTATGGACTGGAATAAAATAAAGGAAACCGTTTTGGGCTGGCTGACGACGACCGGCATTAAAATTCTTGTTGCGCTGCTTGTTTTAATCGTGGCGTTTACGCTTATCAACCGTATCAGCAAACAGATTGAAAAGCGCAGCAGAAAACAGGAAGAAACTAAACACGTGGATAAAACCGTTTATCGCACGCTCGGTTACATCGCGAAAATCGGCTTGAAGATTCTTGTTGTGTTATCGCTTGTGGCGTATCTGGGCATAGATACGGGCGCAATCACGGCGTTAATCGCTTCGCTCGGCGTCGGCGTCGGGCTTGCCGTCAACGGCACGCTTTCAAACCTTGCGGGCGGCATGCTGCTGCTTTTCACCCGTCCGTTCAAAGACGGAGATTATATCGCGGCAAACGGATACGAGGGATACGTGGAAGATATCTTTATCTGTAACACGAAAATCCGTACGAACGATAACAAAATCGTTTATCTGCCCAACGGAAAACTTTCCACCAGCGAAATCGTGAATTATACCGAAAAAAATACGCGGCGCGTAGACCTTACTTATTCGATATCTTACGCCGACGACTTCGAAAAAGCGGAACAAATCGTAAAAGACGTCGCCGCCGCAAACCCGAAAATTCTGCAGGAGCCCGCGCCGAAAGCAAGAATCACCGCGCACTCCGCCAGCAGCATCGATCTTTTCTGCCCCGTCTGGTGCAAAACGGAGGACTACTGGGACGTGCTGTTCGATATGAACGAGCAGGTTAAAAAAGCGTTTGATTTAAACGGCATTTCCATTCCGTTCAATCAGATGGACGTGCATGTGAAAAACGACTGAATTACCGAAAAGCAATACTGTCTTTTATCCGAAATCGACAATCATACTCCCAGCTGCCATACTCCCGGCTGCCATACTCCCGGCTGCTATACTCCCGGCTGCCATACGGAAAAAAGCACCGCGTTGCCAACGCGATTTCCTTAGGTATTTTTTAATTTAAATTTTAAGAGCGCATTCAAAAAACACGCCCGCAGAGAGTTTACCGAAAAATGCTCTGCGGGCGTTTTATGCAAAAAAAGAAAACAAGACCGTCTGTAAGCCGGGTTCTGTCGTGTACGGTCATTTATCTACGCTTGCCGTCGCCGGCAAGCTCCAGCGATATTCACGGCGATCGTCGGGCGGACAACCCTGTGCGACGAACGCCCAATCTTGCAGCGGGCGGGGTTTACATGGCGCGCCGCGTTACCGCAGCGCCGGTGAGCTCTTACCTCGCCTTTCCACCCTTACGGAAACGAGAATCGCTTCCGCGGTATATTTCTGTTGCACTTTCCTTGAAGTCGCCTTCACCTGACGTTATCAGGCGCCCTGTCCTGTGCTGCCCGGACTTTCCTCACGGCGCTTTCGCGCCCCGCGACCGTAAAGCGATCTTGTTTTCCGAAAAACATTATAGCACGTTTTTTTTATTTTGTCGCGTTTTTTCAAGCGTTTTTTTAAACTTTCCGCGGAAGTTTTTCTTATCGCTATAATCGCACGTTGCTTTCCGCCTCAAAAACGCCATGTTTTTTCCGCTTTAATAAAACACTTCTATGCCGTCGATACAAACTCCTTTGCCTGCGATACGGCAATCGGAGGCATGTTTTTATTTCGCCGGACTACTCTGTCAGACATTATAATTATACCTGATAGAGTAATAAAAAACTTATATTTTATATAATTTCAGACGATTTATATAATTTTATACTGTATTATGTCTGACACACATAATAATTTTATTTCAAGGGCGTAGGCACCTATTCTATCTGCAAGGTGGTAAGAGAATCGGGCAAAGCTTCGAAATAAACGGTTTTTTTACCGTGTTTTAGCATAATTTGCTTCTTTTCCTGCGCGGGATTCACAAAAAACAGGCTGAATACGCCGTTTTTATCTTTTACAGCCGTTGCGTCGCACGCAATCGGCGCAGCCTGATAAGAAGCCGTTCCGGTTACCGCGGAATCGTATACTTTGCACGGATAAACGCTTGCTCCGCGAGTAACAACCGGTGAGAAATGCGAAAAAGCGCGATATTGTCCGCTGTAAGAAAGTTCGCCCGTTACCGAATCGACGGTGATTAAACCGCCGCAGAAATACGGACCGATGTTCGGCGCCCCCGATTCGTCGAGAAGAAGATTCCACCCCGTGAAACTTCTGAAGCCGTGATTCAGCGCGCGGCAGACGGTAGCGCCCCATTTACAATAATCGGCGGCGTAATTATTGTGCAGTCCCGGACCGCCTTCCGTAAAATGCAGCCCCAGCTGCGGATAATCCGCCCGTATCGCTTCCGTCTGTTCCGCTCCTCCGGCATAATAATGAAACGCGGCTCCGTTTACGGCGGACAACAGTTCCGGATATTCTTTCAGTTGCCAGAGCACGCGCTTTACATAAATGAAATTATGATCGCACAGCCATATTTCCGGATTCAATCCCCGTTCCCGCAGATTTTTGCGCATGAGAAAAATAAATTTCGCTTCCAGCTCCGGCGAAAACAAACACGCGGGCATTTTCCCGGTCTGATCCGTTTCCGGCTCGTTTTGCGCCGTCAATGCAAAAATATCGATTCCTTCGCGACGATAAGCGGCAAGAAAATCGCAATAATATGCCGCATACTCTTCCAGAAAACCTTCGCGCATAAATCCGCCGCACATCGAACCGCCCGTTTTCATTCTTCCGGGCGGCGACCACGGCGCGCAGAAAAATTTCAGATTTTCGTTCGTTTTCAATGCTTCGCGCAGCACGGGCAAAACGTATTCTTTATCCTTATCGATCGTAAAATTACCTTCGGCGTCCTCGCAGCAGTACAATTCGGGCGAATAATCGCTTGAGCCGACGGAAATACGCGCAAGCGACAAATTCAGCCCCTCCTCTCCGAACGCCTTTGAAAGCACTTCCGCCCTTGCGGCGGCATCCATTTTCTGCAATAGACTGCACGAACTTCCCGTAAGCGCTATACCGAACCCGAGAAAACTTTCCGTAACAGGCTTATCGCTCGCCTCCACGTGCTGCGCCCCGTATATATCTTCAAAGATTTCCGTTGCGCCGATTTCGCGTTTAAATCCGTATTTATCCGTCGTAACCGCCCGTATTTTCAACATCTTACCTCCGAAAGTAATTTTACGCTTTCATTGTACACCCGCGGCAGACTCGGCGCAACGATAAATCTATCACAAATTTGTATTTTTACGTCAATTTTATTGACATTTCAAGCATTTACGGGTATAATTTTTATATCATGTTTCCTTTTAAACGTTACAGAGATTACGATATAAACCTTACCTGCGTTTACGCCGCGGCGCAACGCTGGCGACACAACGCCTATTACTCTTTTCTCGGCGTGCCGCGCCCGAATTTCGGTTTTTGCCTGATTGAATCGGGCGAAATCGAGTACACGTTTTTAAACGGAAAAAAACTTATCGCCTCAGCGGGCGACGTGGTGTATCTGCCGAAAGGCAGCTGCTATAAAGCGTCGTTCCGTTCCTTAACCGACGCGGATTTTTCGGGACATGGCTCTTCCGGGCAGACGTATGCGGAAACGCGGGACACTCTGATTAATTTTCAATGCGCCGATTTCGAAGCAACCGACAAAGCCGTATTTTTGGAAGATAAAAGCGTATCCGTCATCGCAAACAATGCGACAAGCGATTTGAAATTGTTGTTCAAAAACCTCGCGGAAGCGAATTTTTCTTACGGCGGCGCTTTCAGAGTGAAATCCGTTCTTTACCGCATATTCGACGTGCTTAGCGGTTCGTCGTCCGGCGAAACGCTCCGCGAACGGATAGAACGAATGATTTCGGGCGACGATTTTTTACTGATGAACGAATCCGAAGCCGCAGCGCACGTTTCCGTAAGTCTTTCCACCTTACAGCGATTTTTCAAAGCGGAATACAAAAAAACGTTTTCCGAGCTGCGCACCGCAATGAAAATAGAAAAGAGCAAGCGGTATTTATCCGAAAACGCCCTTTCCGTGCGCCGCGTCGCCGAAGAACTGGGTTTTTACGATCAATCGCATTTCTGTAAAATCTTCAAAAAATACGAGGGCGCGTCCCCAAAAGAATACATAAAGAGAACACGCCCTGTTTAATTTTTTTTCGATATTCCGCGGTTTTATCCGCGGAATATTTTATTTTTCCGCAACGAAATATTCAGATTAATCTTCCGATTCGTCGCGTTTCTTTTTGCCTGCCGCAAACGCCACGGCAATCGCCGCCGACAACGCGGCTGCGCCCGCCGCCGCCACAGAACCGCCGCAGCCTTTCTTCTTTTCTTCCTGTTTCGGCGCTTCCGTAAGCGTGAACGTTCTCACGGCCTTTCCGCCTTCGGTTACGATTTCCACTTCCTTTTCGCCCGCCGCAATCTCTTCGAGAACGGCGGCTTTTATTGTAAGCGTACCGTTTTCGTAGGTATAATCGCCCTCGCCGAGCGGTAAACCGTCCACCGATACGGAAATCACCGTCTTATTTTTCACGTCCACCGTCAGCACGAAATCGCTGCCTTTCACGGCATTCGCTTCGCCGTCCGCAAATACGGGCGGTTCGTCGGAGACAACGATTTTCCCCGCAGCGCTTGCTACCGTTTCCGCTTCCAGCGTATATTCTCCGGCAACCAGAGAGTTCATCACCGATTCGGCGATCGTCAGTTTGCCGTTTGCATACGTATATTCGCCGCTTTGCAATACGCGGTTATTCAACTTCACCGAAACAATTTCTTTGCCGTACGTTTCCACCGCAATTTCCAGCGCGCCGCTGTTCTTTTTATACTGCGTTACCGCTGCAATGACGGGCGTCGAATCGGAAATTTCCACCGTAAACGTTCCCGTCGCGCCCGAAGCGGTTTCAATCGTGAACACATGCGCGCCGTTCGTCAACGTCTTAAGATACGTCTGTTTCAGCACAAGTTTGTCGCCGTCCATATAATAAACGCCGTCCGAAATCGCCGTTTCGCCTTCTTTCATCGCAACCAGCGCATAGCCGCCGAGCGAAATATCGAAAGACAAATCCTTTTTCGGCGCCTTATCGTACGTCAGCGTTTCCGCAGGCAGCGACGGCGTGCTGTCAAAGATATTCAGATTGAAATTCAGCGTGTTGCCTTTCGACGTCAGAACCGAAACAGCTACCGTATCGCCTGCGGAATACTGTTCGCAGAATGCTTTGGTAATCGCCAGACGATAAGTACCTACGGGGGTTGCGGTTACCGTGTAATCGGTATTTTCCGCAAGTTGTTTGTCGCCCGCCGTAACTTTGGTTACCGTGAAATCGTAAAGCTGCACAAGGCGATACGCTTCCTTTTTCGTAGCCGTATCAAAGCCCGCTTCGTTTTCGTCCACAAAATACGGAATCAATTCGGAATCCGCTTCGAAATTATCCATATACCATACGGCGTCTGCATTTTCTTTGGCGGAAGAATAAATCACATACGCGCTCGCCGCGTCCGAATACTCTTCGCCCGTGAAGAAGAACGATACCGATACTCTGTACCAGCCGTTTTCCTGTTCTTCCACCGCGAAGTTCACGTATTTCGACTGCGCGTTGTCGTCCGTGCGTTTCTTCGCCGCCAGATCAAGTTCCATCGACCACCAGTCGGTATCTTTTCCGGAATCGAAAATATGGCAACGCAGACGTAACAACGAAGCGTTCACCGGTTTGAAATCGGCGGTAATCGTATGCCATTTGTCTTTCGTCATCATGTTCAGACGCCCGCCCTGAGGGTTCGTCTGGAACATCGAAGTGAAATCGTCGGAATCTACGGAAGTAGATACGAATTTAATCGTTCTGTTGCCGTCGAAATCTTCGGTGAATACGCGCTGTACGCCGGGATCCATAAAGCTGTTGCGGAAGAACATATCTTTCGAATCCTGATCGCCCGTCAGTTCCGGCATATCGGCAAAGTCCGCAACGTAATCGGCGCCCGTTTTCACGTTGATCACGTTGATTTCCGCCGCAACAACGGTATTTTTCTCATCGGTAACGGTAAGCGCGTGCGTTCCCTCAGGCAGCGCTTTCATCACGCTTTCTTTTATGGTAAGCACGCCGTCCGCAAACGTATATTGCGTTGTTTCAAGCACCGTTTCTCCGAATTTCACTTCCGCTATGCTACCAAGATTCGTGTATGTGGAAAAATCTTTTTCCGCCGCCGCGTTGTAGGTTGCCGCCTTTTTATTCAAAGAAGGCGCTTCCGGTTCTTTTTTCTGCGCGAATACGTAATTATCCAGCAGCACGCCCGTATTCTTCTCCGCGTTCGCCGTAGCGGGATTGCCGGAATGCAGATTGAAGAAATTAAAAATGTATCCGCCCGTGCCGTTCATGTACGCGTCCACCCGGAAAACGCCGTCGGCGTAGGTAACCGTATGTTTCACGATAATATTCGCGTCGCCCTCTTTCGCGAAAGTTCCGTCTGCGTTCAGCCGGAGGTAATCGATTTTTCCCGCAGGAGTCTGGAATCCGACGTACACCATATCCCATTCGCCGAACGGTTTTAAATCAAACGAAATGCGGTAAAGTTTATCCTCCGCCGTTCCGCCCGTCGCGCCGGCATCGAGGTATAAATTATCTTTCTGCCAGCCGCCGTCATCGTAAAACGCATAAACGCCTTTCAGCGATTTCGTGCCGTCGATGCCCTGCTCGTCGATCGTCAGCGTACCGGAAGAAAGCCCCGCGAATTTCGAAGCGTGGAACATCGCGTCGCTTCCGGAAACGGAAGAATCCACCGCGTTGAACGTCTGCCCGAAAAGCTTCGTATATTCGAACGTTGCGGGGTCCGCAGGTTCTACGGGATCGGTATCGCCGTCCGTTACGTCGTAAATCGCAAAATTATCGAAATACAGCCCCGTATCTTTCGCGGCGTTCGCACCGTCGGCGTCGGAAGAATTCATCAGCGTTTCCAGCTTGAACAACCCGCCGAGTCCGTTCAGCGTAACGCGTACGTGAAATACGCCGCCCTCACAAGCAACGGAAACGTTATCGAACATTTTCGTATCTTTATATTCCACCGTCTGATACGAGCCGTCGGATTTTAAAATCACCTGCGAATCGGTATCGTTCGAGCCCTGCCGGAAAATGCAGATCGCCTGATTTACTCTGCCGAACAGGCGCACGTCGTATTGCGCAACGTATTTTTTGCCCGCTTCCATATTCACGTTCAGTTCGTTTTCGTTTATGTACAAAGGCTCTCTCTGCCAGCCGCCTTCGGCAGTGCCGAAAAAGTCGTATACGGTTTTCAACGATTTCCCCGTGACGCCCGACGCCGTTGTTTTCGCATTTGCGATACCTGCAAAACCGCTTGCGCCGAAAATCGCGGCTTCGCCGCTCAGACCGGCGGGCGCGTCAAAATCGTATACGACGGCATCGCCACACTTCGCCGTAAAATTCATCAGACGTAAACCTGTGTTTTTCTCGGCGTTTGCCGTAGCATAATCGGTGGTATTCATAAAAAAGTTGAAAAATATGTAGCTGCCCGTGCCCTGCGCCGTAAATTCCGCCGTCCACCATCCGGCGTCGTCTTTCGTGGCGGAAACAAGGTTGACATATTTCTCGCTGCCGTAGTTTGCGGCGGACGACGTACCGTCCGCATTGAGAATAACCACCGAATTGTATGCCGCATTGTTTTCGCCCGTAATTCCCAGCGTAGTATTGCTTACCAGCCCGTACGGCTGAATTTTCATTGTAATCGTATACGTTTTATCCGTATCCGTCGAGCTTACCCCTCTGCCCGAATCAAGATAAAGCGTCCCGATCTGACAGCCGTTATCGTAAAACGAATACGGCGCTTCGATGTAGGCAGCCGAAGTTTCTTCGATCGAACGGTTTGCGCCGGCGAAATGCGTTGCGTCGTAAATTTCGCCTGCCGTGGCGGAAGTATTCAGATTTTCGAAATCCGCGGAATACAAAAGTTTCCGCCCCTCCGCATGCGCGCCCTCACGGTTTTGCGCAAGCACGCCGCCCGTAAGCGACAGCGCGCCGATCACGGCAAAGATTGCAGCCGTGCGTTTTGTTGTCTTTTTGTTTGCCATAAATTTCCTCCTTGCGGAAAGACATCTCCCCCTGCGCTGCCGTATATCAGATATTTATACGGCTTTTAACGAGATATCTTCCGTTTATTTACATTTTTTAAAAACGCGCAATAAAATTTTTGAATTTTTTATTGCTTTTTTGTTCTTTTTATGTTACAATATTTACATCGAAATTTCAAGGGAGCGAATTCAGCCGTGTACATCATCCGCAATCCGTATATGCTCACTTACATCAACTACCAGCCCACCTACAAAGGGATAAATCTGGTGGAATTCGGCGAAGAAAACAACGAAAGACCGTTTCTCGATACGCCGATTCATCGTGAAAATTACATTGTGCATTTCGTGCTGGAAGGCAACGGATTTTTTTGCAGCAATTCCAAAAAATATTCGCTGTCGAAAGGCAAAGCGTTTGTGATTTCGCCGCAGGACCTTGTGGATTACGGCGCCGAAAAAGATACGCAATGGAAATATTGCTGGGTGGCGTTTTCGGGAACGGACTGCAGCGTTTTGTTTGAACAATGCGGCTTGAAAGGCGTTACCGTTTTCGATTATTCGGATAAAGACATTCAGCCTTTAACAGAACTGCTTTCCTATGCGCGCGACGCCGCCGACGAAAATTCTCCGGCGTTTTCTTTCCGAGCCATGGCTTCGTGTTTTTCGCTGCTTGGAAACCTCGCCGCTAAATTCAACGTGTCAAATTCCAAAAATCAGGCGTTTTTCTCCTCTATCATCGATCGTTCCATCAAATACATGCAGCTGAATTTAAGCAGACCGATTACGATTTCCTCGCTTTGCGACGAATTGTACGTATCGCGTTCTTATTTTTCCACTTTGTTCGAATCGGTAATGAAACAGCCGCCCTATCGCTATCTTCAGAATTTACGCCTGCAACGCGCCGCCGAGCTTTTATTGCAGAACCCGAATCTGCGCGTTTACGAAATTGCGGAAATGGCGGGATTTTCTTCCACCACGCAGTTTTGCAAAACGTTTCAGAAAAAATGCGACTGCTCTCCCACCAAATTCCGTTCGCGCTACCGCACGATTAAACAATTCAACAAAGAAACCGATAAGAACTTTTTTACTCTGCACGACGACGATTAGTTTTCGTCGTCGGAATATTCTCCGCACATCGCTTCGTCCAAGGCGGTTTCCGCCAAAGATTCGCCGATATAATCGATTAAATAATGGCTTCCCGAGGCGTCTTCTTTAAACAAAGAAACGCCTTTTTCGTTGATCGTAACTTTGCCGCGGCGCTTGATTTCAAACGCCTTGCCGCAACCGTATACGGCAAAAAACGCCGCAGCGGGATCCCACGAAGAACGATTTCCTTTCGAATGTACGTAGTAGCTCCGCCCCGCGGGGTTTTTTTCGTCCTTTTTCATCAACCGAGCGCCCGTAAGCACGCTCATTCCGGTAAGATAATGCGAAAAATACACGGGTACGGGGCATTCTTCCAACGTTGTGCGGGCAGACGGAATATCTACGGCAACGTTGAATTCCGCTTCCATTTTCCAGTCGCCGAACCACACTTCGGGTACGCTTTCCGAAGGGAAGAAGCATGCCATCGCCACAACGCGTTTCGCCTGCGCAAGCATAAGTTCTTTGCCCGTCAGCGGAGAAATATCGTCGGCGCCGCTTGTAAGAAGCGCCGCAAGGTTTTCGAAATTTCCCACCGCGACAATCGTAATTTTTTCGCCCGTATTTTCCGCAAGCAGCCTGCGCAACAATCTCACGGCGCTTTGCGGCTTTTCTTCTTTCGGATACCCGTTTTCGAAAGCCTCGGAAATCGCCTTTCCGTAAGAATCTTCGTAGAAGTTTTCGTCCTCTCCGGGCGCTTTCGTTTCCGTCTGCCCGATCGGCACGATATGGCCGTAATAGCGGTTAATCGCGTCCGCGCAGCCAGCGGCGTACGGGCTGGAACTGCTCAGCGTAACGGCAAGCAATTCCGCCTTTCCCGCATTCTGCGCTTCATGCAGAATCGCAAGCGCGCCCGCGTCGTCGCAATCTCCGCCGATATCCGTATCGAAAATAATTTTGTTCATCCGTCGTTACCTCTTATCGTACTCCTGTAAAACTCAGCCTTTCACGCCGCCTTGCAGCGAAATGCCTTTTGCAAAAATTTTCGTGCCCGTATAATACATAATCATGGACGGTATCGCCATTAAAACGCTTGCCGCAAGCAGCATGGGCGTATCCTGTTTCCCCTGCGTCGTCTGCGAACGAAGCATGTTGATGCCAAGGGAAATATTGAATTTTTCGGGACGGCGCAGATAAATGAGCGGTCCGAGATAATCGCCCCAGATGCCCATTGCCGTAAAAAGCACCATCGTAACGATGACGGGGATGCAGTTGGGCAGAACGATTCTGAATAATCTCGTCAGCGAATTCGCGCCGTCCATTTCCGCCGCTTCCATAATCTCGTTGGGAATCCCGCGCATGTTCTGGCGGAACATAAACACATAGTACGCGCTGCCGCCGACGCTCGGAAGAATCAAAGGATAGAAGCTATCCGTCAGTCCGAGCCGCGCCCACAGCAGATACGAAGGCACCATGGTTACCGCCCAAGGAATCATCATCGTGGCAAGCAGCACCATAAACAGCGCGTCTGACGCTTTACAACGGAATTTCGCAAAACCGTATGCCACTATCGACGTGGAAACCGTACAAAGCACCGTGTTCGTAACGATTAAAAACAGCGTGTTGCTAATCCACAACAGGAAATTTTCGCTGGAAGTAAACACACGAGCGTAGTTATCGAAATGCACTCCGTCGCGCGGCAGCAGATGAAACTGCAGCGAATAATAATCGTCGTACGATTTCAGCGAAGAACACAGCATGACCAGCGTAGGCAGCACCATGAGCACCGCCACCAGAGAAAGAATCGTATACAGAATAATATTGCTTCTTCTCCGCGCTTTTTTCCGGTCGTGAAATTTCGTTACTTTGCCGGGTGTTTTCAATCCGTTTCCCGATTCGGGCGAAAGAACGGAAGCATCGGATATCATATCATTCGTCAACATAATACACCTTCTTTCCGCCGAATTTAAAGAACACAAACGTTACCGCAAGCACAATCAGGAAAATGATCCACGCATACGCGCTTGCATAGCCCATCGTGTGATCGATCATCGCGTAGTTGTAAATCTGCAACGTTGCGGTAATCGTAGCGGTTCCGCCGCCCAGCATCATCATCGGTCCGTACGCCTGTAATCCGCCGATGATATCCATAATCAGCAGATAGAAAATCGTGGGCGAAATCATGGGCAAAGTAACGTGGCAGAATTTCTGCCAGGCGTTCGCGCCGTCCAGATCCATCGTTTCAAGCAGATCTTTCGGCACGCCCGCCACCGCCGGAAGAAACATGGTGATTTTTCCGCCGACGCCGCCCCACACCGACATTACGACAAGGCTTTTCATCGCGTTTTTGTGCCCTAAAAACAAAACTCTGTCAAACCCCATCGTGGTGAGAATCCCGTTCAGAATACCGTATTTCGCATACATCGATTCCCAGAGCATCGTTCCCGCGATGAAGGGCAGAATAGCAGGCAGATAGTACACCGTCTGATAAAATCTCTTTGCCTCCGGCACGGCGTTGATCATCAGCGAAAACAGCAATCCGAACCCCATGCCGAACACCGTAGTCGCCGTCATGAACACAAACGTGTTTTTCAGCGTGGTAAAAAAGTATTTTTCATATTTGAACAAATCGATGTAATTCTGAAATCCCGCGAATACGGGCGTTCCACCCATCTGATAATGACAGAAACTGATATACAGCGAATACACAAGCGGAAACAATCCGAAACAGGCAAAGCCCAGAAGCCACGGACTGATATACGCAAAGAACGATAATGTCGTTTTCTTTTCCCTCGTCATCGGTATAAAACTCCTCCCTTCGGCAATTTTACGATTGTTTTGCCAGCCTTACGCGCTTATTCACTTCGTAATCGAGCGTTTCGCAGAACTCGTCGAACGTCATCGCCCCTTCGAGATATTCGCCCGTATACATAAATTCGATGCTCTCCAGAGAAGCCTGCGAACAATATTTATTGCGGTCGATCACCACCGCTTTATCCAGCGATTTGTAGAATTTCTGCGCCGCAGCCAGCCGCACCGCGTTCGTGTTCTTTTCGGGATTCAGAATATACTCTTCGGCATATTTTTTCAACGCGGGGAAGTTAAGCGCGCGCTCCGCCGATTTTTCGCCCATATAATCGAGATACCACTCCACGAATTTAAACGCGGCTTTCTTTACCTTCGAACGGGCGGAAATCGCCATGCCCACGCAGCCCGTCGTGTACGGTTTTGATTCGCATCCGGCTTTCGCAGGCGGATACGCCACGCCCAGATTCAGCTTATCCAACCCGTAATATTCCACGGCGTACATACCGCTCATAATCATCGCTACTTTCCCCTGCGCGAACAGCGGAAGCATCGAAGCGCCGGTATTGTTCACCTCGTTTTTTGCTAAGATATCGTAATAGTATTTCACTACGTCTTTTACGTTCTGCTGTAAAAACGTCGATTCATAAGTAGAAGAATTAAACCACGAAGTGCCCGCGTTTGTAAGGAACTGCGCCAGAACTTTCGCTTCGGCAAGCCCCGGTAAAAACGAATACTGCGTAATCGTTCCGTTCTTCTTCACCAGAAGTTCGTTGCACAATTTTTGGAATTGTTCGAATGTAAGCGGATCGGCGATGCCGTCGCCGTCGGAATCTTTCTCGATCGCCGCCAGCTGTTCCTGCGAAAACAAATCGCGGTTATACAGCAGCATGCTGTCCGTCGTCCAGTCTTTCATCACGGCGTAGGTTTTTCCCTTGCCGAACGTATCCGTCGCGGCGTCGTACGTATACGCCTGCTTGTTGATGTCCCATATTTCGTCCAACGAAATATTTTCCGATGCGGCGAAATAATCGTCCAGAGGTTCAAGATAGTTCTTGCTTAAAAACGGATAAATTTCGCCCGGCTCCATGCCGAATACGTCCGCTTCGTTTTTGCCCGAAATATCGTTGAGAAGGTTGGAATAGAAATTTCCCGTAGAAATTTCCAGCTGAATTTTGATGTCTGGATTCTTTTTATAGAAATCCGCTTCGATGGCTGCTTTCAGCTCTTTGTTCGATTGTTCGTCGTTAAACGAATAATATCTCACCACGGTTTTGCCGCCGTTTCCGCCGAACGTATCGTCATCGTCTTTCCCGGACGGCGACGCTTTGCAGGAAGCAAGCGTCAGCAACGTTGTTGTTACGGCAAGCATGCCGCCGATTATGCGAATTGATTTTTTCATCGTATTTATCTCCTTAATCGTACTTTCATTGTTTATATGCGGGTGCTTTAACGTTTATAAAGCACTTCGTCCGTTACCGTATAGGCATGCCCTTTCGTTACTTTCGGTTTCGTTTGTCCCGAAGGGGTTTCCATCTTTTCGATCACCACGTCGTCGATAGCCATTGCCCCGCCGAACCGGATACCCCACATCAGGTAATATCTGCCCTGCGAACCCGTGGTGAATTCGTATTCCACGGAATACACTTCGCCGATTTCGTAATCGCCTTTCCGCCATTCGTATACGCCCGTATCGTGCAGGAAGGTACCTTCTTCGCGCGCCAGACAATAGAAGTAACCGCCGTCGGCCGCGCTTTCGTCTTTCACCACTTTATATTTGAATTTCAGTCGGTACGTGGTGTTTAGAGAAAGACACATATCCGCAAGATTCGTATTGCAGAATACGTTGAACTCCCATGCGTTTCCCGTAGAGTACGTGTTATCTACATAGCAGGAATATTTACCGCTGATGAGATATTCGGGGTTGCCTGAAATAATGCCGGTAGAACCGATACCGGGATACATACAGCCGCCGTTGAACACGCCCGCTTCGAAGTTTTCCACAACGCCTTTGCCGTCTGCGTCGATTCCTTTTTCGGGCACTACGTTATGTTTCACCGCCACCGCGTCCCGCGTGTACGATTCGTCGCTCGAAAGTTTTGTAAGCGTAATGTTTTTAATGTTCACGCCGCCGCGATCGCGCACGCCGAACACCACGTGCGAACCTTCGGGATAATCGTCGGTATTGAACACGTACGAATACTTCGTATACCCCGTATCCGCGGGTTTCCAAAAAGAACCGATGCGGTTTAACGAGAAGCTTTCGATATATCCGTTCTTATCGTCCGGGTCGGCGTTCGGATCGGTAATCATCGCATAGAAGAAGCCGCCGCCCGAAATTTCCGTTGTTGTTGCCGCGTCGAACGTAAGCATATACGTTTCGTGCGCGCCGAGTTCGTTTTTCAGCTGCAATCCGTCCGCCCAGTACGGCGTATTCTGCGAATAAATGGTATACGAACCGTCCTCTTCCTTTGTTGCAAACGCGGGATTCAGTTTAAAGCCGACGTCCTGTTTATCCGCCGTAACCGCGGAAATATCGTCAAACGCCGCAATTGCCGCGTTTTCGGCGGCGCCGAAGCTGAGTTTGTATTGCTTTCCGTCGTCGGGCACGGTAATCGTCGCCGTGCGGTGAGAAACATTATTCGAAACGTCCAGCCACTCGTACTTATCTCCCCAGACGCCGTTTTCCGCGTTGTAGGCACCCACGAGATATTTGCTTTGCATGTTGATTTTAATCGCCGATTTTTCGATATTCGTTTTATAATCGAAAGACACGTAGTACGTTTTACCGTTTTCCAGCGGCATTCCTTCGGCAAACACGCCGTTGCCGCCGCCGACAATCGCTTTCGAACCGTTCACGGTTACCAGTCTGTCGGTGATTTTTCCCGTGCCGATCGCTTTGAAAGCCGTATCGCCGTCCAGCGAATCCGCTTCGGCAAGTTTCTTAGCCGCCGTATCGCCCACCGTAACCTCGCCGAGGTAATACTTTTTATCCGCGTCCTTTCCCGCTATCGGCATTTCGATTTTCGGAACGCCGTTTTTATCGGTCATCGCGAATTTCACGGTATACGTTCCCGCGGGCAGCGAAGCGGGCAGATCGTATTCCAGATCGAAGAAATGCGGTTCGCCGCCGTTGATCGATGCGGGGTTGAACGATTCGTCCGTTCCCGTATACACCGTGTTGCCGTCGGCGTCCTCGAAATACACGGAAAGGTCGTAATCTTTCCAGCAACGCCCCATCGCGTTGTTGCTCCAAAGCGAATTGAGATAAAACTTATCGCCGGCTTTCACGCCGTGGGAATAGCTGACGGTATCGGGAACGAAACGGAAGCCCATCATGCGGTTGAAATATTCCACGCACTCTTTATCGTTCTTCACCACGTCGGCGAAATCCTGCGCCACCCAACCTACAGCGGTGTTGTAATTCACGCGCCACTTATGCAACGCCTCGCTGAGCGATTCGAACAGCGGATAAGGCGAATCGTCGCCGTGTTTTGCGTATCCGTCGCCCAGTTCGCCGCAGAGCGGAACGCCCGTGTTCAGATAGAAATAATCGTTGGCGAAACGACTGTCGTATTCCTGTAAAGCAAACGCGATGCCGTCGCGCCGCCAGCCGATGTTATCCAGCTGCAACGCATGGTCGTACCCCATGTAATACATGAAATCTTCATACGAAGCCGCGTTGGTCAGCCCCGTCATGTACGAACCGAATTCATACGTGCAGGAAAGAACCAGCAGTTTATCGCCCCAGGCTTCGCGCCACGCGTCGATGACGTCGCAAAGCATTTTCGAACGATCTTCAAGGCTGCCGTAGCTGCTCCAGCCGGAGTGCCATTCGCCCACCATGCCGTAGCCGCGGAGTTCCACCACTTCGATGGCGTCGGCATACGGATAATCTTCGCTTGTATAATGCGTCGCGAATTCTTCCAGGAAGATTTTCAGCCGTTCCATATATTTTTCGTTGGATAAATCGGCGTACGTCTGCCCGTCGTGCACCACGCTGGGCACATTGTACGGCGCTTCGAACAACCAAGCGGGGCAACCGTTCACGACGCCCTGATTCAATACAAGTCCGTCGGTGCAAAGCCTGAGATTGATCGTTTTGCCCTGTTCCGCCCAGTACGCGATGGTTTCGTCCAGTACGGTCCAGTTGAACTCGCCGGGCGAAGTTTCCACCACCGACCAGCCGGTAGACATGGATATCTGTTTCACTTCGGGATAAACGCCCTTATAACCGAGCGAAGGCAGACCTCCGTACAGCGGTTCTTCCAGAATTACCCAGCCCATGCCCTCGTTATCGGCGCATAAATCTTCCGTTTCTTCAAACGCGACCGTTTTGTAGCCCGGTACGGCGTTTTGTTCGTAGCCGTAACGTTTCACCTGCGCCGTTCCCTCGCCGCTTTCGCCAAGCAATTTCATGCTGCCGCGATTTGTTTCGGCGCCTGCGGCGCAGCCGCCGAATCCCATGGCAAGCGCCGCAAAAACCGCCGCGCACCGGATAGCCTTTTTGTTTCCGTTTTTCATCTTATTCCTCCGTTTCTCAAATTTAACGTCGTTCCGATTCGTCTTTATGAATTTTGTACGGTTCGCCGCCGCGCAGGCGCGATTTTTCCGCCGCAAACGCCATCAGATGACTTTCCACCGAAGCTTCCAGCCCCGTAGGCGCGCTTTCCTCGCCGCAAAGACATTCGTAAAACGCGTGAATCAACCCGCCGTCGCCGCCGCCGTGGTTGTGCCCGCCCTCGAAATGCAGCGTATTCACGTCGATGATTTCTTCCGGCCGATTGAAACGCCTCACCGCGATTCTGTTCAGCGCGTCCTCGAAATCGATTTCCCCCTGCGTGCAGTAAAATTTCATAATTCTTCCGCCGCCGGCGGTAAACGCCGTCATTCTGAGATTCGCGTTCACGCCGTTTCGAAAATGCGCCATAACCATCTGATTATCCACAACGTTGTTATCGCAGGCAAACACGCACCGCCCGTACGGGCCCGTTTTTATCGCTTCCGTCAGATTTTCTTCCGTTTGCGGCACCGCGGTAGTGATGGCATTGTACGGCCAGCAATTTTCGGGAGAACCGATACTCTTCCAGTTGCCTATGTAAATGTTCTGCGCGCTGTACGTGCAATTCTTCCAAAGTTTGCAATCCGCGCAACGGTCCGCCGCGCCCTCCGGCTTGTTTTCCGCTTTAAAAAAGCGCAGATCTCCGATGGACGAAATGCTTTCGCAACGGGATTCCGCATAATATTGCAGCAAATCCAGATCGTGGCAGCACTTCTGCAGAATCATCGGCGAAGTTTCGTCGCTGTTGCGCCAGTTGCCGCGCACGAAACTATGCGCCTGATGCCAGTAACAAACCTGCTCGATAGAATCTATCATCACCGGTTCGCCGCACACTTTTTTCTCCAGCAGTTCTTTCAGCTTCACAAACGCCGGAGCATAGCGCAGCACGTGGCACACCATCACTTTTTTGCCGTAACGCCGATGCGCTTCCAGCAAAGAGCGGCATTCTTCTTCGTTTGCCGTAATCGGCTTTTCCAAAAGCACGTCGTAGCCGAGTTCCAACGCCCGCTTGCACTGCCGCACGTGATCGCTATCCATCGTGGCTATAATCAGCGCGTCGGCGCGTTTTTCCTTAAAAAATTCAAATTCGTCGCAGAATCTGTTTTCTTCCGATACGGCGAATATTTCTCCGTATTTCGCCGTTTTCACCGGATTCGTATCGCAAACGGAAACGATTTTCCATTTGTCCTTTTGTTCGAACATTTCTCTGCCGTACGCTTCCGCCCCGCGCGAACCGCAACCGATAATCGCAACAGTGAAAATTCTGTCCATTTTTCTTTTTGCTTCCTTAATAAATCGTTCTGATTTATGTATTTTGATTGAAACGAAAGATTTTTCGCTTCCGGGCTTACCTAACGCTTTCCGCCCTTTTCCTCATTTCGCTAAACATTATAACACACAAAAGCGCTGATTTCAAGAACGTTATGTTCTATAATATTGTGCATTTGTTCTTTTTCGCGGTAAAACCGAGATTCAACGGAGCGAGATTTCCAACCCTTTTCTCTCTTGATGTCCGTCGCAAAGATACACGTCCGTCGGCACACGATCTGCCGCAAACAGCGCTTTCAGAGTAATTTCCCGCCCCTCCCATTCTTTTTTCAGCGGCAGAAAGAAAGTATAATTTCCGTCCGTCGGATGCACGGGATATTCGAACGAGTTGGAAGGATACGCTGGAGCGCGGAAAGGAAATCCGTATGTTTTACCGCCGATTTCCGCCAGACAAACCACGTTTTCCTCGCCTGTTTTCCCTTCCAAAGCCACGGCGAGATACGGATATTCGGGCAGATCTTTCAACGTAATCGTCCTCTCCGCATAAGCTTTCGGCCGCTTTTTCGCATACGCCGCAAACAGATTCGTAAGTTTCGCCTGTTTCAATGAGATTTCTTCGCTTCCCGAAAACAGCCGAATCGAATAAATTCTGTCCACGGGGCACGGCGTGCGGAAATATCGGATTTTTCCCTCATCCGCGGCAACCGTATAAACGGCTCGTTTTCTTTTTCCCTCCGCCGTACCGGGCGTATCGCTGTAAAAATATAAAAATTCGTTTCTTTCCGGGCGCACCGTCGCTATTTTTTTTAACGTTGCGGCGCTCCATTTGCGCAAATCGGCGGAAACTTCTCCGTCCTGCGGAATCTGTTCAAAAAACATTCCGTCCTTTTTGTCCGCGTCGAAATATTCTATTTCCAGCCTGTCCGCCGCATATTCCGCCCCGAAATCCACGCGCAGGCAGCCGCCCTCCACGCGGAAGCCCGTCCTGCCGTCGTGGTTGATATACGAACGCGACTTCACGTCGAAACACGTGTTTTCGTTTCCGTCGAACGGAATCGACGTATCGACGCCGCGCAGACGATACGACTTCTGCGAAAAGAAAAACTCCCGCGCTTTTTTCACGGAATCCATCGCCGTCTTGCCCGAACGCAGCAAACTCCGCCGTTCCATCGATTCGTTGTCCGCCGCAAAACATGCCGTTTCGTACAGATATTCGCTATCCGCCGGCACGGGAGCGGCGTGCAGCGCGCCGATTTTTTGCGGCACGCGTTCGCGATGATCGGCTAAACGTCCGCCGGGAATTTGCAGTCGGGTTTTCGCGCCCGTCGAAAAATTTACCAGATAAACTTCGTCCTCGTTTTTTTCGGTTCCGTTGCCGCAAAGCAATTTCGCTTTATCCGCCCTGCCGGATTCGTCCTCGTGCAACACTTCGTATTCCGCGCCGATAATCGCCTCGCCCGCAATTTCCGCGGCGCAAATTTCTATCAGAGCCGCCCGGAACGGCGCCAGAGAAATTTCCGCCGTTTCGCCGTAAGCAAAACAGCCGATTGTTTTTTCCGTGGGAAATCTTTGAATCACGCACACTTTTCCGCACTGCGCAAGTCCCACGCTTTCGTTAAGCGGCACAGAAATTTTTCGAATGTTCCAGCTGCCGTTGCCCGTGGCAAGAAACCGCCGCTTGTCGTCGCCGCGAAGCACCGCGTTATCGCCGAGATCTGTTTTCGGAAGCATGCCGTGCGTCAGAATGTCGCGGTATTTCCTGTGTAAATTGAAAATCCGCGCCATAATCGCATATTCGTCGTCGCGCAGAAGCCAAGGATTTCCGTAAATTTCCGGCGCAAGAATCAGGCATCTGTTAAACGCCTGATAAATCAGATCGTCCTCGAAATAATCCACCGAAGAAGAAATACAAACGCCGTGATCTTCCGTAAGCCGTTTCAGCTGCGGCGTATGCCCGCGGAAGAAAATGTACGCGCGGTTATGCGGCGCCGTTTTGCGGTTGAAACAATGCACGTCGGTATACGTTTCCAGCCCCTCCCACAAAAACGTGGTGGCGTACGACTGATATTTTCCCAGATCGTTCCGATGATTCAGAAGAATCAGATCGGGCGAATACTTTCTGCATTCCCGCATCGTCCTTGCAAATTCTTCCTTTTTATTTTCGCGCAGTACCCCGCACACCGTATCGAATTTAAACAAACCGAACCGATAATCGCGGCACAACGAAACAAGAATATTTCTCCGTTTTTCCGCCTCTTCCTCCGTATCTCCGTAGCCGTCGGCGCCGCCCCAGACGCCCAGCCGCGTGCCGCATGCCGCCGCATATTCCGCTATCGGCGCATAGCCGCGGGGATATTGCGCACGCAATTTTTCTCCGTCCGGATTGCCGTAACCTTCGCCCGCGCCGTCAAGATTTCCCGCGTCCCACGCGTAAATATCCAGCCGCATGCCGTACTTTTTATTCAGTTCGGCAAAAAAGGCAAGATTCGCCAGCGTCTGCGCCTCTGTGGATCCTTCGTTCGTATTGTTGATCCACGAAAAATATTCGCTGCGGGAAGGCGATTCTTCCGTAATTTCACCGTTGTATCCGTTTTGATTCCGTTCCTGCTCGTTCATCGGTTTCTCCGTTGCGTTATTCTTTCAGAAATTTTTCCTGATAATACTTATTATATCATGCCTCTTTCTTTTTTTCAATAGAGAAATGTTCTGTAAAATTGTGTTTTTGTTCGTTGTTCCGATTCCGCCGCGGGTTTTTCGTACAGCGCCGAATCGTGCCGCTTCTCTTATCTAAATTCTTCCGTTACGCGCCGCGATTATCGCCTTTCCCGTCCGCGCGACGTCCTGTTTTTTCATGCGAAAAAGCCGCCGGATATCTCCGACGGCTCCGATTTAGTTTCCTTGATTTTGTCGCATTTTATCCTGTTTTACACAACCGAACGGCTTAATTGAATCTTTCTTTCGCCTCGTAAGTCGTGTGAAGCAACTCGTGCGCCTTATGCGAATTCGGCTCGCCGAGGTACTCCTTATACAATTCGATAATCTGCGGATTCCGATGCGAAAAACGGTACGTTTTGCTTTCGTCCTCTTTATACAGCGCCGCCGCCCGTTTTTCCTTATACGTATCCAGAATATCGGTACCCTCGTTCGGCAGGAAGCAAGGGCGCACATACGGCTGTCCGCCGCCCGCGATGCACCCGCCGGGGCAACCCATAATTTCGATGAACTGATATTCGCTCTTTCCCGCGCGGATGTCGTCAAGCAGTACTTTTGCGTTCTTCATGCCGTGCGCCACGGCAATTTTCACCTTTGTACCGTTCAAATCGTATGCAGCCTCGCGCACGCCTTTGAAGCCGCGCACTTCGGTAAGCTCCGCCTTTTCGGGTTCCTTGCCCGTAACCGTATAAATCGCCGTACGCAACGCCGCTTCCATTACGCCGCCCGTTACGCCGAAAATTACGCCCGCGCCGGTGTATTCGCCCACGATGTCGTTATCGAATTGTTCTTCGGGCAGCTTATCGAAACGAATCCCGGAACGCTTGATAAGTTTTCCGAGTTCGCGCGTCGTAAGCACCGCGTCCACGTCTTTGACGCCGTCTTTCTGCAGCTGCGGGCGTTCTTTTTCGTACTTCTTCGCCGTGCAGGGCATAATCGAAACCACAAACATATCGCGGGGATCGATGCCCGTCTTTTCGCAATAATAGCTCTTCAGAATCGCGCCGAACATTTCGTGCGGAGATTTGCACGAAGAGAGGTGCGGCAATAAATCGCCGTAATAATATTCGCAGTAATTCACCCACCCCGGCGAACAGGAAGTAATCATCGGCAGCGTGCCGCCCGTTTTCATGCGATGCAGAAGCTCGGTAGCCTCTTCCATAATCGTAAGGTCGGCGGCAAAGTTGGTATCGAACACTTTTTTAAAGCCGAGCCGCCTAAGCGCCGCCACCATTTTACCCGTAACCAGCGTGCCTACGGGCATGCCGAATTCTTCGCCGAGCGCCGCGCGCACCGCAGGCGCCGTCTGCACCACCACGTACTTGCCAGCTTTCATCGCTTCGTCCACCTTATCGATTTCCGAAACTTCCATCAACGCGCCCGTGGGGCACACGCTTACGCATTGCCCGCACAGAATACACGGCGAATCTTTGAACGAACGATTTTCCGCCGGCGCAACAATCGTTTTGAATCCGCGCTTTTCAAAGCCCAGAACGGAAAGTCCGTGCGCGTTTTTGCAACGTTCGATACATCTGCCGCAAAGCACGCATTTCGAAGTATCGCGCTTGATCGAAGGCGTAAGTTTATCCACCGTCGTTTCCGTTTTCGCGCCCGTATACGCATTGTCGCGCGCGCCCGTCAGCCGCGCTACGTGCAACAGTTCGCACTTCTCGTTTTTATCGCATTCCTGACAATCGCGATTGTGGTTGGAAAGCAGCAGTTCCACCGAAGTTCTGCGCGCTTCCACGGCTTTGGGGGAAGAAATCGTAATTTCCATGCCCTCCGCCACAGGGTACACGCACGAAGCCACAAGTCCTCTCGCGCCCGTCGCTTCCACAAGGCACACGCGGCACGACCCGCGCGAACATTCGCCGTGATTGAACGTGCAAAGGGACGGAATTTCATAGCCGCACTCTCTTGCCGCTTCGAGTATCGTCAGCCCCTCTTCCACCTGATAGGGCATTCCCTCGATTTTAATATTGATTTTCGACATTTTTCTTTCCTCCCCTTATTTCTTCTCGATCGCTTTGAATTTGCAGGAAGCGATGCACATGCCGCACTTGATGCACTTTTCCTGATCCACGATACGCGCGGGCAGTTTCTTGCCGGGCGCCACGTAATCGGTTCTGGAGATGGCTCCCACGGGGCATTGTCTTTCGCAAAGACCGCAGCCGAAGCATTTATCTTTAATCACCTCGTATTTCATCAGGTGCTTGCAGACGTGCGCGGGGCATTTCTTTTCAACGATGTGCGCAACGTATTCGTCGCGGAATCTGGAAAGCGTGGAAAGCACGGGGTTAGGCGCCGTCTGCCCCAGCCCGCAAAGCGAGTTGTTTTTTACGTTATGCGCCAGATCTTCCAGCGCGTCGAGATCGTCCATCGTCGCCTTGCCGTCGGTTATTTTCGTTAAAAGTTCCAGCATGCGCTTGGTGCCGATACGGCAGGGCGTGCATTTGCCGCACGATTCGTCGCAGATGAATTCCATATAGAACTTCGCAACGTCCACCATGCAGTTGTCCTCGTCCATGACGATCGCGCCGCCCGAACCCATCATCGAACCTTTCGCAATCAGGTTGTCGTAATCGATCTGCGCGTCGAGGTCGGCTTCGGTAAGGCAGCCGCCCGAAGGCCCGCCCGTCTGAATCGCCTTGAATTTCTTGCCGTTCGGAATACCGCCGCCGATATCGTAAATCAGTTCGCGCAAAGTTGTGCCCATCGGCACTTCCACAAGCCCCACGTTATTGATTTTTCCGCCGAGCGCGAATACTTTCGTTCCCTTCGAACGGTCGGTGCCGTGAGAAGCGAATTTCGCCGCGCCTTCGCGCAAAATAAACGGAACGCAGGCAAGCGTTTCCACGTTATTGATAATCGAGGGTTTCTCCCATAACCCCTTTACCGCGGGGAACGGAGGACGGGGACGCGGCATGCCGCGCTGTCCTTCGATGGAATTTAAAAGCGCCGTTTCTTCGCCGCAGACAAACGCGCCCGCGCCGAGGCGGATATGTACGCGGAAGCAAAAATCCGTACCGAGAATATTATCGCCGATAAGCCCGGCTTCCTCCGCTTCTTTTATGGCGATTTTTAAACGGTTTACCGCAATGGGATATTCCGCACGAACGTAAAAATAACCGTTCTGCGCGCCGATCGCATAGCCCGCAATCATCATCCCTTCGATTACGGCAAGCGGGTTGCCTTCCAGAATGGAACGGTCCATAAACGCGCCGGGGTCGCCCTCGTCGCCGTTGCACACAACGTACTTTTCGCCGTCCGGCTGATTATAGGCAAACTGCCATTTTCTTCCCGTGGGGAAGCCGCCGCCCCCGCGCCCGCGAAGCCCTGAAGCAAGCACTTCGTTGATAACGTCCTGACGGGGCATCTGCAACGCTTTCGCCAAGCCCTTGAACGCGCCCGCGCCGAGGGCTTCTTTAAAGTTTTCCGGATCGATGCTGCCGCAACCGTGCAGCGCCACGCGCACCTGTTTTTTATAGAAGTTGATTTCGTCCTGTTTCGTAACTTTTTCTTTCGTGGCGGGGTCTACGTACAGAAGGCGTTCCACAATATCGCCGCCGATCAGATCGGTTTCCACGATCTCCGTAACGTCGGCGATTTTCACCATGCGGTATAACGTGTCCTCGGGATAAATTTTCACGAAAGGCCCCTGCGAGCAGAACCCGAAACATCCCACCTGATTCACCGTTACTTTATCGGAAAGACCTCTTTCCGCAATCAGCTTTTCAAACTCTTCCTTGATTTCGTGCGAATGAGAGGAAAGGCAGCCCGTACCGCCGCAAAGCACCACGTGGCGCTTGCCGTCCGAGCCGGAAAATTTGGCGTTCAGGCACGCCGAGCAGTTTTCGCTTGTAGCGTTCAGTTCTTCGAAATTCTTAATCATACGTTCGCCTCCGCGTTTTTATATTCTTCGATAACGGCGGGAACGGCGTTTACCGAAAGCTTCGGGTACACCTTTCCGTTGATGGAAACGGCGGGCGCGATGCCGCACGCGCCGATACAGCGCAGAGCGTCCAGCGTAAACAGTCCGTCTTTCGTGGTTTCTCCGGGTTTGATGCCCAGAATTTCCGAAAATTTATCGATTACCTGCTGCGCCCCTTTCACGTAGCACGCTGTGCCTAAACAGCAGCCGATGACGTATTTCCCTTTCGGATTCAGCGAGAAGAACGAATAAAACGTTACCACGCCGTAAATTTCCGCCACGGAAATTCCCGTACGTTCGGAAACCAGTTCCTGCACCTCCAGGGGAATATACCCGTATTCTTTCTGAACGTCGCTTAAAATCATCATCAGCGGCGTTCTTTCATCGGCGTATCTGTCGCAGATTTCATTGATCTTCGCAACAGCCGCTTCGCTTAAATGAGCCATTTTTAGCCTCCTTACATAAGTAATTATAATATGTTTTTATCATAGTTCCGCGATAGAAAACCGTGGAAACAATCATAACTGCGTTAAGGGCTTTTTCACCGTTTCTTTCTCTACGGATAAATAACCCACCATTCATATATGTTTTTCTATATATTCCTATATAAAAACCGATATATTTATTATATCCTATCAAACAGCAACTGTCAACAAAAATAACGGAAAAAAGCCGCGGAAAATTTTGTTTTCCCTGTTATTTTTCGCAAAAATATTCTTGTTACGGAATTTTATAAACGGTTAGCAAAAGCTAACCTATATAACGACGCACAGTATACAAAAAAACGTTTTTCATGTATAATAAAAACACGCCTGAATTACCATTCAGGCGCTGCGTATAACGCTCCCGGATTTATTATTCGGGCGCTGCGTATATATGCCGGTCCTATGCGATTTTCTCCGTTGCGCCCGGCGCTCGGATGCAGTTTTCTTTGCGCCCTATGCCGCCGGTATATTATCTACGGTATACGTTCCGTCCGGCTTCAACGTTATCGTAACGGTGCCGTCGTAATCCGTTCTGTGTACGTTTACGCCGTTCCGTTCGAAGCGGCCGAGCACTTCCGTGGACGGATGCGAATACGCATTGTTTATCCCCGCCGAAACCACGGCGTCCCGCACAGAAAGCGCACGGATAAATTCCTCGCACGAAGAGCTTGCCGAACCGTGATGCGCCGCCTTTAAAATTTCCACGCCGCAAAGCGTAATTTCTTTTCCGTCGCACGCGATCAGCCCCGCTTCCGCCTCGCGCAGAATCGCCCGCTCCTTTTCCGCCGTAATGTCGCCGCAAAACAGCACCGTAGAGCCGAAATAATCCAGATAAATCACCGCCGAAGTATCGTTCACGGCGCCGTCGTCGACGCTGTTCCCGTTGGCTTTAGCATATTCGTTTCCCGGCGTATCTTTGCTTAAAGGAGAGATAAAGCACAAATCGTACGGCAATCCGGAATCGTGCGAGGATAGCGAAATACCGCGGCGCGAAAACGTCGTCCGGATTTCTTCTTTTTTCGCCGCAAGCAGAAATTCGTCAAACGCCGTTCCTCCGTCGTATGTTACGTACGGCATAAAAATTTCGCCCGCGCCTTTTACGGAAACCATTTCCGCCAGCCCGCCCGTATGGTCGCCGTCCGTATGCGTGGCAACCAGATAATCGGGCTTTTTAACGCCCAGAGCGTTCAAATAGCGCAGAATATACGCCGTATGCCCGTTTGCGCCGTCGCCGCCGTCTATCACCATCGTTTTTCCGTCGGGAAGTTCGATCACCGAACAATCGCCCTGCCCCACGGAAAGAAAATGCACGCGGCAATCCCCTGCGGCAAGCTTTGCGATCTTCGGCTTTTTCACATAATATTTCCAGGTTGCGGGCGGCACGAAAAACGAGAACGCCGTCAGCCCGCACAAGACGATCACGCCGACGCACGCTTCGATTTTTCTGCGTTTTTTCCTTTTCCGATTTCTCTCTTCCCGTTGCGCTTCGTAATTCATCTTCCGTATCTTATCCGTTTCCTTTCCGCTTATTTTACGGAATTTTTTTCAGGGTTGTTCTCTTGTGGCGGCGCGTTCAGCGCGCGTATATCTCCGCAGATTTTCTGCATTCGCTCTTCCACGCCGAACAAATCGTCCGCGCACGCTTTCAGCTCGGTAAACGCCGATTTTTTCAGCTCCGCCCCCGCTTTATACGAAACTTCGTGTTCCAGACTCGCCCACATGTTCATCGAAATCGTTCTCAGCTGTATTTCCACGGGCACCGAAGTCGCCACAAACGAAAGCGCCACCGGCACTTCCACAATCAGATGCAGACTTCTGTACCCGTTCGGCTTGGGATTTCTGATATAATCTTTCTGCCGCAGCAACCGTACGTCGTGCTGATTGAGAAACACCCGCGCGATTTTATAAATATCCTCGATATATCCGCACACCACGCGCACGCCGGCAATGTCCGTCAGTTGTTTCAGATTTTCCGGCGCCTGCTTATACCCCCGCCGCTTCAGTTTTTCATAACAACTTTCCGCCGTTTTCAGGCGGCTTTCGATATGGTGAATCGGATCGTGCCCGTGCGTCATCGAAAATTCGTCGTCCAGAATTTCGAAACGGGAACACGCCGTTTTCAGCGCGCCCGAATACAGCGGCTTTACGCGCGCGTATTCCTTTAAAAAATCTTCCGTCGGCTGATTTTTTTTGCCTTTTCCGACAAACGACAACTGTTGATTATCCGTAACTGCCACGATTGCCCCCCTTTCATTTCGATTTTTCTTTCCGGGCATTTATGCTTTCAACTCGTCAAGCCGCTCTTTCAACGGCTCCGAAAGCAATCTTTCGCTTGCCGCCGCGCCTTTGAATCTTTCTTGTTCCGCACATTTTACCGCAGCCGACAACGCCTTTTCCGCCGCAGGCAAATCGCCCCGCATTACATAATATGCCGCGGCTGCCCTGTTTTCCGCACACGTCGAGCGCGCTTCCACGGATTTTTCGTTTTTTTCCGCGTTTTCCGCGCCGTAAGAAAGCGCCGCAAAGCATTTATCCGCCTGCGTTTCGTCGCTTAACAGCGCGTTTAAATAAGTCAGTTCGCAAAGCGCCGCGCGCTGTTCTTCAACCGTCAGATACGGAGATAACAACGCGATGCGATTGATATGTTTCGCCGCCGCTTCGTAATCCCGCAGTTCCGCCGCCGCATAATACGAATAAAATTCGTTCAGGACAAACAGCGGCTCGTCCTCGGCGATCACGGGCAGATTTTCAAGATAGTTTTTATCGATTGCGGAATACGGTTTGCCGCTCGCCAGCTCGCCCTGCGCGTTCATCGCCGCAATCAGTCTGACTCCGTACGGCTTGTCCTTCAGAATATCGCATAAAACGCGCATATCCGTTTTTCCGCCCGCATATTCAAACGGCGGCAGATTCAGCAAAAACAGATACGCCGCATACGGCAACGCGCCGAACAGGACAAACGCCCCGGCATATCCGCCGAGCACCGCCGCCGCTACGATGATCGTAAGCAAAAACGCCCCGCCGAACAACAATCCGCCCGCCGTATACGCCGCCGCGCGCTTTTTCATATCCGCAAACGCCTGTTCCGGCACCGCCTGCGTGCTGTCCGCGGCAAACGGAGAACAGAACGAAATTTTCTTCCTGCCGTCCGCTCCGTCGTATTTCAGAAAACAGATTTTCCAGGATACCACAAAAAATCCTTTGGAACGCGCAAAAACAATATGCCCCGTTTCGTGATAAAACGGAGCGAAAAACAGAGAAAGCACGCCGCCCGCAAGGCAGAGCCAAAGCCCGGACGAACCGAAACCCGTATACGCGAAAAATGCCGCGACGGCAAATCCCGCCGCGCACAAAAGCGCAAGCGTTATCGCATATACGTTAACAAAAAACCGTTTCACCGTCTTTCTCCTTATCGTTTATTTTTCTTTCGCGCCGTCTTACGGCAAAAAATTATAAAATACCTTTCAGCCGCGCGTACCCTTCCAGATTGTCCTCGTCGCTTACGGTAATTCCCGGCAATCCGAGCGATTCCGTTATCATATACAGCCACGCCGCGCCCCCGCCGATGACGTCCGCACGTTTTTCCGGCATGCAGGGCAGCTTTGCGATTTCTCTCACGGGCAACGTTAAAAACGCTTTCGCGTAATTGCGCAAATCGCTTTGTTCAAGAAAAACGCCCGTAACTTTCTGCCCGTCGTACGATTTCAACCCCGCTTTTCTCGCGCCCAGCGTGGTGGCGGTGCCGCCGATGGCAACCGTCCTGCCCCCCGCTTGATTTATAACCGTTTTCGCGCCGTTGAAACCGCTTACGTATTTTTCACACAGTTTTTTTATCTCCGCCACGTCCCGTCCGCACATATCTTTGATACGAACCACGCCTACGGGAACGCTTTTTTTATACGCCGTTTTTCCTCCGACGCGCACCGCGATTTCCGTACTTGCACCGCCTACGTCTATCGTGGCGCCGTCCGCCCCGTTCAGCGCCCCGTCCATCCCCAGCGCCGCTTCCGCTTCCCCGTCGATCACGTCGGGCAGTACCCCGCACGAATTTTTCACGAGTTCCAGAAACTCCCCGCGGTTTTCCGCCTCGCGTACCGCCGCCGTGGCATAAGCGAAAATCCGTTCCGCGCCCCCGGCTTTCGCCCTTGCGACAAACGCGGAAATCGCCTCCGCCGTGCGGCGCATCGCGTCGTCTTTCAGCCGCGGCGAAAACGCCAGCCCCTCGCCGAGGCGCGTTGTTTCAAGCGTTTTATATAAAACTTTTCCGTCCGCCGTAAACATCAGGCGAACGGAATTTGACCCCACGTCGATCACCGCGCTTTTACCGCGGAATATTTCGTTATTCATCTGTTTTCCTCTCCTCGCGGCAATGGTTTTTCCCTGCCGCCGTACCCCGGAATATCGTAAAATCAACTTCCTTTTTTGTACCCGTTGGCGTAAAGCAAATGTTCCTTCCCTATCAGAGAAAGATAATAATCCAAGTCGTTTTCCCGGCGATCGATCGTTTCCTGCAAGCGCGCGATTTCTTCTTCCGCTTTCGCAATACGCTTGTTATGCACGGAAATCGATACCACCTGATAAATAAGCACGGCAATCAGCACCGCAACAAGCAGCGTTGCGGCAACAACCGATGCGATCACCGTTCTTTTCATCTTTTCCTGCGTCATAAGCTAACCTTTTTCCTTGCCGCGCGAACGATTTTTCCGCGCGTGCGTTTTGATTTTTCTTCGGATTTTTTTCTCCGCGCCGATTTTCTTTTTTGTTTTTTTTGTGAAAATTTCGCGGCCGCAGCACGAAAAAGAGGCTCAAACAGCCTTTTTTGTGCCTTTACACATGTATTATAGCACATTTTTCCGAAAAATGCAACCACTGAGCGCATACTTTTCAAATATATTATAAATCCCGCCGTCATCGCGAAATACGCGTACAAGCGAAAATCGGGCAGACGACAGAACGTGGCGATCAGCACATACAAAACCGCCGCCAGAAGAAAGAAAAGCACGTCCGCTATAAATGCGGAAATTTTCGAAAACCGCAGCGGCGACAAAACATCGTAAATCAATCCCGCCGCCGCGCCCGCCGCCGCAAGGCACAAAAACGCGGGCAACTGCGCCGCCGAATCCATAACGCTTTCCTCCGCCGTCAGCGGAACAGCTTCGAACGGAGCGAACCGCCGTAACGAAACGAATCGGTTACGCCGCCGGCGCGGAACGTACCGCTCTCTTTCGAAAAACCGATGATCTTAAAATCGTTTCCGAAAAACGTCAGCGTGGTTTTCGTACCCGAAAGACTCAATTCGATTTTCGACGGCGAAAAACTTTTCACCGCCTCTATGCCCGTCGCCGTGATACTTTTTCTGTTGTCTATCTGAATCGAATGATTTGTTTCCTGCATACCTTATCGTATGCGAAAAAAACGCGTCTTATGAAAAAAAATCGTTTCAAACCCATATTTTTCCTTCACGCAAACAAACGCCTTCCCCGTTTCGGGGAAGGCTGCATAAACGCGAAATTTATTTCATGTTTTTCTCTTTGAATCTCGCCTTTGCTCTCAGCTCGCTGTCTAAAATTCTCTTGCGGATACGCAGCGATTTCGGCGTTACTTCCAGAAGTTCGTCGTCGTTGATGAATTCAAGGCACTCTTCAAGGCTCATTTTGCTCACGGGAATCAGCGTCAGCGCGTCGTCGCTGTTCGATGAACGGGTATTCGTCAGATGCTTGGTTTTGCACACGTTCACGTTGATATCGTCGGCAAGGTTGGTATAGCCTATCACCATGCCTTCGTATACGGGCGTGCCCGGCGTAATAAACAGCGTGCCTCTGCCCTGTGCGTTGAACAACCCGTAAGTAACCGCTTCGCCCGTTTCAAACGCCACCAGCGAACCGGTATTCCGGCGCTGCATATCTCCCTTGTACGGCTCGTATCCGTAGAAAATGGAGTTCATGATGCCCTGCCCTTTTGTATCGGTTAAAAATTCGCTCTTATACCCGAAGAGTCCGCGCGACGGCACGGCAAATTCCAGCCGCATGCGGCTGCCCATGGCGTTCATATGCAACAGCGTACCTTTTCTGTTGCCCATCGCCGAAAACACGGGGCCCGTCATATCTTCGGGCACGTCCACCACCAGTCGTTCGATCGGTTCGTGGCGCACGCCGTCGATTTCCTTATACAATACGCGCGGCGTGGAAACCTGAAATTCGTACCCCTCGCGGCGCATCGTTTCTATCAGGATGGAAAGATGCATTTCGCCTCTGCCGCACACGCGGAACGAATCCGCGCTGTCCGTATCGTTTACGCGCAGAGAAACGTCGCGCAGCAGTTCTTTATACAGTCTTTCGCGCAACTGACGGGTGGTTACGAACTTTCCTTCTTTGCCGGCAAACGGACTGTCGTTCACGGAGAACGTCATTTCCACCGTCGGATCCTCGATTTTTACGAACTGCACGGGCTCCACGGCGTTCGGCTGACAAACGGTATCGCCGATGTTCAGCCCTTCGATGCCGGAAAATACCACGATGTCGCCCGCCTTCGCCGATTCCACGGGCACGCGGTCGAGCCCTTCGATCTGATAAAGCGTTACGATTTTCTGGTTCGTACGCACTTTTTTATCGTTGTAATTGCACACGGAAACAGGCTCGTTCGTACGCGCCACGCCCCGTTCTATTCTGCCGATGCCGATGCGCCCCACGAATTCGTTGTAATCGATGCACGAAACAAGCAGCTGCGTAGGACCTTCCACGTCCATATCCATCGGCGGAATGTGCGATAAAATGGTATCGAACAGCGGGTTTAAATTCGGCTCTTGCTTATCGGGCGTCAAAGAAGAGGTTCCCGTTCTGCCGCAGCAGTACACAATCGGGCTTTCCAGCTGTTCGTCCGTGGCGTCAAGGTCCATCATCAGTTCCAGCACTTCGTCCACCACTTCGGAAATACGCGCGTCGGGGCGGTCTACTTTATTGATTACGATAATCAGTTTCAGCCCCAGTTCCAGCGCCTTCTGCATTACGAAACGCGTCTGCGGCAAAGGCCCCTCCGCCGCGTCTACCAGAATCAGCGCGCCGTTCACCATCTTTAAAACGCGCTCCACTTCGCCCGAAAAATCCGCGTGTCCCGGCGTGTCCACAATATTGATTTTCACGCCCTTATAGTGCGCGGAAGTGTTTTTCGCAAGAATCGTGATTCCGCGTTCGCGCTCCAGCGCGTTGGAATCCATCACGCGGTCCTGCACCTGCTGATTTTCACGGAACATACCGCCCTGCTGCAACATTTGGTTTACAAGCGTCGTTTTGCCGTGGTCTACGTGCGCGATAATCGCAACGTTTCTTAAATCTTCTCTGATCACTGTATTTTTCTCCAAGTCTTTAAATTATATACGCAGAATATTTTATACCTTTTTCGGCTCTTTGGCAACGATTTTTCACCGCATTGCAAAAATTTTTTTACTTTTTTCTTTATTTTTCCCCGCCCAAGCGGCAAAAAATTCCGCCCGGCGCCTTACAGCGGCAACGGAGCGTTGTTTTTATATGTGCAGAACGTAATCGTAATCCCGTTGTCCTCTTCGGGTTCGCTCTGTTTCACGCACGCGAAGTTCTTTTCGCCGTCGACGACGTCCAGATTCGGAAAAAACGTATCCGCCCCGCCGTCCGCGTCCGCTTTCGTTACGTACACCTCGTCGCAGTACGGCAGAAGTTGCTTATACACGGAAGCCCCGCCGATCACGTACACGTCCTCGCCGCTTTCTTCCGCGCGTTTCATCGCCGCTTTCGCCTCGTCCAGATTCCTTACGATTTCGCAATCGTCCCGCACCGCGTCCGGCGATAACACGATATGCTTTCTGTTTTTCAACGGTTTCCCGCCCGGAAACGATTTCAGCGTGTTTTCGCCCAGCACCACCGTATGCCCCGACGTGGTTTCGCGGAAAAATTTCATATCTTTCGGCAACGAAAACATCAGAGTGTTTTTTTTGCCGATGCCCCAGTTTTTATCTGCGTGCAAAATCGCCCGAATCATTTTTTTTGCTCCTTTTTTTGTTTTTCAAATCGCCACGGGAATCTTTTTATCCAGTTTTTCCGCCTCGTAATTTTCCAGCGCGAAGCTATCCGTCGTGAAATCGTAAAAATTCTTCACGGACGGATCTACAATCAGTTTCGGCGCGGCGTGGCGCGGTTTTTCCAGCACTTCTTTCACCAGCGGAATATGTCTGTCGTAAATATGCGCGTCGGCAATCACGTGCACCAGTTCGCCCGCTTTCAGCCCCGATACCTGCGCCAGCATGATAAGCAGCACCGCATACTGCGTTACGTTCCAGTTGTTCGCCGTAAGCATATCGTTGGAACGCTGATTCAGAATCCCGTTCAGCGTGTCGCCCGAAACGTTGAACGTCATCGAATACGCGCACGGATACAGATTCATCTCGTGCAGATCTTCGAAGTTATAAATATTCGTCATGATGCGCCGCGAAGCGGGGTTGTTTTTCAAATCGAACAGCACCCTGTCCACCTGATCGAATTCGCCCTCTTTATAAACGGACTTTTTCGCCAGCTGATACCCGTACGCCTTGCCTATCGAACCGTTTTCGTCCGCCCAGCTGTCCCAGATATGCGAATGAAGATCGTGCACGTTGTTGCTTTTTTTCTGCCAGATCCATAAGAGCTCGTCCACGCACGATTTAAACGCCGTGCGGCGAATCGTCAGAATAGGAAATTCTTCCTGCAGGTTATAACGGTTCACCACGCCGAATTTCTTTACGGTGTGCGCGGGGGTTCCGTCCTCCCAGTGCGGGCGTACGTTCAGATTCGTATCCCACACGCCGTTTTCCATAATATCCGTCATATTCGCAATAAATATCTCGTCTGCCTTGCTCATAGTCCCGTTCTCCTTCGTAACGCGTAAAAATATATGTATATTGTACCATATCCGCACGCGATTCGTCAAGCGGTCGGCAGGCGCTTTTCTGCGTTTTCCGCGCGTTTTTTCTTTCGGTTTTCTTCTGTTTTTTCCTCGTCCTCCCCGTTTCGCTTGCTTAATTTCAAAAAAAATGCTATTATATTACCGAAATTTTTTTACGGAAGGTATACAAACATGGCAGAACATGAAAAGCCCGCCCCCGAACCCCGGCAGGAAACGCCCGCAGAAACAACCGACGCGGCGCAAAAATCTACCGCGAAAGAAAAAATCAAAACCTATATCAAAGCCATGCCGAAGCGCTATTTCATCACGGCGTTTTCAGGCATGGCGCAAGGCTTGTTCGTAACGCTCATCGCGGGCACCATTCTCGCCATGATTGCAGGCTGGTTTCCCGACAATTATTTCGGAAGAACGCTGACGGGCATTTCGAACATCGCGAAGAGCATGATGGGCGCCGGTATCGGCGTGGGCATCGCGCACGCGCTGAAAAAAACGAAACTTTTAATCTTCTCCGCCGCCGTCGCCGGCATGGCAGGCGCGTTTGCCGAAAAGTTTTTCCCGTCCGCCGCGGCGCCGTTTTCGGCTATCGCGCTCGGCGCGCCCGGCAACCCCATCGGCGCATACGTCGCCACGATGCTCGTCATCGAAATCGTATCGCTGTACGCGGGCAAAACGAAGCTCGACATTATTTTAATTCCCCTCGGCGCGCTGTTTTTATCGTTTGCGGGAATTTTCGCGGCGTATCCCTTCATTAAACTGATCGGCCGGCTCGGCGATTTCATCGCGTTCGCAACGGACGCAACGCCGTTCGTCATGGGCGTCGTCATCGCCGTCGTCATGGGCGTCGTGCTTACGATGCCCACGTCGTCCGCCGCAATCTGGATTTCGGTTGCCAGCCCCATTTTAACGGGCTATGCAAGCGGCGCGGCGGGCGTTACCGAAGCGCAGTACAACGCAATGCTGCTTGCGGGCGGCGCGGCAACGGTGGGTTGCGCGTGCCACATGGTGGGCTTTGCCGTGGCTTCCTTCCGCGAAAACAAATGGAGCGGACTTATCGCGCAGGGCTTGGGCACCAGCATGCTGCAAATTCCCAACATCATGAAAAAGCCCGTAATCATGCTGCCGATGATTCTTTCTTCGGCGATTCTCGGTCCGCTTTCCACCTGCGTTTTCAAAGTGAAATGCGGCGCCAGCGGCGGCGGTATGGGCACCAGCGGACTGGTAGGCGTGTTCGATTCGTTCAAGTACACTTCGGGCGCCCTCGGCTGTATCGGAATCGTTTTGCTGACGATTGTTCTGCCCGCCGCGTTAAACCTGCTGCTTTCCGAATGGTTCCGCAAAAAAGGTTGGATTAAACAAAACGATATGCTCCTGCCCGAATAATCGGTTGCGCTATCATTAAGGCAACAACTAAAATACCGATAAAACGCCGGATGACAAATCCGACGTTTTTTCTTTTTATTTCCCGCCGCGGCGAAGTATTTTTTCCGGCGCCGCGCCGTCGGTCTGATTCACCGTAACGAATTTTCCGTTCGGAAATACCGCCCGGTTATTGAAAACGCACGGCAACGCTTTCGCCGCGAGCGATTCCGTTTCCCCGATTTCGTTGGATCTTCCTGTTTTTTCGTCGGATTATCCATTGACAACGCCTGCCGCGACGCGGTAAAATAGCTGCGTAAGGAGAAAACGCTATGGAAAAATACGCATGGACGGCAAAAGTCGTGAAAGGAAAAGAAGCGGAATACGAAAAACGCCACGCCGAAATATGGGAAAAAATGAAAGCGGTTTTAAAATCCGCCGGCATAAAAAATTATACGATCTGGCGTTCGGGAGATACTCTTTTCGGTTATTACGAATGCGAAAAAGGCATAGAATACGCCGCAAAAATTCAACGCGAAAGCGAAACGGTTTCGCGCTGGAACGAATATATGAAAGACGTTCTTATTATGGAAACGGATCCCGAAACGGGCGCGCAACCGCAACTGAAAAAAGTATTCGAACTCGACTAATCGCCGCCCGCAATTTAAAACTCGCGTCGAAAAGCATACGAAAGCGCGCCGTTTGTTCCGACACGCTCTCTCATTATTTATCTTGCCGAACAAGCTTTTTTCGCCCGGCTTCCCCGTGCCCTTGCGCGTATATTATTCCACGCAGATATCGTAAAGCTCCAGCGAACGGAGCTTCGCGTTTCCGCCCTCCGCAAAGAAAGAAATCCCTTCGCCGTTTTCTTTCGTATAAACGACGGCGGTCATCGCTCTTTCGCCGCCGTTTACAAAAACTTCGCAGCACGAAACGTCCAGAAATACACGCAGCGTAATCGCCCCGTTCTTTTCTTCCGTTTTCACCGAGCGGTACGCGGCGTCCTTTTCGTTTTGGTCGCAATAAAGGTTCAGCCCCGTAGCGGAACGGTCGAACACGATTTTACCGTCTTTTTTCGAATAATACACCGCGGCGTAATTGTTTTCGCTTTCAAACAGCCTTACGCCCGCCCTTTCCGCGTCGCCGGGCTCCAACTCGAATATCAGCTCCGTTTTCACGCCGCCGACGCCGTTTAAAACCGTTCTTTCGCCGATGGTTACGTTTTCGTAACGCACGGCGTTTTTTCTGTACGCTTCTATCTCTCTCACGGGCAACTGCATCAATCTGCCGTTTTGCAAACGGAGTTCGCGGGGCAGAATCATCGCGCATTTCCAGCCGTCGTCCGCCGCGGGCGATTCGATGCAGCCGGGCAGCATCCACGCCGCCATCACCGTTCTGCCGTCCGGAATCGCGGCAACCTGCGGCGCGTAAAAATTGAATCCGCCGTCCGTTTCGTCCTCGTATTCCCGCGCAAACGCACCCTTTTCAAAATCGATTTTTCCCGTAAAATATACCGCAGAAACGGTGTTTTCGTATCTCCAGTCCTCCGTGAGATATCCCTGCGGGCTCGCCATAATCACGTCTTTTCCGTCCGCCGTAAACGCGCAGGGGCACTCGTAAATCCCCCTCGTCGGCTTTCCGTCTTTTATCAACTTTCCCGCAAATTCCCACGCAAGGCAATCTTTCGAACGGAACAGCAATATCTGCCCGTCTTTGTCTTTCGCCTGCGAACCGCAAAGCATATAATATACGCCGTCTTTCAAAAAAACGTACGGGTCGCGGAAATCGTGCCGCGAACAATCGGCGGGCAGTTTTTCTCCGGAAAGAATCACGCCCTGTTTTTTAAAATGCACGCCGTCGGAAGAAACCGCAAGCGCCTGCGTTTGAATATCACCCTTCACCGCGGTATAAAACAGATACATTTTTCCGTCTTTTTCCACCGCGGAACCGGAATAACAGCCGTCTTTATCGTATTCCTTATCGGGCGCAAGCGCAACCCCTTCCCAGTGCCAGCGAATAAAATCTTTCGTCGTAAAATGTCCCCAGTGCATCGGTCCCCACACCGAAGAATACGGATGGAACTGAAAAAACAGGTGGTATTTGCCCAGCGCGTAACAAAAACCGTTCGGGTCGTTCATCCAGCCTACGGGCGGCATCGCATGATAAGTATGGCGGTATTTTTGCACCACGGAAGGCACAAAACGCTTCACGTATTCGTCGGCGCGCTCCACCGAAAATTCGGTAACGGACTCCGTTTTTTTCTCCGCCGCAGGGCAGGTTGCATCGTCTTTTTTATGTTCGTTCGTCATAATCGTCCCCGCTCATACATCTTATTTTCCGAAGATTTCTTTCCCGGTGGGCATCGCTGGGATAGCGCCCGCTCTGCCCACCACGTACCCCGCCGTTTTGTTGGCGTAAGTCAATATTCTTTTCAGCGCGGCGGCGGAAATATCGAAGCCGTTTTCCACCAGCTGATACAGCGTTGCCCCCACAAACGAATCGCCCGCGCCCGTGGTATCCGCTACCCGTTCCGCCTTTTCGGAAGGAACGTATACTTCCGCTTCTTTCGTATACGCCGTCGCGCCCGCGGCACCCATCGTAACAATCGCCAGTTTCACGTTTCCGCCAAGGAGGGAAACCGCCGCCTTTTTCATATCCGCTTCACCCGTAATATCGGCAAGCTCCTCTTCGCTGACTTTTATCACGTCCGCAAGCGGAATATACCGCCTTACCGTTTCCAGCAATTCGTCTTTGCTTTTCCAGAGCGAATATCTCAGATTCGGGTCGAAACTCACCGTCGCGCCGCTTTTTCTCGCTTTTTCTATCAGCGCGTCGTGCGCTTTTCTCACGGGCGCGTCAATCAGATCCACGCTGCCGAAATGCAGAACGTCCGTTGTATCGAACGAAATGTCCGCAACGTCGGCGGCGCCGAGAAGCATGTCCGCCGAGGGCTTTCGGTAAAAGGAAAACGATCTTTCGCCGTTTTCGTCCAGCGATACAAACGCAAGAGCGGTATTCGCCTCGTCCGTAAACCGTACGTATTCCGTATCTACGCCCGCTTTTTCAAGCGTTTCTTTCAGAAATTTTCCGAACATGTCGTTGCCGAGTTTTGTAATCACGGCGCTGTTTCCGCCCAACCTGCTTACGCACACCGCCACGTTTGCGGGCGCGCCGCCCGCGTTGCGGTAAAAAACGTCCGCGTTGTCCGCTTCGCCTTTCCGCCCCGCAATAAAATCAATCAGCACTTCCCCCGCGGCATATACTTTTTTCATGTGTTCCACGCCTTTTCGTATTTTCATTTCGCAATATGTTCCCGCGCCGTCCGCGCGGCGCGCTTGCGATGGTTCAATTATAGCGGAAATCAATGCGCCTGTCAAATACTTTTTACCGTCTGAAAAAACAATCTTCCTCCGCCGCCGGCACTACGTTTAAGGTTGAGTTTTAAAAATATTGACTGCGCTTCGTTTGCATATTTCCGGATTTATTTCCGCCGAAATCATTTGAAGAGCCTGCAATCATCCGATTGCAGGCTCTTATTAGCTATATTTACTTTTCAGAAAATTTTCAGGCGTTCGTCGCGCCGTTTTATACGGACATCAGTCCCGCCGCTTTGAGCGCCGCGAGAATGGAATTTACCTTTTCGATTGTATCCGCAAGCGTTGCCGTTTCCGCCAACGCGGCAACCGATGCCGCAGGCGTTACTACGCCGTCCGCCCCGGTAGCCCCCGTAGCGCCGGTAGGGCCCGTAGCGCCCGTTGCTCCGACTTCTCCCGTAGCGCCGGTAGGTCCTGTGGCGCCCGTTGCTCCGACTTCCCCCGCAGGTCCCGTCGGTCCTGTGGCGCCCGTCGCTCCGACTTCTCCCGCAGGTCCCGTCGGTCCTGTGGCGCCCGTTGCTCCGATTTCTCCCGCAGGTCCCGTCGGTCCTGTGGCGCCTGTTGCTCCGACTTCTCCCGCAGGTCCCGTCGGTCCTGTGGCGCCCGTCGCTCCGATTTCTCCCGCAGGTCCCGTCGGTCCTGTGACGCCCGTCGCTCCGGCGATTCCCTGCGCGCCCTGAACGCCTTGTAACCCCGTGGCGCCCGTCGCGCCTGTGGGCCCCGTAGGGCCTGTGATTCCCTGTAAGCCCTGCACGCCCTGCAAACCTTGCAGCCCCTGCACGCCCTGCGGTCCCGTGGGACCGGTAGGCCCCGTAGGTCCGGTGGGCCCGGTAACGCCGCCCGTGCCGCCCGTGGGCACGTAGCGGATGATTACGCGCGCGTCGCGATTATCGCAACAGCAACTGCGCCTTGTGAAAGGTCTTTCGCACATTATTTTTAGCCTCCTGAACATTCAAAGCGCGTTAAAACACGCTTTCTTTCTATTATATCATATTATGAAACGGTTGAGGAGGGTGCGCGTTTATGATAAAATTATCGCTCTGCATGATTGTAAAAAACGAGGAAACCGTACTGGAACGCTGCCTTGAAAGCGCCGCGGGAAAGAACAACCGGCAGGAAAATCCGACGGACGAGATTATTATCGCGGACACGGGTTCGACGGACGGAACGAAAAAAATCGCTGAAGCGTACGGGGCGAAAATTTACGATTTTCCATGGAAAAACGATTTTTCGGCGGCGCGGAATTTCGCGTTTTCCAAAGCGACGGGCGATTATATTTTATGGTTGGATGCCGACGATTACATTTCGGACGAGGCGAGGAAGAAATTGTTTGCGCTGAAAAAGCGGCTTTCCGAAACGGGCGCGCCCGCCGCGTTCTGCCGCTATGAAATCGCGGCGTATTCCTCCCCCGCCGCCCCGACCGTTACGGCGTTTTACCGCACGCGGATTGTGAAAAACGACGGTTCGGCGGTGTGGAAAGGCAGAGTCCACGAATGTCTGCCACGCTACGAAAACGCGCTGACCGAGCCGGAAAACGGGTTTTGCGTGCGGCATCTCGGTAGCGAAAAACCGCGCGGAACGAGAAATCTGGATATTTACCGCGCGCAGATTTCGGAAAAAGAGCCGCTTTCTCCGCGCGATTTGTTTTATTACGGCAGAGAACTGTTTTACCACGGTTTTTATACGGAAGCGGACGCGATCGAAGAGAAATTTATTGCGCGCCCCGACGGCTGGTACGTAAATAAAATTGAAGCGCGGAAAATTCAGTCTGCCTGCCGCGAAGCCACGGGCGACGAAGCGGGCGCGGCAGACGCGCTTTTTTCGACGTTTTCCTACGGCGCGCCGCGAGCGGGCGTGTTGTGCGCGCTGGGGCGTATTTTCAAAAGGAAAAACGATTTTTCTTCGGCGTATTTCTGGTATCTTTCCGCGTACAACGCCAAAGACCACTCCGCGGAGGGCGATTTCGAAAATCCCGACGAACGCGGCGCGATTCCGCTGATAGAAGCGGTGTACTGCGCGTATTCCGCCGGCGAAAAAGCCGAAGCGCGGAAGCTGCACGAAGAATGTATGCGGTTATACCCCGACCTCCCCGCGGTGAAATACAACGAAGCGTTTTTCGATACGCACCCCGACTGAGCGCCGAACAAGCCGATTTTACCGCACGAAAAAACGTGCTTTTGCGCCGATGCTGCGGAATTACCCGCAAAATCGGCGCGGAAGATCGCGTGAAATATTCCGACGCGCGGGATTACAAAGCGCCGCGAAGATCGATCTGCGTTTGCGCGTTGCAGACGATGACGCCGCGATAGGCGTTTTTGAAATACGCCGCGACGACTTCGGAAAGCATGACTTCCGTGAGCGCGTCGATTTTCGCGCGGTACGCCGCGTTGTTTTTATAATCTTCCGCCCGCGCGGCGATAACGTTGGCTTTTTCGGAGATCTGCGCGGGGTCGTCCTCTGCCGCCGCCCGCTCTTCGGCGGAAACGTTACCCGTAAGCGCCGTGCTGCAGGGCAGACACGCGAAATCGTAATCCGTTCGCGCCGCGGCGAGAAGATTTTCGGCGACGAGCGTTACCGTTACGCCGTTTTTGCTTACCCAGCGCGAAGCCGTGCCCGAAGTAAGCCCGTCTCCCGCCGCGTTGACGGGATAATTTTCGCCTTCCGCCTCCTTATCGATAACGCCTTTTTGCGCAAGCAGCGAAAATGCGCGGGCCGCGTTGGACGAATCGTTGCAGATCGCGAACGTTTTTCCTTCGGAAAGCGGCGTGCCCGGAACGGCTTTGCCGTAATAAACGCCCAGCGGCTCGTAATGCACTTTGCAGGCGGCGAACAGCTCTGTTTTTCCCGCATACGCGTTTAAATACGGCAGATGCTGAAAATAATTCGCGTCGTAATCGCCGCCCGCCACGGCGTCGTTCTGCATCGTCCAGTCCAGTTCGGTGATTTTCAGCGTATAGCCTTTCTTTTCCAGCTCCGCTTTCACGGCGCCGCGCAACGCTTCCGCATGCGGCACGCCCGAAGCGCAAACGTAAATCGTTTTGTCGGCGCCGCGCGAACAGCCCGTTGCAGCCAAAGAAAAACAGACGGCGCAAAGCGCAGACGCGAAAGAAAACAGAGATTTTAAAAGTTTGTTCATGATTATCTTCTCCTTTTATCTGATTTTTTTGCAATTTTCAAGCCTGCTTCCTGCAACAGGAAAACGAGGATTACCACCAGAAATACCAGCAGCCAGAACACGCCCTGCGCGGCATAATTGCCCGTGTTGCGACTGTAAAACGTGTAAATGCCCGCAATGAGTCCGCCCGCGCCGACGTTGTAGGCGAACGACGTGTAGCCGAGCACGGTTACCGACGTTACCGCCGCGCCAGATATCAGCGACGGCTTCGCTTCCGGCAGAAGCACTTTGACGATCAGCTGAAAATTTGTGGCTCCGAGCGACTTCACCGCTTCGATTTCGCCCGCGGGAACTTCGGAAAGAGACTGTTCCGCCATGCGCGCGACGAAGCCGAACGCGCTGAGCGTAAGCGGAAGCAGAACGGTGTACCACTCGCCCGTGCCTTTGCCGAACCAGACGCGCGTTACGGGCATGCACAGCACGATTAAAATGAGGCACGGAACCGAGCGCAGAAGATTGACGACGGCGCTTAAAAGAAAATGCGGCACGCGGCGGGGCGCGATTCCGTTTTTAGAAGTTACGCAAAGGAGCACGCCGCAAGGGAGTCCCGCAAGATACGCAAGCGCGGTGCACAAAAGCGTTGTTAAAAGCGTTTCGCCCGTCATGACGGCGATTTCAGAAAAGTTCATCGGTAGTTACCTCCTCGTACCGCACGCCCGTTTTTTTCAGGTAAGCGCGCAATTTTGCGATTTCTTCGGCGTAATTTTGCAGACGGAACATCGCCTGCCCGTATACCCTGCCCGCGATGCGTTTCGTTTCCGCATAAAAAACCGACAGAGAAACGTTGCAGTCCCGGATGATGTTTGTAATGACGGGAGCTTCGGTATCGCCTTCGAACATCAGCTTAACCAGCGTTTCCCCTTTTGCCGCCGCGTCGATTTTGCCCGCATAAATCAGCCGTTTCGCCACGGCGGATCGCGGCGATAAAAATACGTCCCGCAAATCGCCCTGCGCTTCGATTCCGGCGCCGCTTAAAATCGCCGCTTTGTTGCAGACGGCTTCGATAACGCTCATCTGGTGGGAAATGATGACGACGGTGAGGCGGAGTTCTTCGTTCAACCGTTTCAAAAGCGACAAAACGGAACGGGCGGTATCGGGATCGAGCGCGCTTGTCGGTTCGTCGCAAAGCAACACTTCGGGCTCGCTCATCAGCGCCCGCGCAACGGCGACGCGCTGTTGTTGTCCGCCGGAAAGCTGCGACGGATACGCGGAAAGTTTATCGCCGAGCCCGACACTTTTTAACAGTTCCGCGGCTTTCCGCGTGCGGTTTTTATCGCCGTAAAGTTCCCCCGCCAGTTCTACGTTTTGCAACACCGTGCGCTGCTGCAATAAATTGAACTGCTGAAAAATCATGGCGACGCGGCGGCGAAGAACGCGAAGGCGCGAAGAAGAAACTTTCGTAACGTCCTCGCCGTTCAGATACACCGCGCCCGACGTGGGGCGTTCCAGCAGATTGATGCAACGCACCAGCGTGCTTTTTCCCGCGCCGGATAACCCGACGATGCCGTAAATATCGCCGTCCTCTATGGTAAGATCGATGTTTTTCAACACCTCCGCGCGTTCGCCGCGCGAATTTTCGTAAATCTTGCTTAAATTTCTGATTTGTATCATAGCCGTCTTTCCTTACTTTATTTTTGCCGTTTTAAGTATAAAAAACACCCGGAAAACGCTGAGGTTTTCCGGGCTGTGTTCCGCTGCCTGATTTTTTGCCGCTTACTTTGCCGCTATGCGCGGGTTTTATGATTCTGCACGACAAAAAGCCCGCGCGTTTCCGCCCGGTGAAGCAACATTCGCATTGTTTTTCTGATTGCCTGCATGCTTTTTATCCGCCTTTGAATCGAATTTTTCTATTATTTTACACGTTTTTATTCGAAATGTCAAACGTTTTTACGGCAATTCGCGAAATTTTTTTCGGATTTCGACGGATTTACGCGCGATTTTCCGGGCGGTTGAGATAATAGAGATATTTCAGCCCGTTGAGCGTTAAAAGTTTATCCACGGCGTCGATGCACGAAACTTCTTTGGAAATGATTTCGGAAAAGCCGCCCGTGGCGACGGTTTTCGTATCCGCCCTGCCCAATTCGCGTTTGATGCGCGCAACAATATAATCCACCAGCCCCGCAAAGCCGAACACGATGCCCGCCTGCATGTTGGTTACGGTGTTTTTCGCGATGATGCTTTCCGGCGCTTCGATTTCCACGCGCGGCAGTTTCGCCGTGCCGTTTACGAGGGAATCGAGCGAACCTTTAATGCCGGGCGCGATGACGCCGCCGATAAATTCGCCTTTTTCCGAAATGATATTGAACGTGGTAGCCGTGCCGAAATCCACCACGATGATCGGATTTTCTCCGCCGTACGTATGCAGCGCGGAAACGCAGTTCACGATTCTGTCCGCCCCCACTTCGCGCGCGTCGTCGCAACGGATATTCAAGCCGGATTTCAGCCCGGGACCTACCCGCAGCGGCTTGAAACCGAGGTATAAATCGCACATGCGATCGATGGTGTAATCGAGCGAGGGTACGACGGACGAAAGGATGCCGCCCGTGATTTCGCCGCGCTGCAGGCGCATGGTTTTCAGCATGTTGACAAGCTGCGAACCGTATTCGTCGGACGTTTTTTTCAGATCGGTGGAAACGCGGAACGAAATTTTCAAATCGTCTTTATCGTAAATCGCGTATTTCACGTTGGTATTGCCTACGTCGATACAAATAATCATTTTTTGTTGTTTCCTCGGTATTGTTTTTCCGCAACGCGGATTACCCTGTGCAAAGCGGGCGCGGCGACAAGATTCACGGCAAGCTCTACGAAAAAGTTAAACGTAACAAGCACTACCAGAATAAAAACAAGCATGTTCATCCCCGCGGCATCCGGAATGGCGGCCTGAAACGCCGCTATGCTTTTATTCATGCAAAGGCACCCTACGATAAACAGCGCGGTGTTGATGACGGGAACCGTTGCCGACGCGACGAACAGCGCGCACGTAACGTTTTTCTTGGCGATGACTTTGAACAATAAGCCGGCGACGAAGCCCGCAACCGTCGTTTTTAAAAGGCAGGTAAGCGTGGTAACGACGGGAGAATTCGTCCAGATAATTGAATAGAACCCCGCGCCGGTGATTACCTGCACCAGAACGACGACGCCGCACGCAAACCCCAGCAAGCCGCCCGCAACGGCGCCGTAAAGCACCGCGCCGAGAACGATGGGAATCAACGAAAAGTTCAGTTGCACCGCGCCGATTGAAATTGTGCCGAGCGCCGCTTGCAGCACTACGACAAGGGCAAGCAATACGGCAAGCCCCGTGATACGTTTTGCGGAAAAGTATTTTTCTTTTACGCTCATAATATATATACCTCCGGTCGGGTTCCGCCCTGACGTCGGATACCCGCTTTTGATAATGTTGTATACAGGCGGTTTTTCAACGCCGCCCGTTTTAAAATTCGATTTCCAGCCCGTCGTAAGAAACAACGAAGCCGTACTTTGCCGCCTCGGCGCAAAGCTCCTCGTGGTCGTGCCCGAAAAACGCGTTGTGCGAGAAGTGATTCACGACGAAAATCGTCTTTTCGTCCGCCAGTCCTTCTTTTATCAGCCAATCTTTCATCAGCGCGTCGGTGCGAAAGCTCATGTGTCCGTGTTCCCAGCCCTCGGGATTGAACGAGCCGGTGCAATCCAGCGAAACGAAATCGAAACGACCGAGCTTCTTTAAATCGGCAATCACTTTATCGGTGAAGCAACCCGTATCGTGCGCGTACAGAAGGCGCTTTCCCTCTTTGTTTTCGACGCCGTAAATCACGGGCGTCGCTTCGGGGTCGTGGTCGGCGTCCGCCGCCACTACTTTATAGCCGTTCAGCGTAAGAAGATCGCCGGGCTTTACTTCCGTGGCGGTAAGGCGCGTGGGATCGGGGCACAGGCTTTCGTCGTGAATGATTTCTTCGATTTTATCGTACACGGATTTGCCGCCGTAAAAATCAATATGCGACACGTTGTGCGTATAGTATCTGCCCACGAACATGGAAAGATCGCGCGGGTAGAAGTGATCGGAATGGCTGTGCGTAATCAGGCAGTATTTAATCTTCGTCCAGTCGAATTTGTATTTCTGATAATGCGCCACGGTATCGGCGTTGAAATCGACGAGGACTTCGTCGTCTATAAGCGCCTGCGCGCGGGTACGAAGATTTTTTCCGCCGAGCGCAAGCGCGCGCCTGCACGATTCGCACTGACAGAACAAAGCGGGAATGCCCTCATAGGCAGCCGTGCCGAAATACTTGATTTTCATGAAATTTTTCTCCTTGGCAAAATTATTTGCCCGCCCGGATCTTTTTTTGCGGACGATCGCCTATTATTATAGCCGTTTTCGCCGCCGAGGGCAAGCATTTGAACGCAAAAAACAAAAAACATTTCGAAAAAGAAAAAGTTTTATAATGGTTTAGAACAGAAACGACAGGCTGTTTTAAGCCATTTTTTTGTTCAAAGAAACGGCGGCGGCATTACGCAAAGGAATAGGAACGGAAATGAAACGAATAACGGCACGGCAATGGGACAGCGCACTTTTTAATCTTGACAGTATGCGAGCGAAACTTTTAAACGAGCAATACGAACAGCCCGAACGGGAAGAAGAATTGCAACCGCGTATCGACGAAGTTGAAAATCTTCTTACAAAAATGCACTTCGGGAAAATAAAGGTTTCCGATTGGGTGAGAATACAAGAAATTGTCAACGAACGTCAAATGCAACGTTACATAACCTGCGTTAACAGCGGACTGAACGAAAAGACGGCGGCGGGCGCGTTCGACGATTAAGCGGCAAACGAGGTATACAATGGAAAACGGAACAGAAAAGTACATTGAAACAATACAATATCTCGAAAAATTGTACGAATATTGCAACGGGTTGTTATTCGAGGGAAAGTTGAAAAAGCCCGTAATCACCGTACAATGCGACGATCGGAATAAATCGAACGGTTGGTGGACGAGAAAAAAGGTATGGAAAGCGAACGAAAAAGACGAGGGCGAACACGAGCTGAATATCACGGCACAACAATTAAACCGTCCCGTAAGTCAGATTGCTGCAACAATGATACACGAAATGTGCCATCAGTACGCCACCGTGCACGATCTTCAAGATACTTCGCGTTCGGGAACGTATCACAACAAACTATTTAAACGGATTGCGGAAAAACACGGTTTGCGCGTAGAGTGTGTGCGTACGATCGGGTGGTCGCATACGGAACTAACAGACGAAACGGCGAAAGCGATTGATAAATTCGTAACGGAAAACGGCAGCAAAATTATTTACCGCTCTCCCGTATTTAAAGGACAAGCCGTCAGATCGTCGAGTACGCGGAAATACGTTTGCCCTATCTGCGCAAATTCGGTACGCGCGACGAAAGCCGTGAATATCATTTGCGCCGATTGCAACGAGCCTATGCAAGAAGAACAATAACGAGGTATAAAATGTCGATTTATCCTTTTAATACAAAGCGGAAGTCAAAGAAAAACAGCACCGATCCGAAAGGTTACGCAACGGTGAAAGACTTTAAGAAAGGTGATTTTATCCGTCTGACGGGTAAAAAAGGTACAAAAACGTACATACGCGGCGATTACGATCGCGAATTGAAAAAGTATCACCTTGTCGATTGCAACGACGTATACGGAAATGGCAGATACGTGAAAGGCACAACGCCCGCAAACGACGATTTTACTTATTGATTTTTTCTGTCGGCTCTGAATTTTTTCCTCCTAATTTGTTATGTGAGCCGAAAGAGAAAAAATAAGCGGTAGCGTTTTTCTTACTCCTTTTTTCGCACCGCTTTTACGGGGAAGTTAGTGTCAACGGGAAACACGCAGACGGGAAAGTCTGAAAATGCGGTTCAAGTCCGCAATTCCTCGCCAAGTCCGAACGGACTAAAAATAAAATACGCGTACCGTATGCGACAAGCGGTAAAGGAAAAAGAAAGTGGCAAACGAAAAGAAAGGCACGGCGCAGGTAACGGAAAAGGTAACGGAAACGAAAAACGGCAATCTTGTAATGGTGAGAAAACCGATTGTAGACGAGAAAGGCAATCAGTTAATTTCAAAAGACAATCACCCGTTGTATGCGTATATGGTGTGCGGGTATATCCGCGGGCAAGAAAAGAAAATCGACTTTGCGCCGAAAGATCAGGGCGGTTATGAGCCGCTTGACATTCTGTTCGATATGACGGACAAGGCAGAATTGATAATGTCGGACGAAGTAATGGTAAACGACGACGGCACGAAAACGCCGTATGTATCATACAAGGTTCAAACGGTTGACGAGGACGGCGAAATTTGGGATTGCGGCGTAAAACCGCAACGCGACAGCGATAAAGTGCTGTTGAAATTCCTTTTGATTTCGCTTCGTAAGGAACAGAAGAAAGCGCAACAGAACGCGGCGGCAACGATATAAGGTAACAATTCAAGGGGCGGCAAGGTTATTTCTTCCGCCCCCTATCCCCTATGGAAAAGAAACGACGGAACGGAAACGAGGAAAACGAAATGACGGGTTTTATCGAGGTAACGGAAAAGCAGGAAAACAGCAAGGTGTTATGCCCCACGGCAAGGATAAGTGCGGTTTTGGAAACGAAAGACGGGGTGTTTATCGAAACGGGAATAGATACCGACGGCGAATCGACGGGTATTCTTGTAAAAGAAACGTTCGCCGAAGTGAAAGAAAAAATGAAAAATTCTCTTATATCGGAGGCTTAAAAAATGGCATTTGTGAAAGTATCAAAGGCACAACGGCAGAAAATGTTTCGCGAGGGCGGCTATCGCGAACGGGATATTATGAAAAAGTCCACTTGCGTAACGAACAGCGCGGGTTATAAAGGTTGCGTAACGTTTCACGATACGGCAAACGGGCGCAAGGCAACGTACCGTTACGGGCGCGGTTGGGTGAATTAAACAGTAAAAAATGCGCGAAGCCGTATGCGATAAGCGGCAAAGGAAAAACAAAATGAGTAATAACAAACAGTACAAGAAAAGCAGAGTTTTAAACGGAGTTCTGGGCGGGTTGCTTGCTTTGGTGGTTGCAGGCGGCGTAGCCTTTGTGGGCGTGCTTTCTAACGGATTCAAAAATTGGGATAATATAAAACCGCCTGCGCAGGAAGAACCGAACTCGCCCGAAGATAACACGACAAAAGGCGAAGCCAGTATCGAAAACGGCGAAAGCGCGGGTATCAGACTTATGGCGATGAAAATTCCCGTAGCGGAATATAAAACATATGGTGTAAGCGTGCAAGCTGAAACCGCATACACGGTAACGGCAACCGTTTATCCCGAAGACGCGGCGAATAAAAAAGTAGATTGGTCGGTTGCGTTTGCGAACGCAAGTTCGACTTGGGCAAGCGGTAAAAAAGTTACAGATTACGTAACCGTTACTCCCTCTTCGGACGGCGCTTTGACAGCAGTCGTTCAGAACGTTGCGGCGTTCGGCGAACAGATTATCGTAAAAACCACTTCGCGCGATAATACTTCCGCTTATGCTACTTTGAACGTTGAATATTTACAGCGTACTACCGGTTATTCGTTCGCCGTTGACGGAAAAGTTCTTTCCACTACGGGAACGAAGACTTATACGGCAACCCCGACTTTTGCGGCAACGAAGAACGTTACCGCAGGCGTTACGGTAAATAAATCGTCCGTTTATACTCGTGCGAATACGGATAAAGCGGAATATTTCACGATTAAGCCCACCGCGGCATTCAAGACCGCTATCACCAACGCAGGACTTAACGCTTCCGACCTTGCCGAATATTCGGGCGGTAGCACGAAAGCCCTTTCCGATTGGTTCGATAAAACTTGGGGTGAAGACCTGTATACGAGCAACGCGCAGAAAAACAAGTTGATTTCTGCGATTAAAGGTTTCAGCGGTAACGCGTACGAAATTGCAATTTACACCGCAAACGGCGGAACGCAACTTGCGACTTTCGGAATTACTCTCGATTCTTCCGTAATCGAAGGTCAGAAAGGCGTTGAAAGCATTACCACGGATAAGACGGAACTTGTGTTCTGATAAGGAGCGTACATAAATGACAGATAAGAAAAAATTTATATTTTCAAATCTGCTGTCCTTTGTTCTCGGCATCGTAATCGGTGCCGGGGGCTTCGGGATAGTCAGCAATATCAACAAAAACGAAAAGGTTCCCGAACAGACGGCAACCTTGCCCGACAGTGGCGGCGCGGTAATCGGCGAAGCGCAGGAAAACGGCATTCAGATGATGAAAACCGCGATTCCCGTTGAGGAATATGCGGTATACGGCGTAAGCGAACAGGCAGAAAAAGCTTATACAATAACGGCAACGGTGAAGCCCGATGACGCTTCTAATAAAAATATAAAATGGAATCTTTCTTTTAAAAACGCTTCTTCTACGTGGGCGCAAGGAAAAAAGCCTTCCGACTACGTAACCGTAACGGCAAGCGGAACGACGAACAACACGGCTGTATTGACGTGCAAACAAGCGTTCGGCGAGCAGATTCTTCTGACGGCTGTTTCCGAATATGATTCTTCAAAATCTGCTGTTTGTACAGTGGATTACGAGAAAAAATTGACAGGTTTTTCCGCTACGTATAAATTCGGGGCTTCACAATCGTTATATAGTTGCGATTTTCTTAACGATTCCAAATTTGTGTGGGCAGGAAAAATCGACGAAGTTTTGGCATTCAACACCCCGCAAGCCGTTTATTCCGATTATACGATTGATAACAATATTCAGGTCAGTGTAAAATATAAAATCGATAAAGAACTACTTAGAAGTAATTTCTTTGCAATGTATACACCGGGCGGATTATCCGACGTTTCTACTTATGAACGAGATTTGTTCCCCGTGTACGAATTGACGGGCGGCTTGCTTTCGGGCATTTATATTCTCCCGTACAATGAATCCGGAGAGTCGGTTTTATGTGAATTCAGAGACGATTCGGATTATGTCGGATATTTCATTGATTTTGCAAAGGCGAATGCTTTGAACGATATGATTACGATTGAAGTTTGCGTAACGGATTCCCACGGAACGACCGACCGTGTACTTTGGGTTGAATTATCGTCCTCTTCTTTACTTAACGAAAACGTTAACGTATCTTTGAATCCGAATAACATAATAATTTCGTAAGGCGGTGAATTATGAGCAGTTACAAGACGAACAAT
>OMGY01000161.1_pt1 | contig 76712 bp, 88 predicted proteins | sample 1674461 | NCBI WGS metagenome assembly OMGY01 (sample SAMN05578579, study PRJEB25193) | human gut metagenome | biome: Human Microbiome; feature: human-associated habitat; material: feces | host: Homo sapiens | place: USA:Birmingham | reverse complement strand
TCTTTCATCCGAAGACGGATAGGTTCTTTGACTTTTGCGGGCTTCTTTACTCGTGGCATAGTTCCTCCTTGCTTTACTCGTTATTTCTGCCACAAAGGTACGCAGAATAATCTGAATTGAGGAACAAATAAGAAACAAAAATGTACCGAAAAAGAGCCAAGCAACAATAAATAAGTAAAACAAGAGAAGACACAGATACAGCATAATTACTTATTATACAGTATATTTATTTTCATTTGATTAGTTTTTATTTTCTGTTTCAATCTATGTTATATAAATCTGTAAAATTTCAAATTGTACCGAGAATAAGCAATACAGACACACATCGCCGTATATGATCCTATATCCCTACGATATAGGGTATGTATGGTGTGGGGTATTGTTTTATCGGTACAAGGGCTTACCAGAGCCTCCATTCGATAAACGAACAACTCCACACTTTCTTTTTTTATTACCTATCTGAGGAGTTGCAGGTAAGAAAATAAAATATCATGAAAAAGGCTATTTTCAGAAAACCATTTGCATTTATCCTATCAGGAATTCTATGTTTCTTCTTATCGGCCTGTTCGGGTAACTATCAGAAAGCTATCACAGCCTATAATGATGGAGATTATAAAAGGGCTGCCATCTTATTCTCTGAGGCAGCGGAACAGGGGCATGCACAAGCCCAAAATAAACTGGGAGACTGCTATTTTGAAGGAAAGGGCGTACCGAAAGATTACAAAGAAGCCCTCAATTGGTGGCGGAAAGCGGCGGAACAAGGACATACAGATGCTCAAATTAAACTGGGAATCTGCTATTATGAAGGAGAGGGCGTACCGAAAGATTACGCAGAAGCCGTCAATTGGTATCGGAAAGCGGCGGAACAAGGACATGCAGATGCTCAATTTAAACTGGGTCTCAACGACTATGAAGTGCAAGATTACAAAGAAGCCGTCAATTGGTGGCGGAAAGCAGCGGAACAGGGGCATGCACAAGCCCAAAGTAAACTGGGTGGTTGCTATCTTGCCGGAGAGGGCGTATCGAAAGATTACAAAGAAGCCCTCAAATGGTCTCAAAAAGCAGTGGAACAAGGATGTGCAGAAGGTAAATATAATCTGGGTAACTGCTATCTTGACGGAATGGGCGTACCGAAAGATTACACACAAGGCTTCAAATTGTTACTCGAGGCCTCTAACGAGGGATGTCCAGAAGCAACAAATACCATTGGGTGGATCTACCTAAATGGATGGTATGGTATTAAACAGAATGAAACCGAAGCCATAAAATGGTTCCTAAAAGCGGCGGAACAAGGAAGTCTTCCTGCAGCTCTTGTTCTTATGACCCAATACAATATTATCCCCCCAAGGAAAAAAAACAATTGATACCAATGATATTTTTACCTAAAAGCACTTTATGATATGAAAACTACTTTATATAGAAAATCAAACAGAACAAAAGCAAACAAAAGATACCTAATAATATCTTTATTATTCCTCATCAATATAGGAATGCTGTATTCTGCCGAACAGAATATAGCCGACCAAACCGGAAAAGAAGTTCAAAGCCGAAAGCCCAAACAAATTTTACAGTCCTGGATAGAAACAAACAATCCTTCAATCCAATGGATTCTCTGTAAAATCCCTGACACAGGACGATACGAGATATACTCTCAGAACATCATCTATCCGAGCAAGCGTATTGTCATAAAAGAGCTGTCGGAATATAGCAAAATAAAATTTCACAACCTTGAAACCAATCGATATTTTATGCTCAAAACAGGATCCATCATCTATGTTGCCGAACATATAGAAGAAGATGTGGACAAACGAAACTCCATCTACCCTGTCAATCTTATTTTGATCGAGTACGACAATTCCCATGCGGCCATTTATTTAAACGACGCAGGAGACAAATATACCTACCAATTGCTTACCCAATTAAAACGTCTATAACATAATCATCGAATATTATGACACTCAATGAACTTAAACTCTCCGTTATCAGAGAACTCAAAAACCGGAATTTGAAAAATCCGCAAATCAGAAAAAACGCATTAGAGAAAGTCTGCGCATACCTTTCGGCTCACAAACAAACCTATTTACCCGACCAAAATATTGTTCTTCCAAAAGATAAAACATACTGAAAAACGAGTATGAGCAATATAAAGGAATAAAGATAAACAGTGCCGAAAGTAGTATTATCAATGAGATATACAATCAACTAAACAAAGCTGCCATATGAAAAAAACATTTTTAATCATTGCAGGAATATTTCTTCTCATATATGTATCGGGGTGCTTTATCGAGCCATCGCCGGAAACACAAGTGCAAAGATCGGTAAGATTCTATCTGAAAGAATTTTGCCTAAAAGACCCCGACAGCTATAAAAGTGTCGATTGGTCGGATATACAAAAAACAGATAACGGTTACCGTGTTACTCATAAATATCGGGCAAAAAACAGTTTCGGCGCATACGTAACAGAATACAAAACATTCTATTTGAACGATGAATTTCTCATAACCAATATGTATTAAACCATCATAAAAGCCCTGTACAAAAAGGGACAAGAAACCGATATAAAAACCGAATAAGAATCAAACATGAAATTTCAAACAATCGAAGATGTCGAAAACTCCGGATTTGAAGGATTTATTTCGATAGAACAACTCCGACCGGACAAAAGCGTGATACCCTCAGATGCAGGGGTGTATATGACAATAAGACCCACGAAAACCGCACCACAATTTCTGACAGAAGGTACGGGCGGACATTTTAAAGGGAAAAATCCGAATATCAGTGTCGATACGTTACAAAGAAACTGGGTCGATGACAGTTGCGTACTCTATATCGGGAAAGCTACTTCATTGCGCCGACGATTGAAACAGTATATCGATTTCGGAAACGGACAACCCGTCGGCCATTGGGGCGGACGGTACATTTGGCAACTAAAAGAGACCTCCCAACTGCTCGTTTGCTGGAAAGAGACTCCCGAAGAAAATTCCAAAGAGGTCGAAAGCCGCTTGATACAAGAATTCAAAAGTATATACAAAATGCGCCCATTTGCCAATTTACAAGGTTGAGAATCTCCAAATGATGCCATAAATAGAATGAAATAACTTTTCCCGAAATCAAACATTTCTGTTTCTAATCCTTGCCGAATAATTCGGCAAGGATTTTTTCAAACCCTATCACAACAAAAAGAGCCTCCTCTTCCACCGAACGAAACCCAAATGATTATCGGATAAATATTTTTTCGGACATATCGAATCTCCCTCATTCCTATACCATCAAAAAATAAAGCAGATTCATTCAAGGCCATTTATACTTTTACAAATTTTTATTTTGCAAAAAAGAAGTAAATAAAATATATTTGTAAGCGAAAGAATATACATGAAAGGAAACATCATAAAAATCATGTTTCACTAAAATTTTTGTACCATGAAAAACAGATTCTTATTACGAACATTGCTTATGGCAATGATTCTGTTCGTGCCATTCTATGTAAACGGGCAGAAGAGTTGGCAGGACATTAAGATCGACCTGACCAACGGAAACCTACTCACTGAAACGGAAATTTCAAACCAATCATTAAACACATTCGGCGTTTCTATCGACGCGGAAGGTGTAGCGACCCGAGTGCAGGCCGACGACCCGACAGCAAACATCGTACTGACCGGGAAATACCACAGCAAAGAACACGGTTGGGGAAATTTCAGCTCTACGGTAACCGTGCAAGGTCCGGTGAAAATATCTATGGGGACTTGCAACTGGGGTGGCGACGTAACCGTGAAAAATGCTGCCGGAGAAACTGTCGCGACATTCAACACCAACAACGGTACTTGCTACCACAACGACAAAGCAAATAACATCGCTTTTGGCTATTACAAAGGTACAGAAGCTACCACGCTTACCATTTCGGGTGGAAATTACACGCCGTATATCGCCATTGAAGCCGTAGACCCATCGGAACTCGTCTCCGACATCAAAGTAACCTATACTTTGGGCGAGACAATTGCAGAAGGTGTCGTTCCCGAAGAGATAACTGTGGAAACCGGTAAAACATTTACCATTGCTCCCAATAGGACGCTCTACGCAGAAGGTAAGACTTTAACGGCTTGGAGCGATGGAACCAATTCTTATGCCCCAGGGGAAGAAATAACGGCCGGTAACGAAAATATGACTCTGACCCCGGTATTTACTGACAATACCGTAACTCTGGCCGACCGGACTGAAACAGTTACGCTTGATTTCGACTTCCAACGCAAAAACGGAGCTCCTACCGTAGGCTGGCAAGGAGGAACAACAACTTATCCTTGGGTAACACAAGCAACCATCGGTGAAAGCATCATCGACGTAAAAATGGATTGCGATGTATCCAACGGTAAAATAGCCAATGCCAATTGGGAGGACTGGGCTCAAATCAACGAAAAGACAAAACTGACCGTACCCTCTTGCGAAGGCGCTGTCATTACACTGGAATCCTTGTCAGCTACTACTACCACCACCATCGACGGACAAATTATCAACCAAGGTGTTAATACCCCATCATTTACTTGTAGCAGTAAAACCGACAGTATCGACATAGTAATTGGAGACGGTGCATATTGGAGATACGTCAAAATAGAATTGCCGGTAATCGAAGAATCCTCAGAAGGAAAAGTTTATACAGACGAAGAGGCTTCTGTTGTCTGGGATTTCAACACATCTATCGACTACGATAAGGTAAATGCAGTAACTCCGAGCGATGGTTTTAGCATGACAGCAATCGACTTCGGAGACTTAACCGTTACCGGAACGGGAACCGGACAAGCAACCGATGCAGGAGGGAAAGCCGTTACATTCGTAAAACTAAAACCGGGAGGCAATACGCAAGCTATTGCGTGGAATGTGAAACCCGTAAAAGGATTGACCTTTACCCCGACCAAAGTAAGTGCTTATATCCAACGTTTCGGTACCGATGCCGAAAATGGCGTTGTGGTAACAGCTCTACTCGAAGACGGAACATCGGAAGTCTTAGGTACTTATACGGCTCCGAGGAATAACAAAACTCAAGCCGAAGACAAATTCGGGAAAAACGACAACTATACTAACCAATTTGTCATTGAACTGACAGCTGACCAACAAGCCAAACTATCCACAAATGGAATTTTCACATTACAAGCAACAGTGGGCGTAGGCAGTTCTAAGGAAGGTGGTTTCAGCGATGTCCATATCGAAGGAAAGCTCAACGGAACAATCGAAGATGTTGCCAAATACACTTTGAAAGCTCAAGCATCTCCCGCAGAAGCTGCCGAAATTACCGTTTATCCCGAAGCTGATATGTATGACGAAGGTACAAAGGTAACAATAACCGCCGCCAAGAATTTCGGTTACAAATTTGTTAATTGGACCGATGCCGACGGCAATGTAGTATCGGAAGAGGCAAAATTCACTCATACGGTGAACTCCGATATCGAACTGACCGCCAACTACAAAACTATAAATACCTACTCATTGAATTATACCATCGATGGCGGTGCCAACGACTATATGGTACAACCCTCACCCGCCCCCACTGTCATAGATGGGAAAAACATGTACGAGGAGGGAACTCTGGTGGTATTGACCGCCTCCTCCAATCCCATTCTGACATTTACCAATTGGAGTAACGGAGAAACAGCATCCGAACTCTCATTCAAGATGTCCGAAAACATTGATTTGGTAGCGAACTACTCGGCCATAGACTTCATCGCAGGCTGGGATTTCTACTTACCGGGTAATAACGGGCGTCCGGCCGATTTTGCCTCTGCCGACAATGATGCCGCCGCTCTGGTTTTGCGCGATGCCGACGGTAACACATTCGGTTGGCTGGACAAGAGCCAAACCGGTGCAGGCGGTTACGAAGGACGTCCCGGCGGAGTAAACTGGAAGAACGACGTAGCCATAGGTACAACATACTGGCAGACAATGGTAAACGCCAGCGCATTTACCGACATCAAAGTACAAACCGCAATGGTGTACAATTACAACGCTTACCAAACCTATAACGTCGAATACTCTCTCGACGGCACAACATGGACCGCCATAGGACAAATCAAAATGACAGGATCCAAAAACTGGACAGACGGTAATTTCGACCTGCCGAAAGAGGCCGATAACCAAGCAACCGTTTATATACGCTGGATCGCCGACAAGACTTCAAAGATAGACGGAACTTCTTCCAATAACGACGGAGCCTGCATCGGAGCAACTTACATTACGGGTACAGCCAAATTGATCAACGACGGTACTGCTCCCCAACTGGTCAGCACGGTTCCCACCGAAGGATTCGAGGGCGCCTCGGCCAATGGAAAGATCGTTTTGACATTCGATGAAAAGGTAAAAATGGTCGAAAATGCCAAAGGTACTATCGGAACGACAGAACTTACACCGACCGTATCAGGTAAAACCGTAATATTCGAATACAAAGGACTTTCCTACTCCACAGCTTACACCTTTACACTGCCTGCAAACAGCGTGCAAGACCTTACCGACAATACATTGGCAGAAGCCATCACCATCCACTTTACCACGAAAAACAAACCGATGGTAGAGAAAGCCCTGTATGATTTCGTCGTACCCCGAGACGGAACATTCAAGGAGGCTATCGATGCCGCCAACAGCCGTGAAGACAAGAGCAAACGCTTCCGCATTTTCGTAATGAAAGGCAATTACGTCATTCCGGCTAGCGAAACCTCCACCATTGTTGGTTCGGACGGTAAGTCTTATCCCGATCCACGTACCGATTTGACGGCAAGCAACACTTCCATCATCGGTGAAGATATGGAAACGACTACCGTAAAGAATACCTGCCCGGACACTCCCGAAGGAACAGCCAATCCCATTGAAGGACTGCGTAAGGCCTACACCCTGCACAATACCGGTAGCGGCACCTACATTCAAGACCTGAAACTTATCAACGGCTTGAACGACGCTTGCGGTCGCGGCGAAGCGTATGAAGAGAGCGGAGATAAGACGATCTTGAAAAATGTCGGCTTGTGGGGTTATCAAGATACCTACTGCTCCAACAACGGTCGCGGACGTTACTACATCGAGGGCGGCGTGATTCGCGGTCGTACCGATTACATCTGCGGTAAAGACGATATCTTCTTCAACGGGGTAGAATTCCGTAACTGCGGAGCCGGTTACATCGCCGTTCCCTCCGTTCCCAAAAAATACGGTTACATCATGCGCGATTGTAAGATTACAGCCGAAAAAGGAAAAGAAAATGAAGTAAACGGTAAATATACTTTGGGTCGTCCGTGGGGCAGCGGAACTCCTATCGCTTTATGGATCAATACCATTTGCGAAGTACTGCCTTCTGCTGTCGGTTGGAATGAAATGTCGGGCGGCTGGCCGGCTCGTTTTGCCGAATACAATTCCATGACTTCAAGCGGTACAACCATCGATTTGAGTTCGCGTAAGACAACTTTCGGCGACGGCCACGAAAACAACCCGCGCCTGACGACCAACGAAGCAGCTTTCTATACTGTAACCAATGTACTCGGAGGTGATGACGATTGGGATCCGACAGCAGATACCGAACAGGCATCCGCTCCTGTCAATGTGAAAATCACCGATAATGTCATCACATGGGACAACAGCGACTATGTGCTCTGCTGGGCGGTTTGTAAAGATGGTAAAGTCATCGCTTTCACCACCGAGCCGACCTACACCATAGAAGATACCAACGCCGCTTATTCCATTCGTGCCGCCAATGAAATGGGTGGTCTCGGCGAAGCTGCCATAGCAACAGATCCCTCCGCCATCGACGAGGTTACCACCGGTCTGCAAGTGATAAGTACCGACTATTACAACATGCAAGGTATAAACGTATCGGCCACTTATCAAGGCGTCATCATCAAGATCGAGAAACTGGAAAACGGCAAACAAGTGGTCAGCAAAGTAATCAACAAATAACCCTACTCACACTCTTTTAATGTCGAATCCCCTGCCTATTTCTTAGGCAGGGGATTCTTTCTAGTACCATATCATAATTTCAAAAACACCTTGCAATGAGAGAAATTTTCTCATAAGATTTTCCATTCTTCGGTCATCGCAGTAACAGCAGAACCTCTCACCATAACCTGTCATATCGATCCATAGCAAAGTCGCATCAAGGCATACGGATAACCGACAAGAATCATCGCATTCGCTTTGGAATGACAAAGCCGGCAAGAGTATTATGGGATTCCTCACATACGTTCGGAATGACATTCACTATCATGCTGATCATCAGCGAAGTATTCTACCCAAACAAATGAAAAGACGAGACCCATCGTCAAGCAGTCGCCCCCTCGCTCGCAACGACAGCATATCATTCTGACGACCACAGAGAAGAAAAATCTCCGGAAAAGCCCACTGTCATTTTGAATGCAACGAGAGCGGAATGAAAAATCTCAAACAAATGGTGCAGATTCCTCGTCGGCCTACCGACCTCACTTGGAATGACAACCATGATGTCATTCTGAGGTGCAGAGCACCGAAGAATCTCCTGCAAAGTGAGCGTATGGCATGAGATCTCTCACACCGCCTGTGGCGGGTTCGAGATGATATAGAGATTCCTCACATACATTCGGAATGACATTACCAAGCGATGCAATCCTTACAGTACGATGTCATTCTGAACGTAGCGTAAGCGAAGTGAAGAATCTCATTCTAAATATGTAGAACAAAGGGATTCCTCGTTGGCTTGACAGCCTCGTTCGGAATGACAAAATACCTTTTTGAAGAAAATAAAAACACCCACCAAAATTAGATCTGATTTTGAGTGGGCAGTTTTTACAAAATTATGTAGATCAGAAACAAACTATCTACTCAGCGACTTATCGAGCAAAGGTAAATAATCGCCATAGCCGGCCGCCATCATCTCTTCGCGAGGGATAAAGCGCAACGAAGCACTATTGATGCAGTAGCGCAACCCGCCCGATTCCCGAGGACCGTCGGTAAAGACATGCCCCAAATGGGCATCGCCCGTAACACTGCGTATCTCTACCCGCCTCATTCCATGAGACAAATCGGTGCGACGACTGACAAGTGAATCGGAAATAGGCCGGGAAAAACTCGGCCATCCGCAAGACGAATCGAATTTATCGGTCGAAAGAAACAACGGTTCTCCTGTCGTAATATCGACATAAATACCTTCCCGCTTCTCATTCCAATATTCGTTATCGAAAGGCGGCTCGGTCACATTCTGCCGAGTTACGGCATATTGCCGGGGTGTAAGTGTGGTACGCAAAACAGCCTCATCGAGTTTGATGTATCGAGGCTCGGACTTCTCGGTATTTTCCGAATTCGCCCGACGTGCCACATCGAAAAGTCGTGAATCGATATGGCAATATCCGCTGGGATTTTTATCGAGATAATCCTGATGATACTTTTCTGCCGGATAAAAATTTTTAAGAGGTCCTACCTCCACCACCAAAGGCTCGTCGTAAGAACGCTCGGTACGACTCAATGCCTCTCTGATAAAAGGGAGATCGGCCGTATCGGTATAATATATGCCTGTACGATATTGCGTACCTATATCCCCACCCTGACGATTGAGCGATGTAGGATCGATCGTCAAGAAATAGAGATTCAGCAAAAGGGGCAATCCCACCACAGTAGGATCATAAACCACCTCTACCGTCTCGGCCGCACCTGTCGCTCCGGAACAAACTTGTTCGTAAGAGGGATCGGGGAGCGTACTGTTGGCATATCCGACACGAGTCTTTTCAACCCCTCTGACCTGTTTCATAAAATGCTCGGTTCCCCAAAAACAACCGCCTGCTAAATAAATTACCGATCGCTTTTCCATATCATATCCTTTCTTTTCTTGATACACATTCCTCCCTTCCTGCGCATGAGTACATGCTCCGCATAACAGCATCATGACAAACAGAAGATGTTTCATACTTACGTTTTTATATCCAACAAAGAAACTCTTTTTTTTGTTCCGTACAAACTGATGAATCTTTTTTTTTGATTGAAGTTTCGCCCAAACAAAAGTTGCATTCATGTAAAAATATTATCTTTGGATTCAAAACAAGCGATATTTGTTCTACAACGAACCCTTTCAAACATGCAATACGACAACACCCAAGTGCGCCGACAAGACCGGTTGCTCGACGAAGAAGCCGCACGTTCGCTTCTTCGCGACGGGGAATACGGCATACTCTCTATGCGGGACGAAAATGGGAAAGCCTACGGACTGCCGATAAATTACGTATGGGATAACGACATTGCTCTTTACATACATTGCGCTCCCGAGGGCCGGAAATTACGGGGCATCGCAGCCGACACACATGTATCGTTCTGTGTCGTGGGGCGCACACATGTCTGCTCATCTCGATTTACGACTGCTTACGAAAGTGTCATACTATGCGGAAAAGCCTCAGTGGGATTATCGGAAGAAGAACGCTGTAAAGCACTTAAAATGCTTCTCGACAAATATTCGCCCGATGATAAAGAAACCGGCCTCAAATACGCCGAAAAATCATTTCACCGTACCGAAATTATCCGCATCGACATAGAGAAAATGAGCGGAAAGTGCAAAGTCGTAAAATGAAAAGCCCTCATATTCGCCATTTTCCCGGGAAATCTATCCGTAGGGATTATGATGAATACGAAACTTCCTCAAAGGCAACCTTCCCGCTTCCAGCGTTTGCGATAACGATACGCATGAAACCGAACGGCTATCGACCGATAAAACGAGTATTTTCGGTAATACTGTCGACAAAGCCCATCGATCAACTCCCATGAACATTTACCCCGACTTTTCATCATGGCTTTTATAAAACGGAATTCTCTGCTGCGCACATATCCGTCCAGATTTTTTATACACGGGCACCCGGGGACATAGAGAGGTAATGCGTCCCGCCATTTATTGTTGAAATCGATTGTGGCAGCGAGCCATTCTTGTGTATAATAGCCTTCGGAAAAATGTTCCACGATAACCGTATTGCAGATATAATTGATGTAACCCGCCCTAAAAACTGCCGTTGTAAAATCGAGATCGTACAGATGGAAATTCGGAAAAGTCTTTTCATCAAAACGGACTTCTTGCCATACTTTACGCGGGACAAACAGGCACATGCCATCGACAGAAACCACCGGTGAAAACTCGACTTGGTCGGGATTTTTAAAACTGCCTTTCTGCCCGCCCCTATTCATGTGTTGTATGTAATTCGACCGCCAATGCGCACGGGAAAGACCTATACCACACAGAGCACCTATCCTCGCCGTAGTCCCGGCAAAACCGATTACCCCGCAATCGGCCTCCGACAACCTCGGGATTATCTTTTCGCCCCAACCTATCGTATCGAACTGTATGTCTTCGTGCGCAAAACATAAATTGTCATACCGGCTTTTCTCTGCACACAAATTATAAATTTCGCACAAGCCATAATGTGTATTTCTATTATCGAAAGCTATGACCTCATATTCTACATTTCCTATCGTCTCTGCGATATTTTTCTCTAACCGGCTCACCTGAGAGGGCTTTACCGAACATATAATCACGGATAACATTATGCGTTTTTTGTACAAAAAAAACACATATACCATAACAAATCGACAAAATACATTTATAATATATACATTTGCACGATAAAAAGAATATTCCATTCGTGAAAGTATCCGTCATCATACCCAACTATCGTCATGCTCGCTACCTGAAAGAGCGCATCGACTCGGTATTGGAGCAAACCTACCGTGATTTCGAAGTAATCATTCTCGACGACTGCTCGCCCGATGATTCCCGGGAAATTATCGAGACCTACCGCACCCGGGAAAAAATAGCCCACATCGTGTATAACGAACACAACAGCGGGTCGACGTTCGTGCAGTGGCAAAAGGGTTTCGACCTCGCGCAAGGCGAATATATATGGATAGCCGAAAGCGATGACTTCGCCGACCTCGAATTTCTCTCTTCATGCGTGGAACAACTCGAAAGCGACCCGTCCTGCACATTGGCATATACCGAAAGCCGCCTCGTCGATGCCGAAAGCCACCCGATGAAAAAACGTATGAAAGGGGCCTATTCCAAAGGTTCGCCATGCGACATGTGGGAAGGAGATGATTTCATTCTACGCAATATGCTGCGCTGCAACACGATATACAATGCCAGCATGGTCGTTTTCCGGAAAGCGGCCATTCCTGCCGACAAGACCTACATGCAATTCCGATTGAATGGAGACTGGTTGTTTTGGGTCGAAATCGCATTGCAGGGAAAAGTGGCACATATCAACGCCCCCTATAACAACTTTCGCCAACACGAAGTAAAAGTTACCCATACATCGCGTACCGACGGGACGGGACTGGCTGAATTACTGCGACTTTACGATATTTTCTTTTCCCTGATCGAATTGCCCCGCCGCACCCGATGGGCCGTCGAAGGGCGCATCATACGTCATGCACGGCGTGCTTTGCGGCACATCGACACGCTTTCCCGTCGTAAGGAAGTCGCCGGAATGTGGCAGGAACGGTATACACACATGCGTTGGCGCATCATCTGGTATAAACTTTATAGACACCTTTTCATTCCGCCCCGATTCATACGATAAATCCCGTTCCCCTTGAAAGCGGGTATATCCGAGAAAAGAAAAAACACCCGTTTATTCCGGTACGGCGATCAGAGATTTGAGTTCGGTCAAAGAAAAAACAGAACCTTCGGGAAATTTTTCGGGACCGCCAAACATTTGTAACTGTGCGGGACTTTCGAGCGTTACCCGGCTTTCATCGCACTTATTCCCGTCGAGACCGAAAATTTCGATAAAAAAGTCATAGACGGCTTGCCGCTTGGCCGGAGTAAACTGATGCCGTTCATCGGGAAAATGGACGTTGCGAACTTGCTGTTTTGCCCCATAATAGTCGTAAATATCTTGTAAAAAAGGATATTCGAGTGTCGGCACACTGGCCGTCCAATCGCCACCGTCGGAGATAACGAGCATAGGCTTCGGAGCAAATACCGCAGCCAGCTCGGCATTACAACTTCCGCCGGCAGCACGTGTCGTACCCATACCGCTCTCACAAGGGCAACCACCATCGAAATGCGAAGTAAACGACATGGCCGGCGCAGCCGCCGTATAGCGTTCGTCGAGCAAAGTAAGAAATACCGAGAGCGTACCGCCTCCGGAACCGCCGCATACCCCGATACGCCGTTTATCGATATCCTTTCGGTCGGCCAATATCCAATCGAGAATTTTTACACCCCACAAGCATTGCAACGGTTGCGAAAGAGAGGTATTATGTGAACCTTTGCCAAGTTGCATTTCCGATTCGCCCCACCCGGCAAGGTCGAAAGAGACACATACCGCACCGGCACGTGCCAATGCCGCAAAGCGGTACTGCATATCGGGATTATAACGGGCATCGGCCCAATGACCGACAGGCATCATAATCAAAGAATGCCGCCCCCTTTTCGTCGGAGCGTATATCGACCCGCAAACATAGAGGCCGGGCAACGTTTCGAGGGCAAAATTCTGTACGGTATAACCGTCATATTTACGCACCTTTCCCTTAAAACTCCGAGGAGAATCGACCGATTTGGCCAATAAAAGGTCTATCCCCAACAATCTGCGGAAATCCGATTTCAAGACAGAGCGACGGGCTTCCCATTCTTCCCGACTATGGTATTTCCCGTGCAGCCAAGCCAACAGTTTTTCTCCGTCGGCCGGTGTGCGGCGGTAATATTCATAAGGCTTCACTTTATAGGTACGTTTCTTTTGTCGTTCGAACTTGAACTTGGCGGGAGAAAATACATTCTGCAATGTTTCATCGAGGGAATAAGGCCGGATACGGAAATCGGCATACGTGAGCATCTTTCCCTCCAAATCTGCCGGATCGAACTTCAAGCGAACACCAAACCTTTGCTCTATCTCCTGCAATACATCGACAAGCGGCCGTATAAACCGATTCTCATACGAAGAAACCGCATCGGTAGAATCCTTTTGTCCCCACACGAGCGCAGGAAACAATGCCGCAAAAACAGAGACGACAACAAATTTTTTCATAACTATCCGTTTCATATCTCGCTGAATAACTTATTTTCTTTTTGCCTCCCGTAACAACCGCTTTACCACCGACTCATCGACAACGATAGCTGTACCGTGTTTATGACCTTTCGGAACAGAAATCCTCTCGGTTATATCCTCGAAATGCCTAAAATCTCTCGTACGTACCGCCCCATAACGATATTGTCGATAAAGGTCGAAATAGATGAGATAATCCTCTCCCACCCGAATGCAGGTAGGCCCCTCGGCCCACTCGGGCGTAAAAGCGGCTGTCTCATCTCTCCACGGACCTGCGGGAGACGTACCGAACGCGGCATGCAGATTACTGAATCCGGGTTTCCGATTGTCCTTTACTATCAATACATAATCGTTCTCACCCCGTTTTATGACTGTACCGTCGATCGAATTATATCCGGGGTCGTAAAAAACCCTCACCGGAGAAAAATTCTTAAAATCGCGGGTTACTGTACAATATTGCCTCTGCGTACCATCGAAGCGTCCGGGTATGGCCGAAGCCCACGCTATCAAATACTCTCCGGTAGCAGGCTCATAGAAAAGTTCGGGTGCCCACACATTGTGTGTAAGGGTATCATAATCTTGCATAAGATCGATATGCCGTTGCTTCGACCAATGAACAAGATCGCGAGAAGAAGCATAGCCTATGCCGTAATCATCTCGCCAGCTCGACGTCCACACCAAATGAAACACTCCGTCGGAAGCCTGTACGAGAGAGGGATCCCTCAGCACACGTTGAGTTCCTACTGCCGGTTCGAGCCATATCCCCGGAATCGAATCCCAATGATAACCGTCATAACTGTAAATGAAACGCAAGCCGTCTGTTGCCGGCTCATGAAACGATGTCGACAAATACACTTTGCGCGACGAACAAGCCGAGCATAACAAAAGCAAACCGACGAAAAGCGACAAATATATATTTCTGTTCTTCATGGGAGAAAATACGATGCACTCAAAAACAAAGATACAAAAATATATTTCATACAGACTGTATTTTAATAATATGAAAGAAATTCCATTCGAGAAGGACATCGGCACAGGATAATTCCTACCTTTGTCTGTAAATAATGCGATTATGCCCAGAAGAATCATCAACAACTGGAAAATTACCAAAGGAGTTCCCCTTACCGAACTCGACAAAAAAATCTTGTACTTTCAAAATCACGGTTGTATAGTACCGAAACGCGAACTGATAAAAACGCCGGAACAAATCGAAGGCATACGCCGCAGCGGAGTTGTAAATACCGGCGTACTCGACTTGGTGGAAAAAGAAATAAAGGTCGGTATGTCGACGGCCGAAATAGACCGTTTGGTGTATGACTACACGGTATCTCACGGGGCAATTCCCGCTCCGCTCAACTACGAAGGTTTTCCCAAAAGCGTGTGTACTTCGATAAATGAGGTGGTATGTCATGGAATACCCAGCGAAGATGAAATTTTGAAAGAAGGCGATATCATCAACGTCGACGTATCGACAATCCTCGACGGTTACTATTCCGATGCTTCCCGCATGTTCATCATAGGCAAAACGACACCCGAAAAAGAGAAGCTGGTACGTGTTACGAAAGAGTGCCTCGAAATAGGTATGCAGGCCGCCAAACCGTTCGGATTCGTCGGGGATATAGGAAACGCCATACAACGGCATGCCGAGAAAAACGGATTCTCTGTCGTTCGCGATCTGTGCGGACACGGAGTAGGCCTTGCTTTCCACGAGGAACCCGAAGTCCTCCATTTCGGAAGAAAAGGCACAGGCATGCTGCTCGTCCCCGGAATGGTATTCACCATCGAGCCCATGATCAATATGGGAGACTGGCACGTCTTCATCGACGAAGACGACGGCTGGACAGTCGTCAGCGAAGATGAATTACCCTCGGCTCAATGGGAACATACGTTCCTCATGACCGAAAGCGGTCTCGAAATATTGACATACTGATTTATTTATAATCCCGATTTACGACAAGGGGCGGCATATTGGTTATATGCCGCCCCTTGTTTATTCTTACCGGACACTTGCTTATTCCTCGATCTCGGTATCCGTGTCGGTCTGTTCTACAAGAACTTTATCGATACGGGCGCCGTCCATATCGACAACCTCGAACGAAAAACCGTTCCAACACACCTTTTCTCCGGCATGAGGGATATGTTCCAAAAGGTCGAGCAAAAGACCGCTAATCGTATTATAACTGCCTTGCTCATACAGCTCTTCTTTATCGAAATATGTGAGAAAATCGTAGAATGAACAACGTCCGTCGACCAACCAACTTTCCGAATCGGCCCGCTTCACGATATCGGGTTCTTCGTGAGGGCTTTCTATCGAACCGACCAATCCTTCGAGAATATCCCTCAATGTGATAATTCCCTGACAACAACCGAACTCGTCGCAAATCAGAGCCTGACTGATGCGTTTCTCCTTCATCTGCGCAAGCGCATCGTACACGCTCATAGTCTCATGGAAAAACGTTGCCGGAACAATCACCGAACGAAAATCGAAATTCTCATCATCGAGATGAAATACCAAACTTTTAAGAGAAACGACCCCTTTCACATCATCGAAAGAACGATCGACAACAGGGTACATTTCATGCACGGTATCACGCACAACGGCTTTCACCTCTTCCCTATCCATACTTACGTCGAGAGCGACCATATCGGCCCGGTAAGTCATCAAAGCATTTACTTTCAAGTCGCCCAAGATGAGCACCCTTTCCATAATATCTTGCTCCACTTCCTGCACCTCGCCATCTTCGGTACCCTCTTGTATGATCGATTTTATTTCATCTTCGGTTACCCGACTACCGCCGTCTTTGATACCCAGCAGACTGAAAATCGCTGTCGTACTCTTGGCCAAGATCCACACAAAAGGTGCGGCCACGACCGAGATAAAATACATAAACGGTGCAATGAATTTCGATATGCGTTCGGCCGAACTCATGCCGATACGTTTCGGAACCAATTCTCCGAATATTATTGTAAAATAGGTTACGAGTATGACGATAATCGTTTGGGCCAACGGCCGGGCATACACTGCCGGTACATGCCATTCCAACAGGAGTTTCCCGAAATCTTCCGAAAGCGTCGCACCCGAATATATACCGGTAAGAATACCGATGAGTGTAATACCTATTTGCACGGTCGACAAAAATTTCTCGGGTTGGCAAGCCAACTTCAACGCCGTAGTCGCCGCCTTGCTTCCTTTCTTTTCTTCGGACGCAAGGCTCGATTTGCGAGCCGATATTACAGCAATCTCCGACATAGAAAAAAGGCCATTCAGCAAAATAAGAAAAATAATGATGAGAATCTCGTTCATGGATATTTCAACGGTTATTTACAAGAGCACTGCATAAAAAAGGATTTTTATGGGAAACACTCTTTCCGGACAAAGATATAATCATTACGCGAAAAAACAAACAAAAACTTCGTGTATGTAATAACACGGTTTCTTATTAGTATATATTCACCAAATACTGCCGTCGGACAAACAGAACTACTGCCGTTTGTTATTATGCCGCTAAATTACATTTTCTCCTTGCCCGACTACGTCTATACGAATGTCGTTATCGGAATCGGAGCGACACATATAGCATTCACCTTTCGGACGGTAATCATAATCTCCTACTTACTTTACTTATGGGTCGATCCTTTGGAATATTTCTCTTGCAGTTTACTGGACAACAGGATACCGGTTTGTAATATTACTCGGTATACAGCTCTCATCTAATCTTAATAAAGGAACATCATCAAATATGCCTATACTCAAAAAATAATACCGAATAACTTTTATGCGTATATTTGCACCGCAAAAAATTTTTCTATGAAAAAACTTATCGAAAAATACCTGCTTTTTATTATCGGACTTTATTTTCTTGCCGCCGGTATCGTTCTCATTCTAAGATCCACTCTCGGGACAACACCGATTTCAAGCATCAATTATGTATTGAGCCTAAACACTTCTTTCTCCTTAGGTACATGGACATTTCTGATAAATCTCCTGCTCATTGCTGGACAATTCTGGTTTGTCCGAGACTGCTTGAATCGCCGAGATACCATAGAGATATTGCTGCAAATACCGTTTTCTTTTCTCTTCGGACTTTTTATAGACCTGAATATGAACCTCACATCCTCGATACATCCCACTCATTACATAACGGCCGTTACCCTGCTATTGACAGGTTGCCTTGTACAAGCCATAGGTGTAGTGCTGGAAATAAAACCCCGAGTGGCTATGATGAGCGCCGAAGGTTTTGTCAGCTACGCTGCCCGACGGTACAATAAGGACTTCGGGAAGTTGAAAGTGCGATTTGACATCTCGCTCGTAACATTGGCATTTCTGCTTTCGTTGCTTCTCGCACACAAAGTCGAAGGGATACGTGAAGGTACTATCATAGCCGCTTGCATTACGGGCTATATCGTCAGTTTCCTAAGTCGGAAAATCATGACCCGCCATATGTTGCGTCGAATACTACCCGAAAGAATATCCATTTGATACAAAATAGGTTTAATTATAAAAGCGGGAGGGGCTTCATTTTATGTCCCCTCCCGCTTTTATAATTCGCTTGTAGAAAATATTTCTATTTCATTTTATAAATTTCTGTTCCGGCCATCAGAAAAGCGCCTAGCCCGAAATCATCGAAATCGGGTTCCCGATCGTAGGTAACAGGCTGTGCTTCTTTGGGTTCTTTACCCGAACCTTGCACATAGCCCAAAAATCCATTGGGGTGAAGGCAATCTTTCACCATTGCATTCCATGCTTTATAAATCACCGGCTCATATTCGGCAGCATCGAGCAGACCGTTATTTACCCCATAAGCCATACCATATATAAACATGGCCGTCCCGGTGAGTTCCTTGCCTCCATAATTATCGGGATCGTGCAGGCTGACATTCCAAAATCCGTCTTCGCGCTGTACCTCTTTCAACGCCCCGCACATATCCACGAGCATCTTTGCGTACTCGGCACGATGCGGTTCGTCCTCGGGAAGCAATTCGAGCATACGCACCATAGCGACGACAATCCAGCCGTTACCGCGCGACCAATAGCAATCTTTTCCGTTAGGTTCCTTGTAAGGGGGATCGAAATCGCCGTCGCGCCACCACAGCCGGTCTTCGGGATTATAAAGGCCATTGGCACCATGACGGGTCTTGGTATAATTATACATCTCATAAGCTCGTTCGTAATAAGCCGTATCGCCTGTGATATTCCCCAACTGGGCAAAGATGGGCATAGCCATCTGCACGGCATCGATCCAGTGCCAATCATCGATTTTATCGGTAACCATCATCGAGTCGACAGAGGCTTTGATGTTGGCGATATACCGCTCGGGTTTCTCGGGGTCGAGCTGATAAAGATAGAGATAAGCCTGACCGGCACATTGATTGTCGGCATTACGGGTCTTCCAACCGTTTTTGGTCCCGCGAAGTTTCCAATCATGCTTGTTTCCCCATTCCAGCGCATAGTCGAGATAACGCTGTTGCGGGTCGATTTCCCACAAATCGATAAGACCCTCGTAATAATATGCACGAGTCCATACATTGGTTTCATAATTGCGTTTACGCGAAGGATAGGGAATCGCCTCTCCGGGATCACTCCACTTCTCCATAAAATAATCGTTGGCCAAACGAAGAGATTTCAAGACATCTTCTTTTTCGGGCTTTCGGGTCGATGATGTTTCTCCACAACCGGCAAGCAACACCATTCCCAAGAAAAGGACAGATAATTTTTTCATCGGTTCTTGTTTTTAATAATTTCTATTTCAGTATATGTACACTCTCTTGAAAAATGATTAGGACTGAATTTTTTCATCTTCATCACTTATCCGGCCGTAAAATTAATCTATTATTATGATTTTCACAGCAAACATGAGTTTTTATTCTTTAATCCGCACGAAATAATAATTTACAGGAACTTTTCGTTACTTTTGCGCACAACACACGAAAAAAGAAAACGATACCGGAACTTTAACGAGAAAAAGAGGCATGGCAGATAATTATCTGGAAAAAAAATTTGAAGAATACGCGGCACACAAATCAACGGCAAAAATAAAAAAAATCGTGTCAACCGGCCCAAAACCGGAGCATATCGAAGTACGTTTTCCCACCCGGCGGGTATTTGTTACCGGCGGGGCAAACGGAATAGGCAAAGCCATCGTTCAGGCATTCCGTAACACCGGCTGTCGGGTCGCATTTTGCGACAATGACAAGAAAAACGGGCCTCTTACGGCCCAAGCCTCGGGAGCTCGTTTTTATCCGGTCGACGTATGCGACAGCAAAGCCTTGCAGGCTTGCATACACGATATATTCACGACATGGGGAGACATCGATATCCTCATCAACAATGTCGGCATAAGTTGCTTCTCACCGATTTCAGAAACATCGGTCGATGACTTCGACCGTATCATCGCCACCAACCTGCGACCGGCATTCATCACGGCCAGAGAGATGACCTTGCACCGCCAGTCTCTATCCCGGCCCAATAACTACGGACGCATCATCAATATTACCTCTACCCGCTACCTTATGAGCGAACCCGGCAGCGAAGGTTATGCCGCATCAAAAGGCGGTATTTATTCCCTTACCCACGCCTTGTCCATGTCGCTCGCACCGTTGCATATCACAGTCAACTCCATTGCCCCGGGCTGGATCGAAAACGGCGACTACAACGCACTGCGAGCCGAGGACCACACACAACACCCTTCGGGTCGGGTAGGTCGTCCCGAAGACATCGCCCGCATGTGCCTGTTTCTCTGTATGGAAGAAAACGATTTCATCGATGGAGAAAACATCACCATCGACGGCGGTATGACCAAAAAGATGATCTACGAAGAATAGTCCGACTCGGCATAATCCCATGAATATACGTAAAATCGAATCGGACAAGAAACAATTCCTCGATTTGCTCTTACTGGCCGACGAACAGGAATCGATGATAGACCGGTACATCGACCGGGGAGAAATGTTCGTTCTCGACGATAACGGGACAAAAGCCGTCGCCGTCGTAACCGATGAAGGAAACGGGTGCTGCGAACTGAAAAATATAGCCGTCGCACCGGAATACCATCGACAGGGATATGGAAAGGCGTTGCTCTCACACCTCCTCTCCTATTACAAAGGAAAATTCCGACAAATCATCGTAGGTACGGGAGAAACGCCGCAACACCGGGCATTTTACGAACATTGCGGATTTACTTTTTCTCATCGGATCGAAGGCTTTTTCACCCGACATTACGACCACCCGATCATCGATGATGGAATATTATTGGAAGATATGATTTACTATAAACAAGACATATTATTATGATTACCATCGTCCCCGAAAGAACTCCCGCTCTTATCGAGACATTGACCCGACTGTGGGAAAAATCGGTACAAGCCAGCCACCACTTCCTCTCCGAATCGGATATTCATCGGCTTATACCTTATGTCAAAGACAATCTTTCCCAGACAGAGACTCTTGTCATTTCCACCGCCGACAACCGAATATCGGCTTTTATGGGTGTGGAAAACAAAAAAATAGAAATGCTCTTCGTCTCTCCCGAATTTTTCGGACGCGGTATCGGTACAGCATTGATTGCTTTTGCACTCAACAACCTCTATGTAAAATATGTCGATGTAAACGAACAGAACGACATGGCCGCTGCATTCTACCGAAACAAGGGATTTACCGTCATAGGCCGTGATGAGACCGACGAGCAAGGCCTGCCGTTTCCCATACTCCACTTGCAATACACGCCATACACTTTCCGCGTGGCCACCGTCGATGATATTCCTGAAATAGATAAACTATTCAGAGAAACCGTACTCACCGTAAATCGCCGCGACTACACCGAAGAGGAGGTGAAAGACTGGGCCTCGTGCAGCACTCCCGAACACTTGGAAGAACTTATTTCCAATCTGTATTTCATCGTGGCCCTCGATGCCGACAAACGTATCGTGGGCATAGCATCGCTCCGCAACGACGGTTATTTACACTCCATGTTTGTACACAAAGATTTGCAACGCCGAAATATTGCGACATTTCTCTTGAACGAAATCGAACGATATGCCCGTCTACTCGGTATAGACAATATCACATCGGAGGTAAGCCTTACCGCCCGACCATTTTTCGAGCGTAAAGGCTACCAAGTAAAATCGGCACAAAAACAAAAAGCCAACAAATTATATATGAGTAATTTCCTCATGGAAAAACATCTCTCATAACCCGATAGGATTCTTATAAAAATGGACATTACAATCAGACAAGAAGAGCAACGGGACTATCCCGCCGTGTATAATCTCATAAAAGCGGCTTTTGCAAATATGCAAGAGAGCGACCATAAAGAGCATCTTCTAGTAGAACGTCTGCACCGATCGGGCGCTTTTGTTCCCGAACTTTCCCTGATTGCCGAGACCCGGGATGGAAAAGTCATAGGCTATATACTCTTGACCGAAGTCGAAATCGCATCGCCCGAGAAAAAGGTTTTATCACTGGGATTAGCTCCGGTTGCCGTTTTGCCGGAATACCAAAACCGGGGGATAGGAAGCGCTTTGATAAAAGAGGCCCACAATCGCGCCGTAGCAGCAGGCTATCGCTCGGTCGTCTTACTCGGGCATAAAGACTATTACCCGAGATTCGGTTACAAAAAAGCGATCGATTACGATATACATTTTCCTTTTGACGTTCCGCCCGAGTTTTGTATGGTCAAAGAGCTGGCACCAAACAGTTTAAACGAAGTACACGGCATTGTACAATACGCCCCGGAATTTACGACATAGGCTCAAAAAGCCACAAAACAAAACCATTAATATGCTATATATCAATATTTTGAAAGAAAAATATCAGAGACAATATTCGGAAGAATAACGACAAACCTCCCTCTTTACGGGCCGATCGTTTTTTTATCGCAAACAACAATATGGGCAGATGAACGGGTTTTTCCACTCGCCTATCTGCCCATATACCTTTTCCTCTATGATTTCTCTATCAGAGAGAAACAGACTCCCGATCGGTTACTTCGGCATATTTCTTTCCGTTAACGACAACATCGGTCGCATTTTCTATTTGGACGGCAACACCTTCTGTTTCCACATCAAGACCTTCTATATCGATTCCGTCGACACGGCTTATAACCACGCCTTTCCGAGCATCGGTTACAACCATGTTTTTCACGGTAATATTCCGGACGGGCATTTCGGGCAACCCGTTAAATCCGGCGGCACGACCGGCCCCTTTGCAATATACATCGGAGATGTGTATATCCTTAAACAACGGCGTTCCTTCATCGACAGGAGGGATCTCGGCATTCTTGGCCCCGCCTCCCATATAATACAGGTCGAAAGTCAACGCATCGCCCGATATGTCAATCATATTGATGTTGTCGATATAGATATTCTCTACGACACCTCCGCGTCCACGAGCGCTCTTAAAGCGCAAGCCCGTATCGGTCCCGACAAACGAACAACCCGACACATAGACGTTTTTCACACCACCCGACATCTCGCTGCCGATGACAAACCCACCATGCCCGTGCAATACGACATTATCTTTGACGATTACATTTTCGCTGGGTTCTCCTCGCCGACGGCCTTCCTCATCACGACCCGATTTCAAACAGATAGCATCATCGCCGGCATCGAAGAGACAATTCGTAATCAATACATTCTTACAAGATTCCACATCGAGGGCATCGCCGTTTTGCGAATACCATGGATTGAAAACCTTCACGTCGTTCACGGTCAACGACTCGCAAGAAAGCGGGTGAATACACCATGCCGGAGAGTTTTTGAACGTTACTCCCTCCAACAATACCTTCTTGCTCTTTCTGATACTCACCATGACGGGACGTAACCACACTCTCATCTCTTCCCATTCGTCGACGCTTATCGACTCTTTCGAAACTCCTTTTTTCGACATCAGCACCGAAGCTTTCAACGCACCGGCATCGGGATACCATATTTTACCGTCTTTATCGACCTCTCCGCCCGATTTTACCAAAGCATTCCATTGACGATCGGTCATCTTCATTTTCTTGACGGGACGCCATCTATCACCTGCTCCATCGAACACGCCTTGTCCCGTAACAGCAATGTTCTCTGCATTCAACGCCGATATAGGCGATTGACAACGTTTTCCGTCGGAACCTTCGAAGGAAGAATCGATAATCGGATACAAACTGTAATCGTCGCTGAATGTTACAAGTGCATTTTTCTCCGTATGTAAATTGACATTGCTCAACAAAACGATAGGTCCTGTCAGCCACAATCCGGCGGGAACAACGACGGTTCCGCCCCCTCTTTCATGTACCGTACGGATAGCTTCATTGATAGCTTCGGTACAAAGTTCCTTTCCTCCGCTTTTTGCACCGAAATCACGAATATCGACTCGATAATCGGGAAAAACCGGTCTCAAAACCTCGGGCATCTCAAAAGGTACATTCTCGTACACATTTTGCATCATACACTCTTTTTCCGATGTTTTCGGCGTCATCTGGCAGGAAGCAGCCGCAAGCAAAGTTCCCGCCATAGAAATAAACAGACTCTTTTTCAAAATACCATACATACTGTTCTTGTTTTTTATATTGACTTTAAAAATCGATAATTACATCTTAAAAAAACCGCATGGAATCCGCCCGACAGCAAAATAAATCCGGGCGGCACACCCTTTCCTCTACGCACCCTCTCCACAAAGCAGGCGACGTTCTTGAAAAACGAAAAGTATATAAAATTTTCTTATTCGTCTATATGATCGGGAATTATATAAAAAGTTTAATTCCTATTACAAAAATAGAGTAGAAAAATTTTACCGAGGGTCAATAATAGGCTATATATGTGTACTTTTTCTACTATTTACATACCGAGGAGGACAAAATGAGCAAAAAGCACTCCTTTTCAGTCAGACATGTACAATTTCTCTGCCGAAATAAAACGATTCGGCAGTGGGGCAGATTCCCAAGTCCGTAACATGATACGATGCCCCATAAAGATTCCCTCACGAATGGGAGAAATGCAGATAGATTATATCAATAAAGCGATTGAGAAAGAATGGCCGCTATTTTTTCGAGATAACATTTATCGATGTCATCGAAAGTAGCATATTGTTCGCTGTCGATATCGAGGACACATTTCACCACCGGTTCTTTTCCGGTCGAAAAAACAGGAACAACTATTTCGGAACGCGAAAGTGAACTGCACGCGATATGTCCCGGGAACTTATCTACATCGGGAACGACGATAGCCTGCCCTTGCTCCCAAGCCGTACCGCATACGCCTTTCCCCCTCTTTATCCGGTAACAGGCCACACTGCCTTGAAAAGGGCCGAGAACAAGACAATCGCCTTTCACCCGGTAAAAACCGACCCAGAAAAAGCCGAATACCTCCCGTAAAGCAGCCGCAGCGTTGGCCAATGCCGCAATTTCGTCATCAACATCGCTTACCAATGACTCGAACTGGGGTAGAAACTCACGATAACGCTCTTCCTTTGTAGAAACGCCGGACAGAATAAATTGATGTTCCATCATATATTTGTCATACATTTGTATAAACCGACCGATACCAAAGTGCGGAATAAGACCCATGTGTCCACAGTCATAAAGACTGTTATCACCCAATCTGTACCGCACACGCAATACGAAACAAGCCATCTTTACCTTTCTTACAGCCCCTTTCTCAACGGAATTGATAATCGGTTCTGTAAGTTTTTTGAAAAGAAGGAAAAGAAAAACACCCGAAAAGACCTTAAAAACGGGTTCCTTTTCGGGTGCATATTCGTAACTTACCTTGTACAACCTTGATCTTCAAGGCCATTAGCGGAGAGAGAGGCACTAATAATCCTAATATCATAGAATACCATACAATACCAAAACCATTACACTTTCAACGGGTTGCAGGACATAGCCCAAGATGATGATATTGCAGAATACCACACAATGCCGGAAAATCGCCCAAAATTCGTGTACATAATCGTGTACGAAGTAAAAGCCGGACAATTCGTGTACATTATAGATTGTCAAACCTTGACATTGCTTTTGCCTTTAATTCATCAACTATCTTCACATAAGGCTTCATTGCCGAAAAATCATTGTGACCCGTCCATTTCATAATGACCTCACTTGGAATGCCAAGTTGCAAGGCGGTAACGACAAATGTACGCCGTCCGCAATGCGTGGTCAATAAAGCCCATTTCGGAAAGACTTGTTCGTGCCTTATGCCGCCTTGAAAATAGACAATCCGTGTCGGTTCATCAATGCCGCATACTTGCCCAAGAATCTTCAAATGGGCATTCATCTTCACATTCGATATTACAGGCAACGCCAAATCTTGCGGAAACTTCATGTCCTTGTATTTGTCAATAATCGCTTGTGAATGCTTGTTCAGTTCAATGCGCAATCCGTCCACCGTCTTTTTTGTGACAACCTCAATAAATCCATCCTTGATGTCTGACCTTTTTAATTTCGCAACATCCGAATACCGCAATCCCGTGAAGCAGCAAAACAAGAACACATCCCGGACACGTTCAAGCGCGGCTTGCATGGGCAAGAACTGGTGGTTTTCCAAGATTTTGATTTCGTCTTGGGTCAAGTATATTATTTCCTTTGAATTGCCGTCCGTGCCTTTCAACTTCGGTTTGAACGTGTCTTGCATATCACCATTGTAATACCCTTTTTTGTGCGCCCAACGCAAAAACCAACGGACAAAGGCAAGGTTCTTGGCAATGGTCGTGTTCCGCAATCCTTTCTTTTCTAAATAAGAAAGGTATGCTTGCATCTTCGATTCATTTATGCCCGGAAATGATAAGTTCGGGTCGAAATCGTGAAGATGGCTTTTGATTGCCGCGAATTTCTCAAATGTCGATTTAGTCCATTGGTTTTGCATCCCCATTGTTTCGGTGAACAAGTCGAACACTTGAAACAAATCCAAGTTCGGGTCTGCAAGGCTTTCATTTGTCTTGGTCTTGCGTCCGACCATATCATTGAACAAATCCTTGATTTCGCCCAATGTCGGAACACGCTTTTCAAGCAATTCATATCTTGCGAACACTTCATTCATTATCGCTTTCCATTCGTCAATGGTGCGGTTGATGTCAGCCGCCCCGATTGCCGATTTCAAGGCACATTGGTTGTCCGCATCCCAATCTTTCAAGTCTATGTTATGCCCGGTTGGGAAATCAAGCGGTCTTTGCCCCCGCAATGTCACACGCATTCGGATGGATAGATTTTGCGTGTCACCCGCCTTGCGCTTGTGAAGCAAGAACTTTATACCTTTCTGAATGTGCATTATTTGTCCGATTTAAGCATTTTACCCCGACCAAGCAACAACCATTCAGGCGAAACGCCAAAGTCCGTGCAAATCGCCGAAAGTGCGTCCAAATCAATCATTTTATAAGTCGTTTCATCCAAAGGCTTGTCAAGGGTGTTCTTTATGCGTGAATACTTGGTTCGGTTCAAGTTGTGGTCAGCGCAAAAGCCTTTCAACCCGGTTATCTTGCCTAATGAGATAGCCAAGTCCAATGCTTCAAAGAAACGGCGTTGAATTGCCATTGCTTGTGGGTTGATGCTCTTTTTCATTGTTGCTTGATTTGTGTAAATGAAAGACTATCAATCACCAATGTTCCCATGTCAATGAAAGGTTTGTCGCCAAAGGCAGAAACACCCACACTTGGATAATCGACAAGGCATTTGCCGCTTGGCAACTTGAAACCCGTTTCCGCTGAATTGTTCGCAAAATCCCGGAACGTGCCTTTGATATGATACAAAGCACCATCAACGAGTGTCGCGACCGTTTCTTTGTCCAATATCGCAAAGACTTGAAAGGTCGTTTCGTATTTGTCGGACAATTCGCATTTTGATGTCACGTCACCAAACCCGAATTTCACAACGTATTTTTCAATGTCGGTTTCAAGTGTTTGTGGGTACTTCAAGCACATTTCATATTGAAACGGCAAATCTTCAATGTAGGGCAATGAATGCCCCCGGAAGCATTGAAACTTTGATTTCAATGTGTCCGCAAGAATAGACCTTGTTACATCATTGTTGTTTGCATTCGGTTGGGCTTGCAAGCAAGAATCCAACATTTCACGCAAGGCATACTTTTCTTGTTGTTCGTGTTGTGGAACTTGCTTGCTTGCGTTATTCATACATCCGGCAAGCAGCAAGCAACACACGATGAATGTTATACTTTTGATTGTTCCCATTGCTTCATCTTTTTATCATATTCAATAATCATTGTGTCGAACTGGTCTTTGTTCACGGTCGTATATTCTTCACCTTTCAGGCTTGCCAATTCGAGTTCATCAAAAATTTCTTGCGGCATGACCGAATAATAAGACGGGTTGCCGTAATAGTCATTGACCTTGATTTTTATTGTTCCCATATCATTGCCCTTTCGTTAAGTTCCCTATTATTTCCAACAACTTGTCAATGTGTTCTTGCGCCTTTGCCAAAGATTGTTCTTTGCTTGCAAGGATTTCCAACAGTTTGTCGGTGTCGGTCTTGTGAACCGTTACGTTGTTGCCATTGATGTTGTCGCCGTGAACATTTTGTTGTTCACCCCCGGCGTAATTTTGCGGCTTCAACACAAGGTCACGCAAAATTGCGTGTTTTGACCTTGGTATTTTCGTGCCCGATTCCCAATTTTGAATGGTTCGAGGGTGTACGCCGACCATTTCCGCAAGGGTTTCTTGCGATACACCTAATTTTTCACGAATTTCTTTTATATTCAAATCATTCATAATCAACGACTTACAAAATAAACTAAATTTTAACACGCAATTTTGTGTGAAAAAGTTTGGTTTTACACGCAATATGCCGTATCTTTGCAAACGTAAAGTTCCACAATGCAAAGGTAAAGCATTAAGGAGCGTTTGCAAATAGCAAAATTACGTCATTTTTTGCGGAATGCCAAAAGCAAACCCGAAAAGTTGCGGATTTGAACACATTTAATTTCAAACATATATGAGTAAAGAACAATTTTCATTCAACAAAGGATGGTCGCAAGTCAAGAACGGCGACATTTCCGAATGCCGGGCAAAGCTGATGGCGGCTTTGGGTATCAATACCCGAATGGCATTCTTAAACAGATTGAAAGGTGAGGTCGAACCCAAGGTTTCGGAAGCAAAGGCGATTGAAGCCGTCTTTGCCGATTACGGGATTAAGGACGTTTGGGGAATGTGATATGGAAGCAAAAAGCCTGACCAAGCGTGAAGCCGAAATTGCGGAATTGTTCGCATGGGGCGCAAGCAAGAAAGACATTGCGGAACGCCTTTTCATTTCGGAACGGACGGTGGAGAATCACGCCCGGAACATATATGAGAAAACCGGGTGTTCCAAAGTCAATGAATTATCCGCATGGTGGTTTTGCACGAAATTCCACATTTCCTTTGACTTGTCGCCCCTGAAACGCAAGTTCATTGCAACAACACTTGTCGCCTTGCTGATACCGCAAATCTTCAATTTCGACAATGTGGCAATCAGAGTACGCACAAGGAACACTTGCCGGACGGTTCGGGTGGCAAGGTCAAGACGGAAGTTTGAAGATGACTTTGCAACGGTCGAATTTTAACTAACAACTAAAAATTTCGCAACAATGAAAGAAGAAACAAAGAAACAAGTCAGAATCGCCATTGTCGGTTTGTTCGGTGTGCTTGCGTTGATATGCGCAACATCCGAACCAATAAACCAAGAAACATGGTTTAAGGACTTCTTTATCAGCAAGACGATTGCCGCCCTTTTCGGGTATGTCGCATACAGGCTTGCGAAGTATTGGGAATCAAAGGGGCTTTTGCCTGAAATGGATGATGAAGTATGATAAAAATTGACCCAAATACAAGGATTATCGACTTGACGGTTGGCGAATTGATGGAGTTGATAGAATCCGCGCAAGCGGACAAGGCAGCACCGCAAGCACCGACCGCGCCCGAAAAACGGTATGTCTATGGTATCGCCGGGATTGCCCAAGTGTTCAATTGCAGTATGACAACGGCAAACAGAATCAAGGCAAGCGGACGGATTGACCGGGCAATCAAGCAAAACGGGCGAATTATCATTGTCGATGCCGACCTTGCTTTGGAACTATACAATAACAATAAATAATACGCAACAATGAAACAGGTAACATTAAAATCTTTGACCCTTTGCAACTTCAAGGGTGAAAAGGAACGGACAACGAATTTCAACCCGGATGTCACCACAATATCAGGTGGCAACGGTTTGGGTAAGTCAAGGCATTTCGATGCTTTCATTTGGCTTCTTTTCGGCAAGGATTCCAAAGACCGAAAGGATTACGAAATCAAGACACGCATTGACGGCAAGGAATTGCACAACGTTGAATGCAGCGTTTCGGGTGTCATTGTCGTTGATGGTGAGGAAATCAGCTTGAAACGTGCCTATATTGAAGATTGGGTAAAACCCCGTGGGCAAGTCGAAAGGGTGTTCAAGGGCAACCACACCGAATGTTGGTGGAATGAAACCCCGGTCAATGTCGGCGAATACGCCAAAAGGATTGAAGCAATCATTGATTCATCCGTGTTCAAGATGATAACCAACCCGGCATTCTTTGTCAATATGCCGTGGAAGCTGCAACGGGAACAACTTTTTCAGCTTGCCGGAACAATCACAGATGCCGAAATTGCTTCAATGAAGCCCGAATTTGCCCTTTTGCTTGACAAGATAAGCGGTAAGTCACTTTCGGACTTCAAAGCCGAAATTTCGGCACGGAAGAAGCGTTTGAAAGATGATTTGGCACAAGTCCAACCAAGGATTGACCAAACTTATAAGATGATGCCCGAAAATGAAGATTTCAACGCCCTTGAAGTGCAAATCCAAGTCATTGACGATGAAATCAAGGACATTGACAAGGCAATCAGTGATGCAACCGCCGCAATCCGCAAGGAATATGAAGCGGAACAGGAAAAGCAAAAGGCGGTGAATACCTTGAAATCAGAGTGCCAACAAATCATTTTCAAGGCAAAGCAGGAAGCACAGGAAGCCGCATTTGAAGCCAATGCCCGCCGCCGTGAATTGGAAAGCAATATCAAGGCAAAGGAAAGGGAATTGGCGACCACCAAGCGTGAATTATCTTCTTCACAAAAGGAGCAAGAACGGCTTGAAAAAGAGATTGAAAAATTGAGGTCGGAGCAAGACACCTTGCGCAAGCGTTGGTTTGAGGAAAACGGCAAAGTCTATGAGGGTGAAACCACTTGCCCCCATTGCAAGCAGGAATTGCCCGCCGCAATGATTGAACAGGCAAGGGATGTTTTCACAAAAGCACAAGCCGACAAATGCAATGAGATAACCGCCAAGGGAAAGGGAATTGGCGAAAGAATCAAGGAACTTGAAAAGGAAATCGAGGATGTGAAAAAGGACATTGAAACATCCAACGCAAGTGTTGTTTCCATCCAAGCAGCCATTGACGCATTGAAAGCCGAATTTGTGTCTTTGCCGCTTGTTGATGCCGCCGCCGTTGTTCCTGAATCAATCCCGGAATGGGTCGAAAAGCAAGCGGAAATCAAGGAAATTGAAGCCACCATCAAAACGGAACAAGCAAGTTCCGCCGACACGAGCAAGGCGCAAGAAAGAAAGTCAGAGTTGAACAAGACCCGTGATGAACTGAAAAAGCGTCTTGCCAATCGTGACACAATCAGGCGTTACGAAGATGAAATCAAAGACCTTGAAAAGAAAGGCAAAGACCTTGCCCAACAAATCGCCGATGCTGAAAAAGAAGAATACACGGTTGAGCAATTCACCAAGACCAAGATTGACGAATGTGAAAGTCGCATTAACGGGATGTTCAAGCACGTGTCTTTCCGCTTATTCGATTACACCCTTGAAAACAATGCCGTTGAAACGTGCATTCCATTGATTGATGGTGTTCCTTATCCAAGTGCGAACACCGCCGGGCAAATGAATGCCGGGCTTGACATAATCAACACGTTGTGCAAGTTCTATGGCGTTTGCGCCCCGATATTCATTGATAACCGGGAATCGGTCAATGATATTATCGAAACAGAAAGTCAGATTATCAACCTTGTTGTCAATAAGGACAACTTTTTAACAATCAAATAAATAACGCAACAATGGAAAAGAAAATTGAGAAAGGCGAATTTATTTCACAGGTGGAAACATTCGCACGTATGATGTCAGAAATGACAAGTGAAAAGGATGGTGTAAAGCGCGGTCTTATAATCCTTGCGTCCGAATCCGTGGAAAGTGAGGATGGCACAAAACAGATTGTGGCGGTCATGGGGCATGGCGGAAAGGTCGTTGAATCAATCGCCGCATTAGCGTTGCAGGAAAAAGGCAAGGAACTTATTACGGTAGGAGTAAAAGAAGCCGCCTTGAAAGAACTTATTGAAAAATTCGGGGGGGTATCTAACACTATTCATCAACAAGTAAATTGAACAGATATGAACGAAATTCAGAAAACAGAAAAGCAGGGGCAAGCATTGACGGTTGCCGCCCCCGTGCAAGTCGGGTTCAACTTCTTTGACCCGGTGCAATTTGAAACAATGCAACGTGTGTGCAGGATGTTTGCCAATTCGGAACTTGTGCCGGATATGTACAAGGTGACGGACAAAAACCCAATCGAAAAGGCGATGGCAAATTGCATGATTGCCATTGAGATTGCCCAACGTATCGGCGCAAGCCCCTTGATGGTCATGCAAAACATGGTGCCGATATACGGCAAGCCGTCTTGGTCTTCAAAATTCCTTGTCGCCACCGTGAACACTTGCGGACGCTTCAAGCCCTTGAAATACCGCTTCACCGAAAAAGGGATGCTTGGCATGGTTGATTATGTCGAATACACGAAAGTATGGGTGAACGGTCAGAACGGACGGGGCTATTACAAGAATGAAGCCGCGACCAAGCAGTTTGACGGGCGCAAGATGATGGACATTGAGTGTGTCGCCTATACGAGCGCAAAGGGTTCGGAAGAAGTCTTGGAAAGTTCGCCCGTATCAATCCGCCTTGCCATTCAAGAGGGGTGGTTTACAAAGAACGGTTCAAAATGGCAGACCATGACCAAACAAATGCTTATGTATCGTGCGGCTTCATTTTGGACAAGTGCTTACGCACCTGAATTGTCAATGGGGATGCGTACCGTTGAGGAATACCAAGACATAATGGATGTGGATTATCAAGAAGTCGGGGCGGAAGTTGAAGCCGAAAAGCACGACAACGCCAACAAAGTGCAAATCGGTGTGGATTTGGCACAAGGTAACGACAAGACCACGGCGACAATGATTGACCCGGAAACGGGCGAAATCAAAGCGGTGCATGATGCCAATGCCGAAACGCCAAAAGAGGAAGCGGCACAAGCACCGACACCACAACCCCAACCCGGTTTCTAACAAACAATCAAAATCCGAAAGGCTATGGAATTGAAGATTTTGGGTTCGAGTTCAAAGGGCAATTGCTACTTGCTTGACAACGGCAATGATTGCTTGATGATAGAATGCGGCATTCCTTTCAAAGACGTGCAAAAGGCGGTCAATTTCGGCATTTCCCGCATTGCTGGTGTAATTATATCACACGAGCATGGCGACCACGCCAAACACGCCGGAAAGTGCCTTGAAGCGCAAATCCCATGCTATATGTCGCAAGGCACGAAAGACGCATTGCATTTGCCGCAAACCCGGCTTGTCCGTGTGATGGAAGAATTGAAAGTGTACGAAATCGGCAATTTCAAGGTACAACCATTCGCAACCCAACATGATGCCAAAGAGCCTTTCGGATTTTTGATTTACCATAAGGAATGCGGCATGGTCTTGTTTGCAACTGATACATATTACTTGCATTACACCTTTCAGGGATTGAATAACATCTTGATTGAATGCAATTATCGTCAAGACATATTGGATGCCAATGTTGAAGCGGGCAAATTGCCGATGGCGTTACGGGCAAGGACAATGAAAAGCCATTGCAGCTTTGACACTTGCCGGGAAACATTGCTTGCAAACGACTTGTCAGGCGTGAACCATATTGTCTTGATACATCTTTCGGATGGCAATTCAAACGCAAAGGAGTTCAAGCAAGGAATCGAAGAAGCAACGGGCAAGACCACCCACATTGCCGAAAGCGGAATGACAATTTCAAATTTCAACAAATCACCATTTTAATTTTCAGAACATGAAGAAGTTTCTTTTAAGACAAAAAGGCATTGAAAATGCCATTGGAAAATTTGATTCAAAGATTGAAGCCGTTGATGTGATGGATGGTTACATTACGGACAACAACGATGAATTGGATTCAGACGATGAGGGGTATTTGACCCCGTTTGATTTCACCCTTGACGAAATCGAGGAAAGGGAAATCAACGAATGTGTGACCAACTACGAGGAAGCCCGGAAGTATCTTGGCGGCAAGCCCAATGCGGACTTTTCCGTTACAAAGAAGCTGCAATCAAACAATTCTTTGGATTTGTCCGGCGTTGCCCATTTGGTTGATGAAATGAATCCGCGACACCTCAAAGCCCTTGCCGCATTGAACAAGTTGTTCACCATTGCGGAAGCATGGAACAAAGCGGATGATTTCGTGCCGGATTTCAGCAACCAAAACCAATACAAGTATTATCCTTGGTTTGTATATGACCGGGATGCTGCGGGGTTCGTGTATGCGAATACGCATAATACGGCTACGAATACGAATGCGTATTTCGGTTCTCGGCTTTGCTTTAAGACCGCAAATCGGGCACGGCAATTCGGTGAAATGTTTGCCGACTTGTACAACGAAGTGTTCCTTTTCAAATAGAATGTGTTTCATAGTAAAACAAATCGGATATGGAAAAAGAACTTGGGCAGGAATACAAGAACCCGATTCAACGTGAAGCGTTCTTGAAAGACAATTGCGATGCTTGCGAGCAAAAAGGGTATATGAAGCCATACAGCCCGGAAGAATTGCAAGGGCATAAAGAAAGGCATACTAATCTTTCGATTGAAATAGACAAAATCGAAGATGAAAAGAAAGTCGCAATGGAAACTTTCAAAGGTCAGTTAAAACCATTGAGGGAAGAATGTAAGCAGTTACTTAAAAATATCAAGGCAAAGGCGGAATATGTAACCGAAATGTGTTACAGGTTCACCGACCAAGAAACAAAGGAAACCGGGTACTACAACAAAGACGGCAAGTTGATTGAGAGCCGCCCGGCGACCGCTGACGAACTGCAACCCACCATTTTTGGCGTGGTGCGCAATCTTAACCCCAAAACAGGAACGGACAATTAACAACTAAATTTTTGAATCATGGATAATGAAAAATTGCAAATCAACCTTGCGCCCGGAATGAGCAAAGCGGAACTTGTCATTCGTGAGGGTGCAGCAGCGAAAGAACTTGAACCCAAAGCACCCGTCAAAACTAACTTGAAAGGTGTTATCGGGGCGGTCGTTGAATACCTCAAAAAGAGAATTAACACCGGGCAATTTGAACAAAAAGATTGCCTTGTGCTTGTAAACCGTGAATCAATCGAAATCACCTTGATAACGAATGAAGCGGATGAATACAGGCGTGGCGAAATAACGGGCAAATTGAGTTACAACCCCAAGTTCATTGAATTTGGCATTAACAGCGGCAAAGTCTGGACACCCACGGAACTTGGCTTGTTTATCAAGATGAACCGGGCATTCTTTGCCGACCGCAACGAAAACATGAAGCTGGTTTCAAGCCTGATGAACTTCACCGCCGATGTGAATAACAAGATTGAAAGGGCGGTCAAGGAAAACGGCAACCGCACGGACAATTTCGCCCAAGTGGTCAATTCCAACTTGCCGGAATCATTCACCATCCAAATGCCCATCTTCAAGGGTATGCAGCCCGAAACAATAGAGGTGGAAACATTCGCACAGGTGAACGGGCGTGAAGTCGCCTTTGTGTTGTTGTCGCCGGGCGCACAAGTAACGCTTGAAGATTTGCGTGACAAGGTTATTGATGAACAATTGGAGCAAATAAGGGAGATTGCGCCGGAAATCGCAATCATTGAAGTTTAACAAAATGCCCCCGGCTTGCTTGTCGGGTCGGGGGCTTCAATATCGCAACAATGAATGATTTGAAAATAACATTGGAATCCCTTGTGGCAAGGTATAACACAACGGCATTCATGGAGAATGACCCGGTGGCATTTCCACGTTGTTTCTTGGGTAAATCCAAACAAGATATTGAAATTGCCACTTTCCTTGTTTCGACAATTGCTTGGGGCAATAGAAAACAGATAATGAACGGTTGCCGAAAGATGTTGTTTGACATTATGGATGGCAAGCCTTATAATTTTGTGATGCACGGAAGTTGGCAACACATAGACCCGAAATGCAACATTCACCGCACATTTTTTGGTCGTGATTTGGCATATATGTGTCGGGGCTTGCAATTTGTGTATCTGACAAGCAACACTTTGGCAATCGCTTTCGGACAAGGTGACTTAACCGTTTGGGATGGTTTTTCAAGATTGCGTGAATTGTTCGCACAAGCGAATGGCGGTGAATACTCAAAGCATATATCTGACCCGACACCCAACAGGCACAAGGGCGGTTCACCTTGCAAAAGACTGAATCTTATGTTGCGTTGGTTGTGCCGTCAAGATGGAATTGTTGATTTGGGCGTTTGGCATAACTTGAAGCCAAGTCAATTGATGATGCCCCTTGATGTTCATGTCGCCCGTGTGGGGCGTGAATTGGGCTTGATTACACGCCAAGGCAACGACCGTAAGACCGTTGAGGAACTGACCCGGAATTTGGCGGCTTTCGACCCCCAAGACCCGTGTAAATATGACTTTGCGTTGTTCGGTATCGGTGAATCACAAAAACACGTCAAGCGATGAAAGAAGTGTATTATTTCCAACATGATTACAATGCCCGGAATGACCCAAAATTGCAAGACGTGTTGATTGAACACGGCGCAACTGGAATTGGTGTGTTTTGGTGCATTGTTGAACAACTATATGAACAAGACGGCTTCTTGCCCCTGAAATCATGCAAAAGTATTGCATTTGCATTGCACGTGGAAAGCACGGTTGTAGAAAGTGTTGTGCAAGACTTTGGATTATTCCAAAATGACGGGGAAAAGTTTTGGTCAAATTCGGTAAATGCACGTCTTGAAAAACGCAAGACCATTTCGGAATCAAGAAAACTTGCGGCGATAAAGCGTTGGCAATCAATGCAAGCCCAACAAGAGCAATGCAAAACGAATGCAAATGCAATGCAAGATATATCCAAAGAAAAGAAAAGTAAAGAAAAGGAAAGTAAAGATTCTAATGATATAGAAAGGGAAAAAGCAAAAACCGTCAAACGGTTTTGCCCCCCTACTTTGGAAGAAGTGCAATCCTACATTCAAGAAAAAGGATATTCAGTTGATGCGGAAGCATTCATTGCGTTTTACGAAAGCAAAGGTTGGATGGTCGGCAAAAACAAGATGAAAGATTGGCGGATGGCGGTTGTCACATGGTCGAAACGTGACAATATACGCCCGGCAAGAAAAGCAAGTGTAACAAAAAAATGCAATGACGAATGGACATAAAAGATACCATAACAGACAAGGACGGCAATCAAAAGTCCGTGAAAGTGCAGATGCCAAGTATCGGGCGAATTATGGAAGCCGTGAAGCAACGTGGGTTGTTTGTCGGCATTACCCGTTACCAATACTTGCAATATGACGTTGAAGAAGCATTGAAGATTGTTGAAGCAATCGGAAAAAGCCGAAACGCAAAGTTTGTGATTGACGATGAAAACCGCTTCACTTACGAAAACTTCATCAAATGGTGTCATTGCGACACGTCAATGCGATGCCTTGACCCGGAAACAAGGCAGATTGTTCCGGGGAATTTGAAGCGTGGAATTTACATTGCGGGAAATACAGGTTCGGGCAAATCTTGGTGTCTTGAAATCATGCTTGCATATAGTGCTGCATGGGGTTTCCGGGTGTCAATGGAGAAAGACAGCACGACACGCCCTTTGTGGTGGGCAACCTTTCGAGCGGATGAAATTTGCGACAGGTTCATTGAAGATGGGAACATCCAACGGTTCAAGACACAAGGCATTCTTGGTGTTCAGGATTTAGGCAGCGAGCCGCAAGAATCAATGTACATGGGCAATCGCCTTGATGTGATGCGGAATGTGCTTGAATACAGAGGTGACAAGACCGATGAATTAACCCTTATCACTTCAAATCTTAAAATCAACGGTGAAGCATTATCCAACAGGTATGGCGACCGTGTGGCAAGCCGACTTCGGGAAATGTGCAACTATTTTGAAATCAAAGGAAAAGACAGACGTAAAATTTAACAACTATGATAACAAAAGAAACAGCAAGGCAAATTTACAATTGCCACCAACAGATTGAAGAAATCGGAAAAATCAAGTCCGAAATGTGCGAGGAAGTCAAAAAGGCGCGTGAACGTGCGGAAAAAGACCAACGCCCCATTGCTGAAAATGAATCAAGTTTCGGCAAATATGGAAAGGGTATGCAATTGGGCGTTCCCGATGGTATATGTTCATCAATGCGCATTTTCAACATATCGCCCGAAATTGCCATTCAGGTAATGGATGAACAAGTGGAAGTGTTGAAAAAGCGGCTTCAAGAACTCAAAGCAATTGCAAAGATAGAACTTGAAGCAAATGGCAAATGAAGAATTGAAACAGACATTGGGCGATGATTTATGTGATTATTGCCCGTGGAAACAAGGCGAAATCGACCACCGATGCGATAGTCTTTGCGAGGGCTTATATTGCGATGATGCGTTGGTCGCTTTCTTGGATGAAAACCAAGATTATTTTGATGATGATGCGGAATAAATAACTAATAATGATATAACAATGGACGGTATTATCATTCAACAAGATGCGGTCTATAAGACCGAAAAAGGAACACCCGTGACCGATTCTTTGAAAGTCGCACAGGTGTTCGGGCGGCAACACAAAAATGTGATAAGGTCTATCCGTGACATTATGATGTCGGCTAACTTGTTAGCCAACCGCCAAACTTTTTGTGAATCAACCTACTATGATTCGCAAGGTAAACAACAACCTATTTTCTTAATGACAAAAGAGGGCTTTTGCGCATTGGTTATGCGTTGGAATGGAGAAAAGGCAAATCAATTCAAGATGGCTTTTATTGATATGTTCTCCAAGATGGAAAAGGCATTTCAACAAGTCAAACCGCAATATCCGGCAATCCCTCAAACTTTTTCAGAAGCATTACGCCTTGCAGCGGCACAGGCGGAACAAATCGAGCGGCAACAAAAGCAGATTGAAGCCGATGCGCCCCGTGTCCTATTCTCACAAGCGGTTGAAACCGCCAAACAATCCGTGCTTATCGGTGAACTTGCCAAGATAATATGCCAAAACGGTGTTCAGACGGGCGAAAAGCGGCTTTTCCAATGGATGCGTGACAACGGTTATTTGTGCCAATATGGTGAAAGGTACAATCAACCGACCCAAAAGGCAATGGAAATGGGCTTGTTCGAGATAAAGAAAACAACTATTCAGAAGCCAAACGGCGACACTCTTATATCCAACACGACCAAGGTAACGGGCAAGGGTCAAGTGTATTTCGTGAATAAGTTTTTGCATAACCATCAAAAGAACTTGCAGCCATGAGGATATACATTTCAGGAAAGATAAGCGGCTTGCCTTATAAGGAAGCCGAACAAAGGTTTGAAGATGCGGAAGCCTTATTGACGGAACTTGGCTTTGAAGTGATAAACCCGTTAAAGAATGGTCTTGCGACCCATGAAGAATGGATAAAGCATTTATGCAAGGATATTGAAATGCTGCATTCGTGTGATGCAATCTACATGATGGATAATTGGACTACTTCAACCGGGGCTTCAATAGAATTTGATTTTGCCAACCGCACGGGCAAGGATGTATTGTTTGAATCAAACATAATCATTCTAAATGATGAATACAAGGCAATCTTGCGCATACAAAATGCAATCCATGAAGTGACAGGGTTACGCTTCAATCAATATATCACCAAGTCGCGCAAGCGTGACGGGGTGTTTGCCCGGATGATATTCGTGTATCATTGCCGCAAGCGAAAAATGAAGCTGACACAGATAGCCAAGTATGTTCGCCGTGACCATTCTTCGATGCTTCATTTATTGCGGAAGTATGATGATGATTTCAAGTACAATCCGCAATTCCGGGATATGGCGACAAGGGTAAACAATATATTGAATAAAACAAATGAAACCGCATAAATTCGATTATCGTTGGACTTTGAAAGATGCCCACTTCACCAAAGACAAAGGGGCGGTCTTTTCATGTTTTGCTTGTGGGGGGGCAGTGCTATGGGTTACAAACTTGCCGGGTTCGATGTAATCGGGTGCAATGAGATAGACCACCGCATGATGTACGCATATTGTCAGAACCACAACCCCAAGTTCCCTTTCCTTGAACCGATACAGACATTCAAGGATAGAACGGATTTACCGCCCGAATTGTACAATCTTGACATTTTGGACGGGTCGCCGCCTTGTTCTACATTTTCGATGGCTGGTGTGAATTGCGGGCGTGAAAAAAGTTGGGGCAAAATGAAGAAGTTTAGAGAGGGGCAAGCCGAACAAGTTTTAGACACCTTGTTTTTCGACTTCATAGACCTTGCAAAGAAGCTGCAACCCAAAGTCGTTGTCGCCGAAAATGTCAAGGGGTTGTTGCTTGGTGAAGCCAAGGATTATGTAAGACGGATATACGAGGGCTTCGAGGATGCCGGGTATTATTGCCAACATTGGTTGCTTGATGCACAAAAGATGGGTGTTCCGCAACGGCGTGAACGGGTTTTCTTTATCTGTTTACGGAAAGACCTTGCAACCCCATTTTTGGTGATGCAAAGCCTTTTCAATGATGTGCCGAAATTAGACCTTGACTTCAAAGAAGCACCAATTATGTTTTCCGATGTCGTTGCGGGCGTTGGTCGTGAAATAAAATCAAAGGAGATGCGGAAAAGATGGGAATCAAGATTGCCGACCGATGATGATTTTGGTGATGTAACAACAAGGCTTTATGGACGGCGATTGACATTCAACACGCAATTTGCATTCCTTGACCGTGTGTGCAATACTCTTACGGGAAAAGAAGATTCAACGGTGCATTATGATAAACCGTTTTATCTTTCGACCCAAGAAGTGACAACAATTGCAACATTTCCACAAGACTACAATTTTGCGGGTAATAAACCCCATTATGTGTGCGGAATGTCCGTGCCGCCCGTGATGATGGCACAAGTTGCAAGCCGAATTTGGGAACAATGGTTATCGAAGATTTAGCAAATAATGTTTCACTATAAAACAAAAAAGCAATGAAATTACTATTTTTTGACCTTGAAACGACCGGGGTAAATCCCGGCAAGAATGGAATCCATCAAATATCGGGTGAAATCGTGATTGATGGTATTTCCAAAGAACAATTCGACTTTCACGTTCAACCAAACCCAAGGGCGATAATCGAAGATGAAGCCTTGAAAGTTGCAGGGGTTACACGTGAACAAGTGTTGGCATACCCGCCAATGCGACAAGTGTATTCCGAATTTGTTGCGATGCTTGAAAAGTATGTCGATAAGTACAACAAGAAAGACAAGTTCTTCTTGGTCGGTTATAACAATGCGGCTTTCGACAATCAATTTTTGCGTGGATTCTTCTTGCAGAACGGCGACCAATACTTTGGTTCTTGGTTTTGGTCGAACACAATTGATGTGATGGTGCTTGCGTCCGCATACCTTGCGACACGCCGCCCCGACATGGAGAATTTCAAGTTATCAACGGTCGCCAAAACGCTTGGTGTTGATGTTGAAAGTGAATCATTGCACAATGCCTTGTATGACATTAACTTGACAAAGGCGGTGTTTGACATTGTAACTAACAAGCAATGAAAAATATAGAACTATTCAACGACCATTTCCAAAACTTCAAAGTTTATGGAATCCCGAAAGCGCAATTAATCATTGCCGACCCGCCTTATAATTTGGGGGTCAATGCTTATGCAAGTAATCCGGCATGGTATGTCGATGGGGATAACAAAAACGGAGAATCGGAAAAGGCTGGTAAGGAGTTTTTCGATACGGACAAGGATTTTCGCCCGGCTGAATTTATGCACTTTTGTTCGCAGATGCTTATAAAAGAGCCTAAACAGCCGGGGAAATCCCCTTGCATGATTGTGTTTTGCGAGTTTGAACAACAATTCAAATACATAGAACTTGGCAAACGATATGGTTTTAACCATTACATCAACCTTGTTTTCCGAAAGAACTTTTCCGCACAAGTGTTGAAAGCAAATATGAAAGTCGTTGGCAATTGTGAATATGGGATATTGTTGTACCGGGATAAGTTGCCCAAGTTCAACAATGATGGCAGGATGATTTTTAATTGCTTTGATTGGATAAGGGATAGCGAAACGCCCAAAGTGCATCCGACACAAAAGCCCGTTCCTTTGCTTGAACGCCTTATTCGGATATTCACAGACCCCGGCGATGTGGTCATTGACCCTTGCGCCGGAAGTGGAACAACATTATTGGCAGCGGCAAACTTACAAAGAAAAGGATATGGATTTGAAATCAAAAAAGACTTTTACAAAGCGGCGAAAGAGCAAGTTTTATCTTGCATTACGCCAAAATTGTTTTGACCGGGTAATTTATTAACAAAATAAAGTTTGGAAAGATGAACTACAACGAAATGACAGAAAGAGCGCATTCCAACGCCGTAAAACATGGGTTTTGGGATAAGAAACAGAGCAACGAACATTGTTTGATGCTTGTTATAACGGAAATTGCCGAAATGGTAGAAGCCGACCGCAAGAATGACAAAGCCGGGGTCGGTGCTAAATTGCTGATGCGGCAAGACATGGAAAAGGGGGAAATGTTCGATGATGTGTTTGAATCGCACGTAAAGAACACCGTTGAAGATGAGTTTGCAGACACAGCCATTCGCCTTTTCGACCTTGCCGGGGCTTTGGGTATCGACTTTTCCAAGATGAATCCTTGCCGATATTACAGGGCATTTGCAAAATTCAGCTTCACGGAAAATGCTTTTGCATTGTGCAAGGGCTTATCCCGTGATGTAATAGGCATTGAAAAACGCATTCAATTCGGCATTTTCTATATCCGGGAATGGGCAAAGTCTTTGGATATTGACTTGGATTGGCACATTGCCCAAAAGATGCGGTATAATGAAAACCGCCCAATCCGGCACAACAAGCGATATTAACAATGCAAAAGCAATGCACTTGTATAACAAAAGGAAAGTATTTGTATAACTCTAATTCAAAAGCGTATGTTTCAATGTGAAGTAATTGGCAATATCGGGAATGATGCCGAAATCAAGGAATTTGGCGGCAGGAAATATGTATCATTCAACGTGGCGCATTCCGAAAGGAAAAAGGATGCCCAAGGTGTCGTGACGGAATCAACGGTTTGGGTGTCCGTCTTGTGGTATGGTGACGGCGGCGGTCTTACCCAATACTTGAAAAAGGGGTGCAAAGTGTTTGTCCGGGGGCGTTTGTCCTTAAAAACCTATCAAGATAAGCACGGCAACACGCAAATCGCCGTCAATGTCAATGCGAATGAAGTTACCTTGTGCGGTCTGAAAGGCGAAAGCCAACCGACAGGAACAACGACACAGGCAGCACAAGCCCAACCGCAAGCATCCGACAATGCGGAAGATGATTTGCCATTCTAATTGTGTGCGATATGAGGTGCAAATATGATAACATCATTGCCATTGACCCCGACAAAGGAAAATCGGGCGTGGCGTTCCTCAAACCGACAACACGGCAATTGGAAGTGTCGAACTTGGCTTTTCCGCAATTGATGGATTACTTGCAATTCTGCAAAAAGACAGGCATTGACAAAGGCGAAACATTGATTGTCGTTGTTGAAGCCGGATGGATGGTCAAGAAAAGCAATTTCCATGAAGCGCAAGGACACCGGGCGGAAAAAATCGCAAAGGATGTCGGGGCGAACCATGAAACAGGGCGCAAGATTATCGAAATGTGCAAGCATTACGGAATCAACGTCTTGGAACACGCCCCGTTGGTCAAGTGTTGGAAAGGCAAAGACCGAAAGATTACCCAAGAAGAATTGGCTTCATTTACAGGCTTGACCGGGCGCACCAACCAAGATGGGCGTGATGCGGCTTTGCTTGCATGGGTGTTTTCGGGCTTGCCTATCAAGGTAAAAGTTGGATAACTTATGCTTAACTTTTTTTGCAAAAGGGTGTGTTATAGTAACACACCCTTTAATTTTGCAATTGCATTGCAAACTAAATTCAAAAGCAGATGAAACCAATTGATTTTCCGCAATCCACAAAGGTATTGCAAAAGCCGTCCACCATGTCAGATAATGAATGTTCATCATTGCACGTGTGGAATGACGGCAAACAATGTGTTTCTTGTTGGAAGCCGACTTTCAAGGAACGAATGAACATTTTATTCGGCGGTAAAGTGTGGCTTGGTGTCCTTTCGGGGAAAACACAATCGCCCGTCTTTGTTTCGGGCGAAATGGTCTTTGAAAAAGTCCCGTTAAAAGCCCGTATTTTGGCTTTTTGGGGAAAGGCAAAGGAAAGTATCATTCAAACATGGGAAAACCTTGCAGAAGCCGCCAAACAACCCGATAAACGGAAACATTTTTATGTCGGCTTTGTCATTGCGCTTGTTGTAGGTGTCTTGTTTGGGGCTTTGGTCGGTTTTGTAGCCGGAAGCCTTGCCGGAGCAATCAAAGAATGGTGGGATTCCAAAGGTCACGGCACGGTTGAATTGATGGACTTTATCTTCACCATGATTGGTGCGCTTTGCGGGGCTTTGGTAGCCTTGATTGTTTGTGTGTTGTTCAATATCCATTCCGTGTTGTCATGGCTACTAAAATAATCGAAGCGAGTATTGAAACCCTAATCCCGGACAATAAGAATTTCAACAAGGGAACGGAGTTTGGCGAACACCTGATGGATAAATCCTTACGGGAATTTGGGCTTGGTCGGTCAATCCTTATCGACAAGAACAACCGCATTATCGCTGGGAACAAGACAGCCGAAAAAGCCGCCGACATTGGCTTTGACAATGTTATCATTGTTGAAACTGACGGCAATTCACTTGTGGCGGTCAAGCGAAAGGATATTGACCTTGATTCGGCAAAGGGGCGTGAACTTGCCCTTGCGGACAACGCCACAAGCAAAGCGAACCTTTCTTTTGATACGGACTTGATAATGCAGGAAGCGGAAAAGTTCGACTTTGACCCGGAAGATTGGGGCGTTGCATTGGATGCCCAAGAGGAAAGCGAGGATGAAGAAGAAAGCCCCAAGAAAGTGATTGACACAAGGTTGATTGTTGAATGTGGCGATGTTTCCAAATTGTCATTGCTATTCAACGAGTTGCAAGAAAGGGGCTTCAAATGTGAATTGAAAGAATAAAGTTATGAAAGTGACAAAATCAGACTAAAAAAGGCGTAACATGGCGAAATACGGTAAGAAAATAGTTGAAAAGATTGTCGGGCTTGTCAAGTCGGACACGTTCACCATTGCCGAAATATGCCGCCAAGTGGGTATCACCCCGAAAACTTACCATCAATGGATGGATGATTACCCCGACTTTGCCGATGCAATCGAGCAAGCAAAGGATGAAAGAATGCAATTCTTTGTTCAAGAAGCCAAGAAATCATTGTTGAAGAAGATACAGGGCTACGATGTGACCGAAACAAAGGTTGTCACCATTCCAAGCAAGGTGAAAGACGAAAAGGGCAATCCAAAGCCGATAATCAAGGAACAAACGACCACCAAGAAGCACATTCAGGCAGACACGGCGGCAATCATATTCACCTTGACGAATGGCGACCCGGAACATTGGAGAAACAGACAGACAACCGAGGTTACAGGCAAAGACGGAAAGGATTTGTTTGCGGGCAAGTCGGATGAAGAATTGGATAATGAAATTGCGGAATTGCAAAGGAAGTTAGAATAATGGCGCAAAGGGCTGACAAGATACGGTATTGTAAGGCATTGAAAGAACGGCTTATTCGTGAAAGCCGTTCCGATTTGTTGCGTTTTACCCTTGCCACCATGCCCACATTCCGCCCGGCGGACTTTCACCGCCGATATTACAAGGTTCTGACAGACTTTGCGCAAGGCAAAATCCGCAAATTGATGGTGTTCATGCCACCCCAACATGGTAAATCCGAGGGTTCAACAAGGCGTTTGCCTGCCTTTCTTCTTGGCAATGACCCTGAAAAGCGGTTGGCGATTGTGTCCTACAATGCCCCCAAAGCAAGAAAATTCAACCGTGAAATCCAAAGGATAATCGACACCCCCGAATATCACGAGATATTCCCGGAAACTAACCTTAATGCCGCCAATGTGACCACGATTGCCGGGTCTTGGTTGCGCAATGCGGATGAATGCGAGATTGTAGGACACCGGGGCAGCTTCAAGACGGTTGGTGTCGGTGGTGCTTTGACGGGTGAACCCGTTGATATTCTTATCATGGATGATATTTACAAGGATGCAAAGACGGCATGGTCGCCCATTGTCCGTGAAAGTGTGTCGGATTGGTACGATACGGTTGCGGAAACCCGACTTCACAATGAATCCCAACAACTGATTGTCTTTACACGATGGCATGAAGATGATTTGGCGGGTACGTTGTTACGGCAACAAGGCGTATATGACCCCAAAGACAATCCCGATGGGTGGGTTGTTGTCGTTTACAAGGCTATCAAAGAGGACAAGCCGACAGAGTATGACCCACGGAAAGAGGGTGAAGCACTTTGGGAAGAAAGACACAGCTTAAAGAAGCTGCAAGCGATACGCAAACGCAATCCCCAAGTGTTTGAATCCCTTTATCAACAAGACCCCCAACCCCGTGCCGGACTTATGTACGAAAGCGGCTTTGTTGAATACACCATTCGCCCGGCGACAAAGTACGTCAAGCGGAAATGTTATGTCGATACGGCGGACACGGGCGCAGATTATTTGTGCGCCATTGTCTATGATGAAACGGATGTTGCCAATTATGTTGTGGATGTACTTTATACGACACGCCCGGTTGAGTACACAGAACCCGCACTTGCAAAGATGCTGACCAAACATGGCGTTGCCTTGTGCATTGTCGAAGCGAACAACGGCGGTCGCCTTTTCAAGAACAATGTTGAAAAGCAATGCCGACTTATGGGCAACGGCAAAACGGCATTCACGGCATTTCACCAAACCGAAAACAAAGATACGAGGATATACCAACATTCGGCAATGGTGCAGAACCTTACATTCATGCCGCAAGGCTGGAAAACCCTATTCCCTGAATTTGCCAAGGCGATATGCGGCTATTTGAAAGCCGGGCAAAATGAACATGATGATGCCCCGGACGCATTGACGGGAACAATCGAAAAAAGAGCAAACCACCGCAAATCGGATGTGGCGGGGCTTTTTGGATTTTAATGTGTTTCACTATAAAACAATAAAGATATGCCAATTGAAGAAATTTTCAAGAAAGCAACGGCAAATGATGTGATTTCGGAATTGAAGTCTTGCCGTTTCATTCCACAACCTGATGTGGAGAGTGCAGAAAAGGCACTTAACCCCAAGTTGCATGATATTAACGACCCGGTTATTCGCAAGGATAAACGGGTAAAGATTGATGCCGACGATGAAGCGGAATCGGCGCAAAAGATTATCACGGTGGATGGCGAAAGTACCAATTACAGAACGGAAAAGGTTGCAAGAATCGCCCTTGCCATTCAAAGGTTGATAATAAACCGTGCCGTGTCTTTCTGTTTCGGCAACCCTATCAATTACAATGCGACCCCATCCAATGACAATGAAGCGGCGATTGTCTTTGCCTTGAACCGCATATTGTATGATGTCAAAAGCACTTCTTTGAACCGCAAAATCGGTCGTTCCATTTTCGGTTACAAGGAATGTGCGGAGTATTGGTACACGGTAGATAAGCCCAATTCCAAATATGGCTTCAAGTCGAAACACAAGTTGCGTTGTGCCTTGTTTTCGCCCGCTTATGGTGATACCCTTTACCCCTATTTTGACGAAACGGGCGACATGGTAGCCTTTTCACGGTCTTTCAGCCGAAAGGATGCCGGGGGAAATGCCGTTGATTATTTTGAAACATTCACAGACAAAGAACATTGGTTGTGGATTAATGGGGAAAATGGCTATGAAGCCGCACCGGGCTATCCAAAGCCTATCACGATAGGCAAAATCCCCGTGATTTACGGACACCAACCCAAGTTTGAAACGGAAGATGTGGATAAACTGATTGACCGTTTGGAAACCTTGTTGTCGAACTTTGCCGATACAAACGACTATCACGCAAGCCCCAAGATATTCACAACTGGCATAATCAAAGGATGGGCAAAGAAAGGCGAAAGCGGTGCAGTCATTGAGGGTGAAGATGGTGCAACCATGCAATATGTGTCTTGGCAGTCAGCCCCGGAAGCCGTCAAGTTGGAGATTGAAACCCTTTTGAAGATGATTTATACAATCACCCAAACGCCGGATATTTCGTTTGATTCGGTCAAGGGGCTTGGGGCTATAAGCGGCATTGCATTGAAGTTGCTTTTCATGGATGCCCATCTTAAAGTGCAAGACAAACGGGAAATCTTCGATGATTATTTGCAACGGCGTGTGAATGTCATTCTTGCCTATATCGGCAAGATGAACAACGCATTGGAAGCGGATTGCGAAACAATCGCCATTGAACCCGAAATTGTGCCGTATATGCTTACAAGTGAGATTGACGAATTGAACTATTGGCTTACGGCTAATGGCAACAAGCCCGTCATATCGCAAGAAGAATCGGTCGAGAAAGCCGGACTTTCAAGCAATGTTGAATTGACCATGCAGAAGTTGAAAGACCAAGCGACAACCGAAAATTCATTCATAATCGGCGAACCACAACTTGAAATGGATGCGTGATGAAAAGGAAAGTCATTGAAACGCCAAAACATCAATGCCGGGATTGTGCGCATTCATGTGATTGGCACGAAAAGAATTGGAAAGGTGAATTGTTCATGTGCAAATGCCCTTTCTACAAAGAGGGGAAATATAGCAAGTTCTTGTCAGACCCTCAATGCGAACACTTCAAATTAAGGGGCAATGGCTAAAAGGCAGAAAGTAAAGCGATTTTCGGTGCAGACATTCGATGCCGCACATTACAGGCAAACGGAGCAATACACGCAAGCCGTTGATGCTTTGTTTGACAAGGCGACCGCCGAAATAGCAAGGGCGGCGGCAAAGGGCAAATATGACCCCGACAAGCCGTTTTCTTTCGATGATTACCCAAGTGTCAAGGCGGTTATGCAAAGTGTCACCAAGCAACTTGCAAGCCGCATTACAACGGTCATTGAAATGGGGTCAAAGAAGCAATGGTTGTTTGCTTGCAGCAAGAATGATGGCTTCATTTCCTCAATACTTGATACATCCAAGTTGAGCAAGGCGCAATTGAAAAAGATGCAAGACCAAAATTTGGATGCCTTGAAAACCTTTCAGGGGCGCAAGGTTGAGGGAATGAACCTTTCACAACGTATTTGGAAGTATGTTGGGCAATACCGTGAACAACTTGAAGCCGCACTTGATGCCGGGTTGGGTGAGGGTCGAAGTGCGGCACAACTTTCACGGGATGTCCGGCAGAACCTGAAAGACCCCAACCGATTGTTCCGGCGTGTCCGTGACAAACGGGGCAACCTTGTGTTGTCGAAAGCGGCAAAGGCATTTCACCCCGGACGGGGCGTTTACAGGTCAAGCGCAAAGAATGCCGCCCGGCTTACACGGTCTGAAATCAATATGGCATACCGTGAAAGCGATTATTTGCGTTGGCAAAGCCTTGATTTTGTCGTGGGGTTTGAGGTCAAAAGGTCAAACCATGAACCTTTTTGCAAGTGTGACATTTGCGAGAAGCTGAAAGGGCGTTATCCAAAGCATTTCAAGTTCAAGGGCTGGCACCCGCAATGTATGTGTTACGCCGTGCCAATCCTGATGGATGAAGAAACCTTTGATGAAAATGAGTTGGGCGACCTCAAAGCGGCATTGCGTGGCACTCAATACAAGCGTTTGGAAGCAAAGAATGTCGTTGTCGATGTGCCGGACGGCTTCAAAGAGTGGGTCAAGGAACATGAAGAAGCGCAAGCAAATTGGAGTTCCACGCCTTATTTCATCAAAGACAACTTCACGGACGGCAAGTTATCCAAAGGGTTGAACTTTGAAACCAAGAAGCAAATTGACCCAGTACAACAGCAGCTTGACCAATTGAAGCCGCAAATATCTTCAATCCGCACATTGTGCAATGAATGGGGATTAAATACATTCATCCTTGATGATGCCATACAAAACCGTAATCCGTCCGGCGTTGTCAATGCCATTTCGATTTTACAAGGTCGTGTTAATGTGGAAATGCAAGAATATAATAATTTCATTGCTGATGCCACTAAGACAATCAAGGATGCACGAAAATACAATGTCGATGTTTCAGCTATGCTCAATGGCATTGCCGCAATTACAGGCAACAAGCAGGAATGGAGTATGAATAAAACTTCATACAAAGATGCTTTGAATGAATTGAAGAAAAGGATTCAAAATGCCATTGATGAAGCGCAAAAGCCAAGATATGATGCAAATTCTATCATTGGCAAATATGATAATTCAAGGGCTGACAATGAAGATGAAATTGAAAAGTCTTTTGGAATGCACAAAACGGCGGCAATGAACCATGATGATGCAAACGAACTGAAAGGCAACCCGAATTATACGCTTGGCGGTGGCTATCGGATAAATTGCCAATCGTGTGTTGTCGCTTATGAAATGCGGCGGCGCGGCTATGATGTTGAAGCGAACCAAAACACGAAACGAAAGGGCAATATCCCTTATGAACTTTCTTACGCAACGGAAAAGGCTTGGTTGGATGACAACGGCAATATCCCTAAAAAACAACGTGCGGGCGGTAGATATATTGATGGCTACAAGATAAAGAACAAGACTTTGAAAGTGATGTTGTCGGAATTTGAAAATCTGACTTCAACTCCTGGTCGTTACCACATAGATTTCGGATGGAAAGGCAGACGGAGCGGTCATATTATCACAATGGAAAGGTTCAAAGACGGTACAATGCGAGTTTATGACCCACAATGCGGCAAGGTCATTTCAGATTTCAAGACTTACGCAAAACAAATTTCGTTGGTTTACGGGATAAATGTTTTGCGTGTGGATAATTTAAGGGGAAACCCGCATTATGTGTCAGGTGCTGCAAAGAAGAAGCAATAAAGCATCTTCAATCGGGCAACCTTTCAATGAATCGCCCCCATTCATCTTCTGTCGCGACCCGTGCTTGCCCTTGCTTAACAAGGATGAACACGGGTTGCCCTATAAAAGGCATACTTCCGTCTTTATTGTATGGGGAATAAACTTCATAACCGTTCCAATCGGTCACACGTTCAAAGGAATCAAAGCCATAATCCTTTGCAATAGTCATAATAATTGCTTGTTTTTTTCTATCCATATTTATGTCTTAATATATTGGGTACAAAGGTAATCAGTTAAGATAAAAGCAAATACGGGGTATTGCACAAGTTATTGAAAACTTATGCAACACCCTATATTTTTGCTAAACTTCATGTGCATCAACGTATGCCATTCTTTCTTTCATGGAAGCAATGACAAGGTTTTCAATCCGCTTTTCGAGCGCGTCAAATTCCATGATGAATTGGTCGGCAATGATGCGTTCCGTATCATCCACATTGTATATTTCATTGAGCGACTTATATACTTTCGTGTAAAGGTCTTGCATGGTTTTCATGCAATCAATGAAATTTTCGGTCTGTTTGCTTACGGTTATCATTGCGCACCCCCTTTCTTTGCTTGCGCGGCTTGCTTTGCCAATTCCGCTTGGTTGATAGCATCAAAAAGAAACTTGTTCACAAAGTAGATTTGCCCTTTCCCGGTCACTTTGGTTGTGGTCGTTACAAGGGAATCGCCGCTTGGCTTGGTTATCACCGTCTTTTTGATTTCAAACAAGCCCATGTCAAGTGCCTTTTGTGTGGGCTGGTTGTACATTTCGCCCTTTTTGCAAAGATACCCCTTGTCGCGCAACCATGCGAAAAGGCGGTTTTGCCCGATTTCAACCCCGTTTTGCTTGATGATGCGGGCAAGTTCCCCGACCAAAATAGAGTGTTCCGATGTTTCAACGGCTTTGGCGAATGTCGCGCCGGGCATTAAAGCCTTGATGTGCCGTTGTTGCCCCTCGTTCATTGAGGTTAAAGCATCATTTTGGCATTGCAACAAGTAGTTCTTGTTTTCCGATTGCTTCAACGCGGCTTGTTGGCGGTCGATGGTGTCCTTTGCCAACACCAATGCCCGTGCCATGATTTGTTCCGGCGTTTCGTCTTGCCGGGCGGTCATGTAGCCGCCCGACTTGCGGATGCTTGGCAATACTTCACCGCAAACCCAATCTTGGAATTGTTCGGCTTCTTTCTTGCGGCTTTGGAAAATGCACTTGTACAAGTTTGGTTCGGTGATGAAGTACGCTTGTTGAGTTCCACCATTAGTAAGGAGGGGAATAGTATGCACCCCCTTTGCGTAAAGTCTTGGTCTAACTTTTGATACTTGTTGTAAGTCTAATGCCCGGCATACATCAGCAAGGCAAAATAAAGGTTCACCATCCGCATTCATTGAAGTGCGGATTCGCCCGAATTGGGCATTCTCAAAAATTGTCACTTGGTCTTTCATTGTTAGTCAATTTATGAAAGATTACACATTGCCACTTTGGGTGTGGTGGCTTTTCACATAAGGCAATGAAAAAGGCATTGCCTTTCCCGTTGACTAACACCACAAGTGGCTGGATTTCCATTACAGATTTCCACGGGGGTACAATGCCGATATGTCAGCCGTCAGGGTATAAAAATACCGCCAACGGATTGTTTGCGGTTCTTGCGTTCCGCCACTTGTGTATGTTAGTCAATGGCAAAAGTAGCAAGAATAATTGAAACGGCAACAAAAATCGCCGCAAATTTAGTAGTTTGATTGAATTTTGGGTTACTATAAAACACGAAGTTGTAAACAAAAAGGGCTTGAAGCCCAATTTGTCTATTGTTTTACGAAGATATAAGGTAAGGTCAAGTTCGGGTCATGCAAAACAATTCTTGTTTCACTTTGTATATCCATATCAAAACCTTTATATCGTTGATTTGTTTCTTTGTCATACAAAGCCATGTAATCAGCATCCGAATTGATGTAATAATAACATTCTATATCTTCATAAACTTCATCAACTATATCAAATGCTTTGTATATACATTCCCCTTGGGCATAATATAGATGCTCTTGCCCATTCATATAATCGTCACGGGTGATTTCAATTTCTTTGTCGAAATGAGTGCCAAATACTATCAAATCCGGGTCGGGCAATAGGTCGCCTAATTGACCGCCTGAAAGGTTTGAAAATTGAATATCCGCCCATGTTCCATTAAACAATGCAAACGCCTTTTCTTGTCTTTCAGAATAATTTGGAACGAAATCATCATCTTCTGAACATCCGACAAACGCCAATCCTGCAATAATACAGGTAATACAAGTAAAAATAAACTTCTTCATATCCGATTGAATTTAGTTAAAGTACCGCCGCAATTTTCCTTACGTTGGCAAGACGTTCCAAAAAAGACTTATCACGCTTTGTTGTAATCATGTCATAATCGGCTTGCAGCCGCAAAAGCATATAAGCCGGGATTCCCATTGCTTTTTCGCACAAAAGCGCAAATTTCGTGTTTACGGGTCGTTTGCAGTTCACAATGTCGTTCAAGACGGTGTAAGACACGCCCATATCCGCCGCAAGTTGTTTTTGTGACAAGCCCCGGCATTCTATTTCGTCTTTGAGCAATTCGCCCGGATGGGTGGGTTCGTAAGGCTCTAAATTGTTGGCAATCATTTTTGGGTCTATTCCTTTAACAGTAACCATAACGCAATTATTTATAATGGTTTGACAATTCCAAGATGTTGCAGATGTAAACAATCGTTTCGTTTTCTTCTTCTGACACGGTAAATTCGATTCGGTATTGGTCATTCACCCTTATGGATGAAATGCCCGCCTTGTCGCCTTTCAAGACCTCGTAACGCAAGGATGGGAACAGGAACAAATCTTCAACCTTGTTTGCGCTTTTGATAAGGTCAATGCCTTTTCTGTAACGCTTTATGATGTCAGGTTGGAAGCGGTGTTTCTTGTCGCCCTTTCCCGTTTCATAGAGTTCACGAAGATAATCCTTGTCGAATGTTACAATCATGTTTTTGTCTTTTGCGTACAAAGATAACGCTTTTATTCGTGCTATCCGCAAAAAAGTTGATTTATTTTTTCGACAACCTTGTTTTTGCCAATGTGGAGCGTGAAAAGCGGTGTCCGCTTTTCTCTTTATACTTTCTCTTTAATTATATTCTTTTCTTTCCTTTTCTTTTCTTTTATTTGCATAATAGTGCATTGCAAATGTATAACCGTGCAATGCAATTGCATCAAGGCAAGCGGCGATTGCGCTTCATAAGGTTTTTAATAAGCTGTGATTTGACGGTTTCCAAATCAATGGGATTGTCCGAATTGTAAACGAGTTCATACGGCAATGTTCCGGCATAAAACATCCTTATTGCTTCTTCAAGTTGCCTTGGGTTTTTCAATCGTGATTCGATGTGCGATGCAATACGCACGTCAACGCCTAAACGCATGGCGGTTTTAACGGCTGATTCAGTCATTGTCTTATTGCTTTAATTGAATTACTATAACACAATACAAAAGTAATTGTTTTATTCAGTAAAACGACTGATTGTCATATCATAAAATGCACTTGCAATGCAAAATGTGGATAAATCAAGGATAAGTCAATATATGTTTTAAGGTGTATTATAGTAAAACACATTACTTTTACGCATGATTTGTGAACTTATAAAAAGATTATCGGAATGAAAGAAAGAATTTTAGCATTACTGATTGCAAAGTTTTCAGGCGTGCGAAAGGACGGTTTGACAGCATTGGCACGTTCACTTGCGTTACAATGCGCAACCGAAGATGAAGCGAAAGCCCTTGTGGATAAACTCACCGATGCGCAAGTGGGCGAATTTGTCAAGGAGTATCGCGCCGATGTGGATAAGGAAGTGTCCGACAGCAACAAAACCTTTGAAACGAACTTGAAAAAGAAGTATGACTTCGTGGATAAGGGCAAAAAGGTTGAACCCGGCGACCCAAAGCCCGACCCGAACGATATTTCAGAAGTGGTGAAAGCAGCAGTTGCGGAAGCCGTCAAGCCGTTTCAAGAAAAGTTGTCAGGCTATGAGCGTGACAACATTGCAAAGTCAAGGCTTCAATCATTGAACGAAAAGTTGGCGAATTGCAAGGATGAGAATTTCAAGAACCAAACCTTGAAAGACTTTGCCCGCATGAAGTTCGACACGGACGATGACTTCAACGAATACTTGGCAGAAAAGGAAAAGGACATTGCCACGGCAAATCAAAACAAGGCTGATATTGATTTGAGCAATTCCGGCGGAAGCCCGCTATTCGCCCAAAAGGAAGAAAGCGGTATTTCAAAAGGCGTTGCCGATTTCATTAACAGCCAAAAGCCCGAAAACAACGTGTTCACGGGCAAAGATGTTTAACACCTAATTCATCAAAACAATGGGATTGAGAATTGACCGTAAAAAGGACAACCGTGTTGTGAAGTGTATTCTTCACCGTGTTGCAGATATACCCGGTGGCGTTACCGTCAAGGTCGCAAATTTGGGTGGCACGGGGTTGTTCGAGGGAACACCCCTTGGCGTTGGTTCTGATGGATTGTTTGAAGTCTGCAAGACCGCACAGATATTGACGGAAGCGATTGCAACCGCAACCACGTATGAGGTTGCCAAAGGACACCACTTCAAAGTTGGTGACAGGTTCGCAACCGATGCTTGCAATGGTCAGCAGATAACGGCAATTGACAAGTCAGACCCGGCAAAGGATGTTATCACCGTTGGAACGACCCTTGGTGCGGTCGTCAAGGCTGGAACTTGTGCGTTTGAATCGAGTGGAGCAAACAAGACATTGAAAGTGACCCCGGTTGCAATAGCCGGGTCGAATGAAGATGTCAAGGATGGCGACAACTTGTTTGTAAGTGCATGGGTTATCGGCGTTGTGCGAGAAGCAACCGCACCCATAGTAAATGCCGCTATCAAGTCGGCATTAAAGACAATCGCTTATGTGTAACCCCTAAAAGCAAACCGATATGCAAAAATCATTGATGGTTGGGTTGAATGAAAAGGACATGGAAGCCGTAATCCGCACTTACGACCTCAAAGATTACTATTATCCAACCCTTTTCCCACTCAAAGAAACAAATACTTTGACGTGGAAGATGCTTGAAGCGCAATCCGGCTTGAAGATTGCCGCCGACCTTGTGTCAAGGGGTGCGACAATTTCACGCAAGACCCGTGAAGCGATTTCACGCATTCAGGGCGATATACCAAAAATCGCCATATCACGAGAAAAGAACGAAGATGAATTGACCGAATACGACATAATGGTCGCAATGTCGAGCAGCAATCCCGATTTGCGTGCCCTTGTCGAGTTTTGGGCGGAAGATACCAAGTATTGTTGGGATGGCGTTGCAGCCCGTGCGGAATGGATTGCATTGCGCCAAATTTCGCTTGGAAAGGTCAAGTTCACCAATTCCAACAATGCGGCGGTCGTTACCGAATATGACGTTGATTATCTGATTCCGGCGGAACAGAAGATTGGCGTTGAAACGGCATACACGAGCGGCACAAGCGCAAAACCGCTTACCAAGGACATTCCAAAAGCGATGAAACTTGGCAAGAAGTTGTTTGGCGCAACGTACAAGTTCGCATTTATGAATGTTGATACCTTTGAAAAATTCGCTTCACAGGAAGAAGTTTGGAAGAAGTGTTCATCCTACATTCAGAATGCAACGGGAACGCAGGATGCGCCCGATTTGGCGACCGTGAACGCATATCTTGCCAAGAAGAAAGAACTTTACCGTGGCTTGCAGATAATCGTGATTGACCAAGAAATCACAATTGAACTTGCCGATGGTTCACGCATTACTTCAAATCCGTTTGAAGATGATGTTGTTCTTTTCTCTGAAAGCAAGGTGCTTGGAAACACCTATTGGAAGAAGCCGATTGACGCAAAGAAGTTGCCCGGAAGCGTTGCCGAAAAGGTAATGCACGGTCATACGCTGGTCAAGAAGTATTCCAATGAATCGCCCGTTCAGGAAGTCACGGAGGGAATCGCCAACTTGTTCCCGGCTTGGAATCTTTCAGGTCGAAGCGTGTTGATGCAGACCAATGCGACAACTTGGAATAAGAACTAACATTCGCCGTTGGGGTGCATAACACACCCTAACGGCTTTGCAAGACAAAAAGGAGTATGACAAACAAGGAGTATTTGACCAAAGCATTGAACGGACTTAACCTTTCGGAAGATGATATTGACATTATCGTTCTTAAAGGTGGTCTTGAAGCGGAATCCGATGTGGATGTAAGGGCGTGTGACACGGCGGTTTATAACCGTATGTCCGTAATCCTTAAAGGAATGACCCAAAACGTATCGGAGGGCGGATATTCTATATCATGGAATATGGATGCCGTCAAACTCTTTTATGCCGCCTTGTGCAATGAGTTGGGCAAAGAAAATGTGCTTGTCGCACGCCCCAAGATTCGCAACCGTTCAAACATTTGGTAATATGGCATTCGTGAAGCAATATCCGCATTTCCTATTTATCGAAGAAGCCGGGGAATCCATACAGGATGCAAACGGCAATTGGACGGAATGTGAAGTGTCGCGCAAGTTCATTTCGATGTGCCGTGAAGAATCGGACGGCAAAGGCACGGAATTTCAGGTTGCCGGGGGTGAATACCAAAAGGCAACATCTGTTATCCAATGCCCCAAAACTTGCCCAATGGTTGCCAAAGGTGCGAAAGTGATAATTGCAAACGACAAGGGTTGTTCGGACATAAGGATTGCCGGAATATGCTTGAATTTCGACCCGTCACAACTTCATTCAAGGCTATGGCTATAAAGGCAAACTTTACAAAAGAAGATGTCAAGAAAAGGTTTGATGCTTTCCTTGATATGGTCGAGCAAAAGCAAATCGCAAGGCTGCAAAGGCTTGGCGAAATGTGCTTGACGGAAGCAAGGAACAACAAAGGCTACATGATGCAAACGGGGGCATTGACTTCATCCACCGGGTATCAAGTTTTTGTTGATGGTGTCGCCATTCATAGCCAATTTGATGCGGCGAGCGGTGCGGAAAGCGAAGCAGCGGCAAGGGGCATGAAGTCTGGTCAGACAATCGCCGAAAAGGTCGGAAAGGAAACAAAGGGTGTTGCCCTTGTTGTGGTCGCCGGAATGAATTATGCCGCTTACGTGGAAGCAAAGGGTTACAATGTCCTATCAAGTGCCGAACATCTTGCAGAGCGGGAATTGCCCCGAATGCTTGAAAAACTGATTACGAACATTAAACGTGCAGCCGAATAATGAAATCTACATTTGACACGGATGGAATCTTGTTTTCATTGCTCAATGGCAAAACATCCATTAAGGGTGGTTGCTATGTGCGTGATGAACGCCCGGAAAATTCAGTTGATGAAGATATTGTCGTGAACACCGTTGATTTGGGGCAAGACAGCTTGCCGCAAATTGGCACGTCAAACATCAACATCTATACGCCGGACACCCCCAAGAAGATAAAGGGGAAAATGCAGGTTTCAGAAAACGGCACACGTTTGAAAGCCTTGACGGATGAAGTCTTGGCGATTGTGAGAAGTGCGAACATCAAAGGGTTGAAGATGCGACCCGGCACAATGTCAATCATGTATGAGCCGAACACCAAACAACACTTTGCTAACATTCGCATTGATTGGAACATTCAAATTGATTAAAAGTTATGGCAGAAAGAACATCTTTGATAACCCTTGGTCTTTGCCAAATCAAGGTTGGAACGGCAGCACCCAATGGAACAATGCCGTCCGAGTTAAACAAAATCGGCAAGACTTACAAGAATACTTGTAAGATTGCACAGGCAACGGCGGACGTGACGGAACATTTCGAGGAAGGCATGGCAGCCCCGGAAGTGCGCAAGAAGTCACGCAAAATCCCGACCCTGACATTCTCAATCATGGATGCCAACGTGCAAGATTTGATTGATTATGTCGGCGGAACAAATGTGGGCGATTCGTCCAATCCCAAGTGGGGTTATGATGGCAATGAAGTTGTCGCAAACAAGGCAATTTTCGTTGAATCTGAACAGGGGTTGGACTTTGAGATTCCCAACGGTGACATTGAAGCGGTCATAAATGCGGATATGTCGGCGGCAGGAATTTTCCTTGTGGACTTCACCGTTACCCCGATGGCGGTTACAGCCGGAAAAGCCATTCGCGGCGTGCCGAAAGCCAAGGCGTAATTCGGGGTGCATTGATTGTTTAATACAAAAACCCGAAGCCCCCGGAGTGTGACAACTTGCGGGGGCTTCTTACTTTCAAAAGCAATGAATGACGAAAAGAAGCAACTTGAACAAGAACGCAACGAATTGAACACCCTTATCAATAAGGGGGTGTCATTTGAGTTGAAAGACACCGAATTTGAGGTGGAAAAAAGATTTTTCGGTCTGATAAGGCGATATAAGCCCAAGGATGTGACACGCACATTCAGAATCGAAGAAATGACCCTTGCCACCCTTGACCGCATAACATCCGAATTGGTGGAAATAGCCATTGATGAAAATGTAATGAAGTCAGCGGACACGGACAGCATGAAGATGGCAAGGACACTTGCCCACAAGCATTCTTTGCGGTGCGCAAGAATAATTGCCATTGCGGTGCTTGGGGAAGATAGGTTGATTGCAAAACCCGGCAAAGGTGGAATAAGGTGGATTGAGGACACGAAGAAACTTGATGAATTGACTTCTTTGTTCGCCCGTAAAATCAAACCGTCAATCCTATACAAGTTATATGTACTTGTCAATACGATGGGCAACCTTGGGGATTTTATGAACTCTATTCGATTGATGTTGTTAGAAAGAACCACGATGCCGATTCGGATAGAGGAAAACAACGAGGGTTAAACAGTCCGCACGGTCGCCGGGGTGCAATATGTGAGCATTTCGGATGGACTTACGACTACTTGTTACACGGCATTCCGTGGTCGGTTGTTCAAAGGATGATGATTGATGCACCGGGCTATGATTTGGATGATGGCAAGGAAACGGAAATTCAATTGTCAGAGGACAACAGCGAACAAATTATGAACTACATTAACAGCATGATGTAATATGGCAGAAATAGACGGTGGGTCATTATCTTTCAAATCCATTTTAGACAATGGTCAGCTTAATGCGGCTATTGACGAAACATTGCGGCGTGTGCAAGGCTTTTCGGATGCCGTTGCCGGAAGTGGCGATGTGATGGATAAGACCACACAAGAAATGGTCGAGTGTATCGAGATTCAACGCAAGGTGATTCAGGATTTGGAAAATTCATACAATGACCTGACCGCCAAAATAAACGCAATTGAACCGGGCGATGCACAAAATCAACTTATCGAACAAGCCAATTCGGTAAAACAAGAATTGGATGCCGAAAAGCAAGGTCTTGTCGATTTGATGAACGAATTGAACAATTTGCAAAGGACAACGAGCGGTGCGGCTTCAAGCCTTGACCAAATACGTGTGACACTTGGGCAAATTGGTGCGGCGTGTGAGGAACACGAACAAGCGATTGCAAAGTTGAGTGCCGAATATGACCGTGTTAGTCATGCGGCAAGCGATGCTTTCATGTCCGGGCGTGATGATGATTACCGTGCCTTACAAGACCGTGCGGATGCAATCAAAGGTGAAGTGACGGTTCGCAAGCAGCTTTTGAATGAGTTGCGCAACCAATCAAACGCATTGGAAGATGAAGCGCAAAAGATTGAAAAGGCGGCACAGGAAGCCGAAAATGCGGCACAATCCCACGTGTCTTTCCGCACCCGCTTGCGTGAAGTGCGTGAAGAATTGATGCAATTGGAACTTGCGGGCGACACAAGTTCCGAAAGATACAAGCAACTTCAAGCACAAATGGGCGAATTGTCGGAAGCAATGGATGCCGTCACCACCCAACAAAATATGTTGAAGCGAGGTGAAAGGATGTGGGATGGCTTGTTGTCGGGGCTTTCGGGCGTTTCAGGCGCATTTTCGGCGGCACAAGGTGCAGTTGCCTTGTTTAGCGGCGAAAACGAGAATCTGCAAAAGATAATGCTTAAAGTGCAGTCCTTAATGGCGGTCACAATCGGACTTAAAGAAGTGCAACTTGCCCTTGATAAAGATGAAGCATTCCAACTTGTAACCATCAACGGACTGAAAGAATGGTGGAACAAATTATTGGCGGTCGGCAGGGGTGAACAAGTTGCATCAACAGCGGCGACCGTTGCAGATACCACCGCAACCATTGCGGACACGGCGGCAACAGCCGCCAATACAGCCGCACAACAAGCAAATACGGCGGCACAAACCGGGAACACGGTTGCCCAAGGAGCAAACACGGTCGCAACCGGGGCGCAAACCGCAGCGGCGGTCGCTGGTACGGCTGCAAATATAGGTCTTGCCGGGGCTTTCCGTATGGTCGGGGCGGCTATTAAGTCAATCCCGGTGTTCGGATGGATTGCAGCCGCATTGTCGGCTTTGGTTGGCGTTATTGTTCACTTTGTCAGCAAGGCGAATGAGGGCAAGAAAGCGGCACAGGAATTTTATAAATCCCTTGCCGAAAACGCATATAAGCCTATTGCCACAATTGAAGATTTGTCCTTGAAGTGGAATGCCCTTGGCGATGATTTGGACGCAAAAAAGAAGTTTATCGAGGAAAACAAAACGGCTTTTGATGAATTGGGCGTGGCGGTGCTTGATGTGGTAGATGCGGAAAACTTGCTTAATAAGGGCAAGGATGCGTTTGTTCAGGCTCAAATAGATAAGGCAAAAGCAATTGTCCTTGTTCAGCAAGCCCAAGAAAAAGTAAAGACATTACTTGAAGAAGAACAAAAACTTCAAGCGATGCCGGAAAAAACAAGCCAATGGATTCAGACAAGTTCATTTGGCATGGGGTATTATGTGGAAGTTGATAATAAGAAAAAGGATGAACAAGAACAAAAGGTTATAGATTTAAGAACCAATATAGAAAAATTGTTCAAGGATGCAGCCGCCGCAGAAAGTGCGGGTTGGGAAAAACTCAAAGAAGCAGGAATTGCCGGAACTGATACTTACGAAAAAGGAACATTAGGGGCAATCGAAAAAGCGATTCAAACGGAACAAGAAGCCTTAAAACATCTTACTAATAATGATGAATACAAGGCGAAAATGCAGGAAATCGAAAAGCTGCAAAAGCAAGCCGATGCGATAACCGGGCGAAAGACAACAACCACAAGCAACAAAAACACCAACACACAAGACCCATTCATTGAGAAACTGAATAAATATAGGTCAGAATATCAAAGGTTTCAAAAATGGGTCAATTCGGGTGATGAAGTCCTTGTCCGTTCCGCCAATCAGGAATTTGCCAACTTGCTTGCAGAGGGGGCGACATACATTGATTATTTGAAGAATCAGCGTGACCAAATTTTGGCGGTTGATGTGTCAGACCGCACAAAGGCGCAAAACAAGCAGTTGCGGCAACTTAATGATGCCATTGCAGAAGAAACCAAGAAAACCGTATTGGAAGCGTTCAACGAAGAATTGAATGCCCAATTGTCGAATGCCCGAACCGTCCTTGATATGCTCAATATCATCGAGCAAAGGCGAAAGGAATTGTCCGGCGATGGAACGGAACTTGACACCGCAAAGGCTGATGCCCTGAATGAAGCCGAAAACAACGTGCAGGAACAAGCACGGCAACAGACTGAAACGTTGCTTGAAGAATATGCTTCTTATGTCGAGCAAAAACGCCGTCTTGAACAGCAATTCAATGATGATGTTGCCTTGATGATGCGTGAACGCGAAAAGGCAACCACCGATGCCCAACGTGCGGAAATAGACAATGCCATTCAAAACAGGACAACCCAATACAACAAGGATGTCCGCAATATCGGCGGTGTCGATTATGATGCGATGCTTGCCGAATATGGCACTTTTGAGGAACGCAAGCAAGCAATCATTGATGAATACGATGAAAAGCGGCGTGCAGCACAGGAAGCCGGGAACACGGAAATGGTCGAAGCGATAGACCGGGCGCAAGCGCAAGCCCTTTCAAAATTCGCCCTTGACGAATTACAGGCACACCCGGATTGGGAATTGATGTTTGGCGACCTTGACGAAATCAGCACCCGCAAACTTCAAGAACTGATTGATAAAATCAACAACCTTGACGGGGCTTATCTTGGTATCGAGTTTGACCCGAAAGACCTTGAAACCTTGAAAAACAAAATCAAGGAAATGCAGAACGAAATACGGGAACGAAACCCGTTCAAGTCATTGATTTCCTCAATCAAGGAATATGGCAAGGCGGCGGATGATGAAAGCAAGAAAAAAGCCTTGACGAATATGTTTGAAAGCGCAAGCGGTGCGATTGAACTTGTGGGCGGTGCTTTTGATGCCGTAACGTCCGGGTTGGAAAAGATGGGTGTCACGATGGATGAACAAACACAAGCCATTATCGGTGACATTGGCGGCATATTGGATGGAGCGGGTCAGGTTGCAAGCGGTATCGCAACGGGCAATCCCTTGTCTATCATTCAAGGGTCGGTCGGGTTGCTTTCATCCGCATTCGACTTGTTCAACAGCCGTGACCGAAAGGCGGAAAAGTCCATCAAACGACACCAAGAAGCAATCGACAAGCTGAAAGCATCTTATGAACAACTTGAATGGGCGGTTGATAAGGCGTTGGGCGCGGAAGTGTATAACAACCAAATGGCGTTGATTCATAACATGGAGCAACAGCAAGCACACTTGCGCGGCATGATAAATGATGAGTATTCCAAGAAACACACCGACAACGGGAAAATTCAAGATTACCAAAACCAAATCGCCGAACTTGACCGACAAATTCAAGATATGTATGATGAAATCGCCAATGACATATTGCAGACCAACGCAAAGGATTTTGCATCAACATTGGCGGATTCCCTTACGGAAGCATTCAAGGCTGGTGAAGATGCGGCGAATGCCTTTGAACAAACGGTTAATGAAGTCTTGCAAAATGCCATTGTGAACCAATTGAAAAAGAAGTTTCTTGAAAACCAATTGCAAAGCGCATTGGATAGCCTTTACACCGATATGGGGTATTGGTCGGGTGACAACTTCATTTTTGATGGTCTGACGGATGCCGAAATTGCAGATTTCAAAGCCAAAGTTCAAGCGGCGGCAAACAACTACAATCAAGCATTGGATGTTTACAAGGATTTGTTCAAAGACTTGGAAATTGACGATGATTCGGAAGATTCATTGACAGGTGCGGTAAAAGGTGTAACAGAAGAAACCGCCGACATTATCGCCGGGCAAATGAACGCAATCCGAATAAACCAAATGGAAGCAACACAAGTCTTGCGGCAATCGCTGCAAGCCTTGAACACCATTGCGAACAATACGGCTTACAATCGGTTGCTTCAAGATATTCTTTCGGCGGTCAGAGAATTGCAACGCCCAAGTGGTGATTCTTTGAGGTCGCAAGGTTTGTCGTAATCGAGTGTGTTTCACTATAAAACAAAACGATATGGATTTAGCGAAAGAACTTGCAAGGCAAGCAAAGAAAAAAGGCATTTGCAAACCGTGGTACAATGAATTGAAGTCATTGAACGGTGACAATATAAATGCGATGGCGCAAATGTATTTGAAAGGCATTGATTTTTGCCTTGCCAATGATTACCCCGACAACGGCTTCATTAGAACGCATTTCAAGGGCAAAATGGAACAATACGGGGTTTTCCTTGACGATGATATAAAAATCGAAAATAAGCCCAAATGCGTGTGTCTTGGGGCAACTTGTGGGTGTGTCGAAACAACCGGGTTCAACGTGTGCGAGATATACGCCAAGCACAATGCCAAATTGAATGTCATTGCAAAAGACAATGCCTTTGTGGTCATTGATGTATTTGATGATGCCGTTGTCAATGTTTACGCAAGCGACCGGGCAAAAGTGTGCGTAAATCATTATGTCGGCAATGGTCAGGTAATCAAATGCGCAATGGATGATGCAACTATAAAAGTCATAGATAAACAGAAAAAAACTTATTGATATGGATGCGAACAACATAATTCTTCAAATGCCATTTGATGAAAGTGACGGTTCTTTGGTGGCGTATGATTATAGCCAAAACCGTGCGGATGGGGCGGTCAATGGGGCGCATTTCGTCACAGGTAAAAACGGCAATGCAATTTCTTTTGCCGGGTCGGACACTTGCGAGGTGTCAAAAGCGGTGTTCCCTAACATGACAATCGACTTTACGATGATGATGTGGGTTCAAAACCGTGAAGCCGAATTGGGTTCACCTCAAAAGTTGATATGGGTACTTAACTTTTCCGGGCTGAAAAACTATGTTGAAGTACCCATTGAAGCCAAACCCGGTTCGTGGTTTTCGCTTGCTTTGACAAAAAAGTCGGGTGTGTTCAATTTTTACGTCAATTCCTCACTTGTCAAGACCGTGAACAATTCCGGCACATTGCTTGGCGTGTCCTTGAATCAAGACTATTACGGCGGTTCATGGGGCTTTGGCTTATTGGATGATGTGAAGTTTTACAACCTTGCCTTGACACAAGCCGAACTTATCAATGAAATGTCAAGCAGCAAGCAACAAGGGTATTTGCTTGACGGCGTAAATTTCAAAGAATATGGCGTATATGTGTCCGGGTCGGACGGCGTGTTGAACCGCCCGAAATTAAAGACCCCGGCTTCTTTGTCTTGGGATAATTATCACGGTGAAAGTGTTGATTTGATGCACAAGTTTTATGAACCACGTGATATAACCTTGTCATGCTTTGTCAAGGCAGATTCAAAGATGGATTTTATCCGAAAGGTATCTTCTTTCCAACAACAGCTTGACAAGACAGGAACAAACCGCCTTACAATTGACATTCACCCGGTAAAGCCATTGATTTATGAAGTGTATTGCAAAGACGCAATCGAAATCACAAAAGAATGGAATGATGAATTGATGGTTGGCACGTTCAAATTGAAGTTGGTTGAGCCTGAACCCGTGAAGCGTGTATTGAAGCATATCCGGGTGGGTGAATCAACAAAGACTTGCACCGTCAAATTGACCTCAAACAAATATGTGAACATCTATTGGGGTGATGGAAGTGTCGATTATGACATTTGCGGCGATGAAGTGGAAATAACCCATGACTATGCCGTGAATGGTGACTATTTCCCGGTAATAACCGGCTGCATTGATGAAATATCATTGTTTGAAACAAATGCCATTATCGTATGGGAAAAAATTTAACCAACATATTTATAACGAAAGCAAATGGAAGTCGTGTGCCGATAGCCAACAGGCGCACGGCAACCGACATTTCATCCGCAAAGCAGAATTGGGCATTGAATGCGGAAGATACCGTTTCCATAACCGTTGTGTCGCCATTTCCGCAAACATACGGCATTGGCGATAAGATAACCATATTCGGGCGTGACTACAAATTGAACCGATTGCCAAAGGTCAAGAAAACAGGTATGCACGAATTTCAATATGACTTGGAATTTGAGGGCATACAATATGACCTTTTCCGGGTGACATACGATGTGACCATTGACACGACCACCAACGAATTGCAGGACGTGCAGGGCGACACCCTCACAGGAGATTTGCACCGCTTTATGACCGTTCTTATTGCCAATGCAAACCGTGTCTTTCCGGGCAAATGGGTGCTTGGCGTATGCCCTGAAACGGCGAGTGACAAGACTTTGACTTTCGGTGAATCCGATAATTGCTTGTCGGTGCTGCAAAACCTTTGCAGTGAATCGAACTTCAATGTCGAATTTGAGATTGAGCAATCAAACGGGGTTTATACAATCAACTTGTATGAAAAAGTTGGTCAGACCTTGCCATATACGTTCCAATACGGCAAGGGGCGTGGCTTGTATGAACTGACAAGGGAAAATGTTTCATCCGCAAACATAGTCACCCGGTTGAAAGTGTATGGTTCGACCGAAAACATTACGTCAAAATACCGTGCCGACCGCCTTTGTTTGCCGGGCAAGACAAAGGGGCAATCATACATTGAGAAAGCCGAAATGGTGGCGAAATACGGCATTTTTGAGGGGCGCAAGAACTTCGATGATATAAAGCCGTCTTTCACGGGAACGGTTGATGCCATTGTGTCGGGCAACGTCTTGCAATTCATAGATAATGATTTCCCTTTCAACCTCAATGAAAAGGAAGCGGACGGGGTGACAACAAAGTATATGATTGCAGATGTGAAACCCAAAATCCACTTCAACACGGGCAATCTTGCCGGGTATGAATTTGAAGTACACAGTTACGACCATGCAACGCATACATTCACATTGATAAAGCAAACGGATGACCGGGGTAACGTGTTTCCGTCTGAAACGTCTTTGGCTTATCAAATCGGTGTCGGCAATGAATACAAGATTCTTGACATTGCTTATCCGCAAAGTATCGAGCAAGCGGCGGAAGAAGAATTGGAAGAAACGGGCAACAAGTATTATGACCAAAATTGCCAACCAAAGGTGCAATATGGGTTGAGTGTCACAAAGGCATGGTTGCAAAACCTTGTCGGAAGCGATGAAACGGTGACAAACGTGTTCCGACCGGGCGATTACTTGCACATTGTGGATAAAGACATTGACGTTGATAAATCCGTGCGCATACAATCACTTGAAAGGAACATCCTTGACCCATACGAATACACCCTTACCATATCGGACACTGTTAAAACAAGTGTGACAAACCGGGTGATTTCCGACCTTATAGACATTGACAAAGTTATCACCATAAACAACTTGAAAGACCCGGTGCGGGCGCGGGCAAATTGGCGTACAAGCCGCGAATTGTTGAACATGGTGTTCGACCCTGACGGCGATTATTACAGCGACAAGATAAAGCCCTTGTCGATTGACACATTGGCATTGTCGGTCGGGGCAAAGTCAATGCAATTCGGATTGACAAATACGGTCTTTCAACCCAATTACGGGGGCAATTCAAATGTCGTGAAATGGCAAGGCGGTGTCTTGACCCATTACACCATCAATGAAGAAACGGCGGTGTCTTGGGTCATGGCTGACGGTTCAATAACCTTGTCAAAGAATCAAGCATATTTCCTATATGCGAAATGTGCCAAGAATGGTGATGCCGGAACATTCATCTTTTCGACTTCACAAATTAAGGTTGAACAGGATGCCAATTATTATCATTTCCTTATCGGCACAATATCGAGCATTGACCCGGAATTGAAAGTGCGGTCTTTGTCCTTGACTTATGGTTTTTCAATGATAAACGGTCGTTTCATCAAGACCGGGCGCATTGAATCGGCGGACGGCACGACATATTTTGACCTTGACAATTCGGAAATCGGCGGTCGTATTGTGTTCAATTCCAATGGTCAGGAAAAGACCCTTGAAGAATTGGGCAATGAAGCACTTGAAAGCAAGAATTTCATCAACAACACCTTGCCGGGCTTGCTTGCTGAAATACAAGCGCAACTTGACGGGCAAATTGAACAATTCTTTGAAACATACAACCCGACATTGAGCAATGCCCCGGCGAATGAATGGACAACGACCCAATTAAAGGACAATCACTTGGGCGATTTGTTCTACAACACGGCAACGGGCGCGGTGTTCCGTTTTGTCAAGGAAAATGGAACTTACAAATGGTCGCAACTTTCAGATGCGGAAGTCGCACAAGCCATTGCCCTTGCGCAAGATGCGCTTAATCTTGCAAAGGATAAGAACCGCATATTCACGACAACCCCTTACACGCCTTATGAAGTCGGCGATTTATGGGTTCAAGGCACAACCGGGGATATTATGCGTTGCATAAGGGCAAGAGCATCCGGCAATTATTCTTCAAGCGATTGGCAAAAGGCAAGTAAGTACACCGATAACACGGCATTGAACAACTTTATCAACGGCACTTATTCGGATGATATTGCGGACTTGACTTCACAGATTGACGGCAAGATTGAAACGTGGTTTCAGACAACCGACCCGGCGGCAAGTTGGACTACAACGGCAATTAAGAAGAAGCACGTTGGCGATATGTGGTATAATTCAAGCGCGCACAAGTTAAGGAGATATTCAAGTTCATATTCTTGGGTAAACATTGACGACCAAAAGGCACTTGACGCATACAGCCTTGCAAGCCAAGCAAAGGACACGGCAGACGGCAAACGGCGTGTGTTCGTTTCAACCCCTTATCCGCCTTATGATGTAGGCGATTTGTGGGTCAATGGAACGGATTTGAAGCGGTGTGCAGTCAAGCGAACAAGCGGTTCTTACATTGCAACGGATTGGGTCAAGGCGGTATCTTATGACAATACAAAAACGGTCATTGATGGCGGTTTGGTAACGTCCGGCACAATTCAAGTCGCCGGAAGCACATCAACGATTCTTGCGGGTATGACAGGGCAAGGAACGGCGGCAAGTTCCGTGCGCTTTTGGGCGGGTACTTCTTTTGAAAATCGGGCAAGTGCGCCTTTCAGGGTCATGCAAGACGGGTCGGTTGTTATGAGTAAAGCCAATGTGACAGGTGTTGTTAATGCTACTTCGGGAAGCATAGGCGGTTTCAATATCAGTTCGGGGAAAATCGGTTATGGTTCTTCATCTGAAATGGATACGACTTATGGATTGGCATTACTTCGTAATTACATACGTTTTTACAATGGTTCGCAACGTGTATTGTTGGGATGCCTTAGTTCTTTGGGCTATCCTTACAATGGATTGATGGAGTTAATCGGGAATATGGGTACTACGCTTGAATTGCACCATAAATATGCAAGAACAAGTGATGAATCGTCTTATGAAACATGGTATCGCCCCAAAGCACTTGCGATTTTTGGTAATCAATTCAATGTTGGCAAGGTGGCAATGTTTGAAAAAGGTTATATCGGAACGGCTTGGACTGATTCAATCACTTTATATATAGGCGTAACCCATAAATTCCTTTTCACAGGAACGGGTACATCATATATCGGAATCGACTTGCCGACAAAAGCCGACATTGACGATTTAACAAGTAATGCCGTTGTGCAATTCGACATTGAGATTGTTTGTGACCGCACAATGCCGAATAGAATATGTATCTACTCTAAAAGTGGCGCATACATATATAATAACAATGGTGGCATACAAGGAAATCTTGACATGGCAAAAGGAGATGTTTTGCGTTTGAGATATTACAATGGCGGATGGAATTTACTTGAATATAGGACTTAATACACAACACTATGGCAAAGATACTTTTGGCAAAATACAATGGTGTCGGGCAACCCCTTGATTTACGAGAGGTGGACACACAACAAGGTTTATATGTTACGAAATTAAGAGATTCCGGGTTTGTTGATTTCGTGCCAAGTGAACAACCAATGGAACAACCGGGAAAGACCATTGTTGAATCGCTTGAAATGATAGACGGAAAGTTGGTGCAAACATGGAGTGTTCAAGATTCGCCCGAAATTGAAAGTGTGGATTGAAAAGTTGTACTTGTGTTATCCACAATGTTTTATAGTAAAACAATAACAAGTTAATTTTGCAAACAAAACTTTTTGATTATGAGTGAAACAAGAAGCGGCGAAACGGTGTCCGCACAAATCGGAAAGATGGGAGCAATCGACAATCTGAACAATGCTGATTTCAGCTTGCCGGACGGTCAATGCTTCAACGTCAAGAATGACGGCACGCAACCCGTGAAATTATCGGTGCAGCTTGCCGGAATGAATGACGGGGAATTTATCGAAACGCAATTTGATTGCGGTTGGAATCCTGAAATTGTAAAGACGGTGAAGCAAACTTCATTGTCAGGTACTAACTTAAAATGGGGCTATTGATATGGGATTGATTATTGGGGTCGGCAACACAAAGCCGACATTCGCTTATGATTATTATTATGGCATTGAATGGGATGCCACGGTGTCAAATCCACACCCGACACGGGTCGGCAAGATGGAACTTCACAAGGAATTGCCCTTGCAAAGCCTTATCCGGCGTTGCATACTGAAAGACAATGGCGAAGTGAACTATTACTTGCACGCCAATGATTCGACAAAGCGCGACACGGGGGCGGCTGCAAACCTTACAGGGGCGGATGGGCAATACATGGATGAATTGCCCGATATGTATGTCCGCTTTGAAACGGACGGCGACAAAAGCCGACATTTGCAGTCCACCGAACCTTTGCCGGGCTTCAAACTTTGGCGCAAAGACTATGTTTCGGCGGTGGAAGCGACCGTTCAGCGTTCAACACAAACATTGTGTGCGGTTGTGAACAAAGATGTGGATTACAGGGGTGGCAACAATGATGCAAACCGTGACGGCACATATCGTTCACAGCTTGGAATGCCCGCAACGGTTATATCTTTGACCAATTTCCGCACATACGCAAGGAAGCGTGGAACGACCGAATGGAATTGCAACTTATACCAAACACACAAAAAATTGTGGTGGCTTTTTGCCGTTGAGTATTGCACATTCAATTCGCAAGAAGCGTTCAATGCCGAATTGACGGAAGATGGCTATCACCAAGGCGGCTTGGGGTCAGGCGTTACGACCCTTAACAGCACAAAGTGGTCAAACTTCAACGGCTATTATCCGTTTGTTCCTTGCGGCACAACAAACAGCCTTGGCAACAAGACCGGGTATGTAGAATTTACCATGCCATTTGAATATGACGCAAGCGGTGAAGCCAACTACAAGGGTGAATATAGTGCCGCAACCGCATACACCACCGGGCAATATGTTTCGCAAGGTGATTTGCTATACACTTGCAAAGCAAATGCAGCGGCAGGAACGGCATTGACAAACACAACCTATTTCACGCCCGTGACACGCACGGTTGTGCAAGTGCCGTCTTACCGTGGTGTAGAAAACCCGTTTGGGCATATATGGAAGTGGACGGATGGTTGCAAATGTCTTATTCAGAGTGAAGCCGATGGCGGACTTTCTGAATTTTATGTTTGTGACGACCCGGCGGCATTCACAAGTTCCGGCACAACCAACTATGAATTGCGTGGCAACTTGCCAAGAAAAGAGGGGTATGTGAAGAAGATGATTCTTGGTGAAGATGGCGAAATCATGCCGCTTGAAGTCGGTGCGGGTTCGACCACATATTTTTGTGATTACTTCTATACCAACATTCCGGCAAGTGGAGTTTCGGAACGTGGCGTTTTGTTCGGCGGTTATGCGAATCTTGGTGCGGCTGCGGGGTTCGTGTCTGCGTATACGTATAATACGGCTACGATTACGCATGCGCATGTCGGTTCTCGGCTTTGCTTTTATCCGCAAATCGAAGCGGCTTAAATCGTCAAATCGAATGGCAAATATGATTTTGGAATTTGGATGAAAAATAAAACAAAGGTTGTCCGATGTCGTGGCGTTTTGTTCAGCGGTAATGCGAATAATGGTGCGAATGCAGGGTTCGTGTATGCGAATACGAATAATACGGCTACGAATACGAATGCGAATATCGGTTCTCAGCTATGCTTGTAAAAATATAGTTGCATATCGGAAACCTTGCCACAAAAGCAGCCCGACCGGGGTTGCATGAGTTGGGGCAATAATCCCCAACGGCAAAAAACAAATTAGGTAAAACGGTTTTGGTAGGGGCAACCCGAAGAATCCTAATATACAAGCAAACTTAAAGGACAATGAAACGGATTGGCAATTTGTTTGACCGGGTAATAAGCATTGAAAACTTGCGTCTTGCCGATGAAAAGGCAAGGAAAGGCAAGTTGCGTTCTTATGGTGTGCAGATACACGATAAGAACCGGGATGCCAATATCATTGCCTTGCACGAAAGTTTGAAAAACGGCACATTCAAAACATCCAAATATCATGTTTTCACCATATATGAACCGAAAGAAAGGCTAATTTACCGATTGCCGTATTATCCCGACCGTATCTTGCACCATGCCATTATGAACGTCCTTGAACCGATATGGGTTTCCATCTTCAACAAGAACACATATTCTTGTATCAAGAATCGTGGAATCCACAAATACGCAAAGGATGTCAAACAAGCATTGAAGCAAGACCCGGACGGAACACGCTATTGCCTGAAAATTGACATAAAGAAGTTTTATCCGTCAATCCACCATGATGTCTTGAAAGGCATTGTCAGGCGGAAAATAAAAGATAATCGCTTATTGGCATTGCTTGATGAAATCATTGATTCGGTTGATGATGAAAAGGGCGTGCCGATAGGCAATTATTTAAGTCAGTATTTTGCAAACCTTGTCTTGGCTTATTTCGACCATTGGTTGAAAGAAACCAAGCGTGTGAAGTATTATTGGCGATATGCCGATGATATAGTCATTCTTGCACCCAACAAGGAAGTATTGCACGAATTGTTACACGAAATCCGGGCTTACCTGAAAGGGTTAAAGTTGCGTGTAAAACGCAATTACCAAGTCTTTCCCGTTGATTCAAGGGGAATTGACTTTTTGGGATATGTCTTTTACCATACGCATACATTGTTGCGAAAGTCTATCAAGCAGAAACTTTGCCGCCGGGTGGCAAAATTGAACAAGCGCAAGATTGTTCCAAGCAAAGAAGATTACAAGCAGCAAATATGCAGTTGGTGGGGATGGTGCAAGTATTGTGATTCACTCAATTTAATGAACAAACTTTCAAAAACATTTCCGTATGAAATTAGATTTAATAGAACCTAATGCGCACTATGATATGGCGCACGGGAAACCCGCCGTTTTGGAGTATGACAATGACGGTTCTTGGCTTTACCGCTTGAATATAGAACCCGAAATGGGCATACCAGAGGGGCAAGAAGAAGAAACCCAAATCGGGTGGAAGTGCTATGAAGTGCGTGGCTACAATAAAGCCACAAAAGAGAATGTTAAACGGGTCGTTATCCGTTCGGTCATTGACGAAACGGCAGAATTTGACCTTGTTAATTCCTACAACAAACACGTTCTTGGCGTTGCCGTGAACGAAAGTGCAGTTGATGAATACAAGGAGTATTTGCAGTTTACGGAAGATTTGGATGCGGTCTTGATAGAAGATTTGTCTAATTAAACACTTACAGACAATGGCAAAGTTTTGTGAACTTGGCGTTGAATCGGATGTTGTCATTGGCAAGGGCATTGACATGGAAGATTTGTTCGGTCGCCGGATTCTGATTGAAAAGGTCATTATCCAACCAACGAAGTTTCCGGGCAAAAATTCATCCGGGTTGAGAATGCAAATGCAAGTTGTCCTTGCCACATTCAATGAGGAAGCAGACAAGGACGGTGACTTTTATACGAAGAATCCCGACGGCACGCCCGCCGGGGAAAGACGGTCTTGTTTTACCGGGTCTGACATACTTATTGGGGCTATTCAGAAAGCCGAAACCAATTTGCCGTCAATGAATGCAAACCGTGCGGAAAAAGGGTTGCCGCCTATTCGTTTATACCCAATTGACACAACTATTGTCAAAGTCGGCAAGTGTTTTCAATTCACCTGATATGGAACAACAGATGGATAAAGGTATTGGGTGGCTTCACAAGTTGCTCAATCTTCAAAAAAAGTACGGTTTCTTTTCAATAGTCAAGGGCTTGTTCCTTGTGCTATTGGGCGGATATGTCGTTTTCTTTGCACTCAATCCAAAGTATTTGCTTGAACGCATTACGAAGATACAGACAGAGGAACACAACAATCTGATTGAAACCCGTTTGAAGTCTGACACGGAAATCAACAGCATCTTGTCAAAATTGCGTTCAACAGCGGATGCCGACCGCGCATGGCTTATCGAATTGCACAACGGAAGCAAGAATCTTGGAACGGGCTTGCCTTTCTTGTATGGTTCAATGCGGATGGAAGAAGTGCGCGACAGCATCTTTCATGTAGATGATGAGTATTCGGATTTCAATTTGTCGAAGTACAAACTTATTGTCAAGACATTGCGTGACGGATTCTTTTATGGCAATCTTGAAGATGTGCGGCTTGTTGATGAACGGCTTTACTACAAGTTTAAGGCAAACAATGTCAATGAAATAGCATTGATTGTCCTTTATGACTGCAAAGAAACGCCCATTGGGTTATTGGGCTTGTCCTATTGCAACGGCAAATTGATGCAACGGCAATTGGTGGGCAAGGAAATACGCAAGGGCGGCTTACAAATAGCAACTCAATTATCGGTAAAAGATGGCAAAGATTGATGTTTTATTGCCCTTTATCCTTAAATGGGAGGGCGGTTTTGCAAATGACCCGGCAGATGCAGGGGGCGCAACAAACAAGGGTGTGACAATCGCCACATGGCGCAATGTGGGTTATGACAAGGACGGTGACGGGGATATTGACGTTAAAGACCTGAAATTGCTTTCGGTTGATGATGTCCGTGACCGGGTGTTGAAGCCCCATTTTTGGGATAGATGGAAAGCCGACCAAATCCAATCGCAAAAGGTCGCCAACATCCTTGTTGATTGGGTATGGGGGTCGGGAAAGCACGGCATTGTCATTCCTCAAAGATTACTTGGGGTCGTTGATGATGGCATTGTCGGCGACAAGACTTTATCGGCGGTGAACTTTGCCGACCCCGACCAACTCTTTGATGCAATCTTCAAAGCCCGTGTTAAGTTTTTCAATGACATAACAGAATCGAGCATTAAGAAGTATGAAAAGAAGATTGGTCGAAAGGCAACGGAATCCGAATTGATGAAGCACACCAACAAAAGGTTTTTGAAAGGATGGCTTAACCGATTAAATGACATTAAAACGATATGACATGAAAAAGATTGTTGCCCCGGTCTTGGGGCTTGTATTGCTTGCGTCTTGTGGTACTGCAAGGAAAGTCCAGCAGACCAAACAGGAAGTCCGAATTGATAGTACGGCAATAGCGAAAGAAGCGAATGCCAAGACGGACAAGTTCGTTGATACGACCCGAACCCAACATGGTAAAATAACCATTACGGAGATAGATTTTTATCCACCCATGCCCGACAATATAAATAATGTCGTGTCGGTTGATAGTGGCAAGCGTGATGATACATCTTCAAGGGCGATGCCGCAATCATATCCGGCAAATGCGGATTTGCATAATGTTGGGAACATCAAAGGTGCGGTTAAGTCCATCAAACAAACGGTCATTGAATCCGATGTTGAAGAAAAAGGCGAAAGCGAGGAATCGAGCGAAAGCAAGGAAACCGAAAGTGCCGCCAATGTAGGAAGAAACGAAACGAATGTTCAGCAAAGCCAAGAACCAACCCCCGACCCGTACCGATGGCGATACATCTTTTACATATCTTTGATTGCCGTTGCGGTCTTGCTTTACTTGAAAAGAACGCCAATAATCAATTGGATAAAGAAGATTCTTGCAGGGATAAGAAAGATTCTGTGAAATCTTCACTACCTTTGCACCACATTGTTGCGAAGCCCCAAAGTTGCATTGGGGAACAATGCGCCCCGGCTTTGTGTCGGGGCTTTTTCATGTACACGGGTGTACACGAATGTACACGGCATTTTAGACACAAAAACGCCCCGAATTGTGAAAATTCAGGGCGTTTCGTGTACATTTTCGTGTACAAGTTTCGCAAATCCTTGATTTTCAAGGTTTATTGCGGAGAGAGAGGGATTCGAACCCCCGGAACCTCTCAGTTCAACGGTTTTCAAGACCGCCGC
>OMGY01000158.1_pt1 | contig 77535 bp, 58 predicted proteins | sample 1674461 | NCBI WGS metagenome assembly OMGY01 (sample SAMN05578579, study PRJEB25193) | human gut metagenome | biome: Human Microbiome; feature: human-associated habitat; material: feces | host: Homo sapiens | place: USA:Birmingham | reverse complement strand
CCGTCAGCTGTGCGGCGTCGGATACATCGAAGATGTAGATGTCTTCGGGGCGAATTACTACGTCCACCTGCATCTGTTCACCAAATCCTGTGTCCACGCATTCAAATTCGTGCCCGCAGAAGGTAACGGCCTTATCTTTTATCATGACTCCGTTCAAGATGTTGCTTTCGCCGATGAAGTCGGCTACAAAGGAGTTGATGGGCTCGTTGTAGATGTCGGTCGGCACACCTATCTGCTGGATGCGTCCTTCGCTCATCACAACGATGGTGTCGCTCAGGGTGAGTGCCTCTTCCTGGTCGTGGGTCACGTATACGAAGGTGATACCCAGCTTCTGGTGCATTTCCTTCAGTTCCATCTGCATGTCTTTGCGCATTTTGAGGTCCAAGGCAGCGAGAGGCTCGTCCAGCAGCAGCACTTCGGGTTCGTTGACGATAGCTCGGGCGATGGCTACGCGCTGTTGCTGTCCGCCGGAGAGGGAGTCCACGTCGCGGTCCTCATAGTCTGTCATGCCCACCATGCGCAGGGCTTGTTTCACTTTCTTCTCGATAGTGGCACCGGGCAGCTTCTTCAGGTTCAGCCCGAAGGCTATGTTGTTGAATACGTTGAGGTGGGGGAAGAGGGCGTACTTCTGGAACACGGTGTTCACCGGACGCTTGTGCGGCGGTGTCTGTGTGATGTCCTTTCCGGCAATGGTTATCACTCCTTCCGAGGCTGTCTGAAAGCCTGCAATGAGGCGTAACAGTGTTGTCTTTCCGCAGCCGGACGGTCCTAGTATTGTTACAAACTCGCCCTTACGGACAGACAAATTCACATCATTCAGCACGGCCTTGTCTCCGAAGAATTTCGATACATGTTCCACACCGATGATGCAATCGGACTTTTGCATAAGCGTCTTTTACTTTATCCAAACGAATTAAACGAATTTCGGGCTTTCAAAAAAGCGAGTGCAAAGTTACATAATTTATCGGGAATTTTCGCTTTACTCTAAAATTCATTATCCCTATGAAGTTAAAATAAACACATAGCGAAAAAGTAATTTTTGGTAAAGTGTAGATAATCAGCTGATATATCGTTTGTTACTTCCGAGCCGCAATACTCCGTATCGCTGAAAATTCTCCAATAGGGCAAGGGGCAAGCCCCTCTGCACACCCCGTCGAGAACGGTATTTCGCCGCCCTCAAAGATAGTTAGATTTATTGTTTCACAAGCCAAAAAAGAAAGGAAGGATATATGGGTTTCGTAGTTTTACACATGGAAAAGGCGCACGGCAGCGACAGCGGAACGACCGCACATATCGAGCGTTTCATCATTCCGAAGAACGCCGACCCCACACGCACGCACCTGAACCGCAGGCTCATCGAATACCCCGACGGGGTGAAAGACCGTTCGGCGGCTATACAGCGGAGATTGGAAGAAGCGGGGCTGACACGCAAAATCGGAAGCAACCAAGTACGGGCAATCCGCATCAACGTGTCGGGAACGCACGAGGACATGAAGCGGATAGAGGAAGAGGGGCGTTTGGACGAGTGGTGCGCCGACAATCTGAAATACTTCGCAGACACGTTCGGAAAGGAGAACATCGTGGCGGCGCACCTGCATAGGGACGAGGAAACGCCGCACATACACGTTACGCTCGTCCCCATCGTCAAGGGAGAGCGAAAGCGCAGGAAAAGGGAGGAGCAGACGAAGAAGCGATACCGCAAGAAGCCGACCGACACCGTGAGGCTGTGCGCAGACGATATTATGACACGGCTGAAATTGAAGTCCTACCAAGATACCTATGCCGAAGCGATGGCGAAATACGGGCTGCAAAGAGGCATAGACGGCTCGAAGGCTCGCCACAAGTCCACGCAGCAGTATTATCGGGATATACAGAAACTCGCCGACAATCTGAAAGCGGAAGTGGTGGATTTGCAGCAGCAGAAAGAAACGGCACGAGAAGAACTAAGACGGGCGAAAAAAGAAATACAGACCGAGAAGCTGAAAGGGGCAGCAACCACCGCAGCCGCTAACATCGCCGAGAGTGTCGGTTCTCTTTTCGGCAGCAACAAGGTCAAGACATTGGAAAGGGAGAACACCGCCCTGCATAGAGAGATAGCCGACCACGAGGAAACCATCGAAGCCCTGCAAGACAGAATACAGAACATGCAGGCAGACCACAGCCGACAGATGGCAGAAGTAGAACGGAAGCACCGCAGGGAGATAGCGGACAAAGAAACGAAGCACAAGGAGGAAATATCTTTCTTGAAAACGGTAATTGCAAGGGCTGCGGCATGGTTTCCCTATTTCCGTGAAATGCTCCGTATCGAAAACCTCTGCCGCCTTGTCGGGTTCGATGAAAGGCAGACCGCAACGCTCGTCAAGGGAAAGCCGTTGGAGTATGCAGGGGAACTCTACTCGGAGGAACACGGACGGAAATTCACGACCGAAAGGGCAGGTTTCCAAGTGCTGAAAGACCCCACGGACGGGACTAAATTGGTTCTTGCCATCGACCGAAAGCCCATTGCCGAGTGGTTCAAGGAACAGTTCGAGAAGTTAAAGCAGAACATACGCCGACCTATACAACCGCAAAGGAAAAGCAGAGGAATGAAACTGTAGAATTCCGATTTTAAACAGCGAGCAAATAAATCTGTTGCAACATAAGTGATTATCACAACTTTTCATTACTTTTGTGTTTGGATTGGGGAAACTCCGTCCAAGACATATTAGAAAAGAAAGAAGCGTTATGCTTATCTTGTTGTTGAAAACGTAGGAAATTTTCAAAATGAGCAAGGATGGCATAGTGGTTCTCACGCTATAGCGTGGGCTGCTATTACTACATCTGCTCATTAGGGTTTTCCTACGACCTTCAACAAAGACGTGGCATTGCAGTTCCACGCTTCTGTGTAATTAACGGCTTTATTGGAACTTAATGAGCCATAGGAATAAAGAAAAATATGAAATTAATCAAACAAATTATACCTATCGCTATTATTATAACATTAATGACATCTTGTGCATCAAGCAGGATTGTACTATCAAGCAATGCAGATGTAAGCAAGTACAAGTATGTTATTTTTGGTAGTGAATCATCAGGTGATAGAGAATTAGATGATATTATAATGGCAGTTCAAAATCAAATTGCAGAAACAAATCTAAAAGTGTTATCTACCTCTAATATCTCAAAGGTATTGGAGTGTTCTGATAGCATTCTTACGCCTAATATCCATGTTACTTCTGAAAAATGGGATGGAGGACATACATATATTACAGTAACATTTTACGACTACAATAACAATCAACGTATAGCAGTAGTAAAAAGTAGTGGAATAGGAATGACTGTAAGCCATGACCAAAATATAGCGTTAGGCGCAATAAGAAAAGAACTTGACAAATTATTTAAAGATAATTGAGTGTCCACCACAATGAGAATAAGATATGTACCCACACGATAATATTTTTAATATTTATTACAATATAGGTAAGCGAACACCATTTTTAGTTAAACGGTGTGAGTTGGGTTTAGCACGCTCATCAAGTGAAGAGAGGCGTATTGACCCTAATCGAGATAGAACCTTTTTAGTTGAAACAGTAAAGCCACGTGGTAAATATGGAAAAGCTTATGGTAAATGCTTTATGAATGGTAAACCTGATGACACTTATAGGAAAGAGTGTTATCCAAATATCAAAGATGAAGAAATCCCTTGTGCCGGATGTGGAGAGTGGGTTTTAATTGATGTTCCTGGCGTATCTCTTGATGAAATATTTCCTATTCACAAAGCGGATGAGATACTTATGTTTGGGAAATATAAAGGGAAATCTTTGGGGGATATTTATAAAATGGATTATCAATATCTTTATTGGTTAGAAACGACAGATAGGCTTTTCAAAATAGACTTTAAAGAGCTTAAACGATTGTATCCAAATGTCGAAAAAACTTTGGATATATCTATTTCAGAAAGGATTATTGATTTTGGGAAATATAAGGGACAAAAATTTGGCGATATTAAAGATGATATTTCTTATCTTGAATGGCTTGTTTCAATAGGTAAAATATCTATTGAAGACTTTAATTTATTAACTACTATATAACCAATTAAATATGATAAGTATGAAGAAAATTTTAATCACCTTAACAGTACTCTTTGCAGTCATTGACATTATGGCACAAGAGCACCTTTCGTTTAAGGGTATTCCCATTGAGGGAAGTATGACAGAATTTTGTCAAAAGCTCAAATCTAAAGGATTTACTTCAATTGGTCGTGAAAACAATATAACTTTGTTTTCAGGGGACTTTACAGGTCGTCAAGCAACGGTAGGGGTAACTGCTACAGACGATGGAAAAAATGTTTTTGCAGTTGTCGTTTTATTTGACCCAAGTGGGGAGTGGAATACCCTTGTTAATACTTACGACTATTATAAGGATTTATATACTCGTAAATATGGCAAGCCGACAATTTCAAAAGAAAACAACCCTGCCCATTTAGATTCCAATACCGCTTTAATGGCGGAAGTGCATCAGGGAACGGTTGTATATGGTAGTGCATGGGAAGTGACAGGAGGAGATATACAACTTTCAATTGAAAAGTCTTCTGGAGTTTATGAAGGTATGGTAATGATTCGCTATCGTGATTCTCAAAATGTTGAAGCCAAAATCCAAAATGATTTGGATGATATTTAGACAAGGACAGCTATGAAAAAAGTATGTATATTCATTGGTGGTGTTGTCACTGGAGCTATTCTAGTGGTTGTTGTTTCCATGCTTATAGCTGGTGGAAATTCTACTTATAAAGGAATTACATTATTTGAAAAAGAGGGAGAATGTATAAGTGAAAATTCTTTTAAGGTATTTCAAGTTTTGGATTCAGGTGAAGCCTTAGCTAACGAAGTAAAACAAGGATACTTGATACCAACAGGATTAACTGTGTTATTTTTGAATGAGGATGGACTGTCTTACTATGACGACCAAGTTATTAAGATACCTTCAGGTAAATGTGCTAAACAAATAGGGATATTCAAATATTCCGCTAAATCGGGTATGGAAAAGACAGTTCCTATAGTTGGTATACGTAACAAATAGAAAAGGTGGTCATTGACCACCTTTTCTATTTGTTACATAACATAACCTCATGAATGGGATGAATGATTTTCTTTTTTCGCAAGCCGATTTTATAAAATTGCCACCGATAGTTCGTACTTTCGGAAAAAGATATTATATTTGCAAATGAAAGAGTTATTTGACAGTATAGCAACGCAAAACGCTGAATTTCGCACAGTTGCTAAATCGTTACCTCTATTTCTCAAATAATTCGCTAAAAGTTTATTCTTCAATCGGTTAAGTCGAACCGATAAAAATCTAAAATATGTTATATCATAAAGATCGAAGAACTCACTCCATTCTCCACGAATCCACATATTGTGAAGAAATGTAACAACCACTAATATTCCAAGTATATAGGCCGAATACTCCATGTATTGTTTATAATGCCACCATTTCATAGACCAATATATACCAATCGGTAAAAAAATCAAGAAATCGAGGATATTTCCTTGTCGGGTCTGGAGTATGAAAGGATTATATTTGAAGAAAAAGAGCATTTCCGAATCCCAAAAAATAAATGGTAAAAAAGTAGTTGCGAAAGCCAAAAACACGATTGTTAGAAAATATATTTTTTTTCGGGCAGGAAGAGCTAAAAACGGTTGAAATAGAAATATGGATAACGGTATAATCGTACTCAATCTTGTAGAAAGCAACAATCCGCACAATAAACCTATTATTGCCCAAGATTTTTCAAATGGAACATGTTTAAACCAAATAAAATTTATGACCGAACAACAGATTAAAAAATTAGCCAAAAGATCGCTTCTTACAGAGGCTTCATACCAAAAGGCCGGAGCCATAAACAATAGACATAATACCTTCGTCGTAATGGTAGGATTTAATAGCCAAACGGAATAAGCAAATATAATGACTGCTACGATGATAGACAATCCGACATTGCCTAATAGATAAAACGGCAAGTGAAATAGTTGCCACACGGGAAAAGGAGAACCGTATCCTCCTAAATGAGTTTGAGCCGCATACGGGTATTCTCCTGCCAGCAAATACGTAAGGAAGTTGTGGATAGCAGACCACCGATCTACTTTTATCGAGTATGGATCTATATGCATCTGTAAAATGATAATGGCTATTGCATTTACTGTCAATAATATTACTACCTGTTTTACAGAGGACTTATTTTTATGTTTAAAGAAGATAAACCCTATCAAAAAAATCGCGTATATTAAAACAATAATTGGATAGTACGAAGTATATCTAGCTCCATATTTTACCAGATATAAAGCATTTATCAGGAAATAAAGTATGCAGCAAAGCAGAAATCCGATGGCTATTTTTTTATCGCTAACACCTTTATATAAATTCCGTAAATAAAAAAACATATAAAAAGATTTTTAATCATATACACGTTGCAAAGTTATATATAATAACACATAAAATAAGAAAGAGCGTAGAAATTTTCTACGCTCTTTACTCTTTAAACAAATACCAGTATTACCCTTTACTCCATCAATTTACGATAACGGGGACGCCGGGGCTCTGTATCTCCCAGTCGTTTCCGTTTGTTTTCTTCGTATTCGGTATAAGATCCTTCAAAGAAGAATACTTCGGAATTGCCTTCAAATGCCAGAATATGGGTACATATACGGTCGAGAAACCAACGGTCGTGCGATACGACAACGGCACAACCGGCAAAATTTTCAAGACCTTCTTCGAGGGCACGTAACGTATTCACATCGATATCATTGGTCGGCTCGTCGAGCAATAATACATTTCCTTCTTCTTTCAGTGCCAACGCAAGATGCAGGCGATTACGTTCTCCTCCCGAGAGGACACCGCATTTTTTCTCTTGATCGGCTCCGGTGAAATTGAATCGTGAGAGATAGGCCCGGGCATTCATCTCCCGACCACCCATGCGGAAAGTTTCTTGTCCTCCCGAAACGACTTGATAGACCGATTTTTCGGGATCGATGGCTTTATGGGTTTGGTCGACGTATGCGATTTTCACAGTTTCTCCTACATCGAATGTTCCTTTATCGGCTTTTTCCTGTCCCATAATCAGTCGGAAAAGAGTCGTTTTTCCTGCTCCATTAGGACCGATGACTCCCACAATACCGTTAGGTGGCAGCATGAAATCGAGGTTGTCAAAGAGCAGTTTGTCGCCGTAGGCTTTTGCCACGCCTTTGGCCTCGATTACCTTATTGCCCAATCGGGGACCGTTGGGTATATATATTTCGAGTTTTTCTTCTCTGGCTTTCTGGTCTTCATTCAAGAGTTTATCGTAGGAGTTGAGACGGGCCTTGCCTTTGGCCTGACGAGCTTTCGGAGCCATTCGCACCCATTCCAATTCCCGTTCGAGGGTTTTCCTCCGTTTGCTGGCTTGTTTCTCTTCCATCTCCATACGCTTGGTCTTCTGTTCGAGCCAAGAAGTATAATTTCCTTTCCAGGGAATACCTTCGCCCCGATCGAGTTCCAGAATCCAACCGGCCACATGGTCGAGGAAGTAGCGGTCGTGCGTAATGGCGATAACCGTACCGGAATATTGTTGGAGATGTTGTTCGAGCCAGTCGATCGATTCGGCGTCGAGGTGGTTGGTCGGCTCGTCGAGCAATAAAATATCGGGTTGTTGCAAAAGCAGGCGGCACAAAGCGACACGGCGTCGTTCGCCACCGGAAAGGAATTTGATCTGCTGCTCTTCGGGCGGACAGCGCAAGGCGTCCATTGCCCGTTCGAGTTTATTGTCGATACTCCATGCGTCGCAAGCATCGATTTTGTCTTGCAATTCGGCTTGACGGGCCATCAGAGCGTCCATCTTATCGGGATCGTCGAGGACTTCGGGGTCTCCGAATTTCATATTCACCTCTTCATATTCGGCAAGAAGATCGAGTACGGGCTGCACACCCTCTTGTACGACCTCTTTTACCGTCTTTTCGGGGTCGAGTTTCGGGTCTTGTTCGAGATACCCCACTGTATATCCGGGTGAAAAAACAACTTCGCCTTGATAAGAGGTGTCGATGCCGGCGATGATTTTGAGCAACGTCGATTTTCCGGCGCCGTTGAGACCGATTATACCGATCTTGGCTCCATAGAAAAACGACAGGTAGATGTCTTTCAATACCTGTTTCTGGGGAGGATAGACTTTGCTTACCCCCACCATCGAGAAGATAATTTTTTTGTCGTCTGCCATAAATGTTGTTCTTATTTCGTGTCGGGGTTTTCAGCGTTTGGCGTTTACGGATTTTGTCCGGTAATCGCAGCGTGCTTTTCCCCGAATGATATTATTGAGTTTCGATTTAATAAGTTGTTTGCGTATGGGAGAGAGATGGTCGATAAACAGTTTCCCGTCGAGATGGTCATACTCGTGCTGGATAACCCTCGCCACATATCCCTCGAAGACTTCGGTGTGTTCTACGAAATTTTCATCGCAATAACGTATCTTCAATTTCTCTTGACGTACCACCGACTCATGAATACCCGGCAGACTGAGACAACCTTCTTCACGGGAAATCGTATCGCCTTCGGTTTCTATGATGTGTGCGTTGATCATTGCTTTACGGTAGTTCTTGTACTCGGGCCATGTATCGGAAAGAGGATCGAGATTGATGACCAATACCCGTATGTCGAGCCCTACTTGGGGGGCTGCCAGCCCTACGCCTTCGGCGCTGTCCATCGTCTCGAACATGTCTTCAATCAATTTTTTCAAACCGGGATAATCGGGCGTGATGTCGGTTGTCATCTTACGCAATACCGGTTGCCCGTAGAGGTAAATAGGTAATATCATAGTTTATCCTTGTAAGTTTTGCTTTCCATGTAGCTTTGTAAAATGATGGTCGCGCTTATTTCATCGACCAAGGCCTTGTTTTGCCTGTCTTTACGTTTCAACCCGCCGTCGAGCATCGTCCGGTGGGCCAATGTCGAGGTGAACCGTTCGTCGAAAAACTCGATAGGCATATCGGGCAGAGATTTGCGCAATTTCGTTACGAACGGGGTGATATAACGCATACTTTCCGAGGGAGTATTGTCGAGCCGGCGGGGTAATCCTATAATGATACGCTCTACCGGTTCTCGCTGCACATAATCGAGCAAAAAAGCCAGTACGTCGTGTGTCGCTACCGTACATAAGCCGTTAGCGATCAATTGCAACGTATCGGTTACAGCAATACCTGTACGCTTGCGTCCGTAGTCGATAGAGAGAATGCGTGCCATTATTAGAGGACAAAGATACGAAAATTTGTAACATCTTCACCGTTTGAGTCTGTTTCAGAAAAAGAAACCCTTACTCTCCTTGTATAAAGAGAATGTTTTACGACGCAAAATAGACAGTAACAGAATCAAAATAATCAGTCAAAAATGACATTCATCTTATATCTTTGCAAAATAAAATTTTTAACCATGAAAAACAAAAAATGTATTATCCTGAATTTGTGGATATTTTTTCTAATTTCCCCATTTATGGTAATGGCGCAAATGCCGCAAATCGAAACGCTCGATCGGGGTATTGTGGCTGTGAATATGTCGAAAAAAGAAGGTCAGAAAAAGAACGGCATTTTTCTGAGTTGGCGTTTTCTCGACAGCGATGATAAAACAACTGCTTTCAATGTGTACCGCGACGGAAAATTACTTACCGAAACACCTCTTACAACCGTAACCAATTATACCGATACCGAGGGTACGACATCGTCGGAATATGTCATCGAAACCCTTGTTGGTGGTAAAGTAACAAAGCGTGATACTGTGAAAGAGATTTGGCCTAACATATATAAACAAATACCATTGGATAGACCGAAACCGGGAATTACTCCGCCTTACTCGGTAACCGTCGGCGGTAAACTTGAAGATTATCCTAATGGGCAATTTTATTCCTACACGCCCAACGATTGCAGCGTGGGCGATGTCGATGGCGACGGAAAGTATGAAATCATCGTTAAGTGGGATCCGACCAATTCACGTGATAATTCCCAACGGGGTTACACAGGGGAAGTCTACCTCGACTGTTACAAACTCGATGGACAGAAACTCTGGCGTATCAATCTCGGAAAAAACATACGGGCCGGTGCGCATTACACCCAATTTATGGTGTATGACCTCGATGGAGACGGTAAGGCCGAAGTGGCCTGTAAAACGGCCCCGGGCACGATCGATGGGAAAGGAAATTACGTACTGATGAATGATGATGACCCCACTAAAGATTACCGAGCCGATGGGAAAAACGCAGGTATCGTAACAAGTGGTCCCGAATACCTCACGGTATTCAACGGAGAAACCGGAGCAGAAATTGTTACCGTAGAATATTCCCCTCGACGAGGAAATAGTAAAGATTGGGGCAAAGACGATTATTTCAATCGGTCTGAACGTTATCTGGCTTGTATCGCGTATCTCGACGGAATACACCCAAGTCTGGTAATGTGTCGAGGATATTACCAACGTACGGCGTTGGTAGCATACGACTTCGACGGAAAGAATCTGACGCGACGTTGGATACATGATTCGACTACCGATGGAAAAGGTGCGTATGGTCAAGGGAACCACAATCTTTCGGTAGGCGATGTCGATAGTGATGGTTACGATGAAATCATTTATGGAGCTTGTGCCATCGATCAAGATGGTAAACTACTGTACCGAACTGGATTAGGACATGGCGACGCCATTCATTTTTCCGATTTGGATCCCGATATCGATGGATTGGAAGTTTTTTCTCCACATGAAGAAAAGACGGCAAAATACGGTTTCGATATCCATGAAGCCGGTACAGGTAAAATCATATATGGTGAATTTACCGGTTCCGATGTAGGTCGGGGTATCGCTGCCGATATCGACCCGACAAGTCGGGGATTCGAGTTTTGGTCTACGGCCAACGGCAATATTTACGATTGTCGGGGAAATGTGCTTTATACCAGCGGACGTCCGTCGGTAAACTTCCGTATTTATTGGGACGGAGACTTGCAAGACGAACTGCTCGACGGCGATAAAATCGATAAGTGGAATCCCGAGAAGAAGAAGGCTGAACGTATCTTTACGCCTTATCAATATGCTAGCGGTTCAACATGTAACGGTACAAAGAAAACCCCGTGTCTGCAAGCTGACCTCTTCGGCGACTGGCGCGAAGAATTGATATTATGGAACGGTAGTGATAGTTCATCTTTGGTCGTTTTTACGACGACTTATTCATCGTATTATCGACTCATTACTCCTATGCACGATCATGTGTACCGTATGGGTATTGCTTGGCAAAATGTGGCTTATAACCAACCTCCTCACTTGGGCTACTACATCGGCGACGGTATCGATCCGACGGCGGCCCGTCTTGTGAAAACAGGCGAAGGAAATTTGGTTCAAAACACCGAAGTGGGAGAATCAATCGAAAGCATAGCTTACACGTGGGTCAATGCCGACGGTGTAGAAATAAACGGGCGATTACCCAAAGGGATAACGGTCGACATCGATGCCGACTTGTCGTCTGTTACCATAAGCGGTACACCCGAAGAAACCGGGACATTCGAATTCTCTATTGATACTCATGGCGGAACGACCGACATTTCTTTGCCGGGAACTATAACCGTGCGGAAACAAACGATTCTTACCGAGGTTGCCGTATTCCATTTCGATGAAACCGCCGGTACGACGGCTCAAAATAAAATTTCGGGAGAGGCTACGGCTCACGATCTTACACCTGCTTGGACAAGCGGCGTGAAAGGCAATGCCATATCATTCCCCGGAACCCGAGGCTACATGGCCCAGCCTCATTACGATGCGTTGAATATGGGTACAGGATCATTCTCCATTGCCTTATGGTTCAAATCGCCCGGTGCCGACGATATAGACTGGTATCTGTTCCACAAAGGCAGCCATACGGCCAACACATCGACCGGGGCTACCGGTAAATGGATAGGTATTCAATACAAAAACAATAACCTCACATTCGGAATTGATGATAATGTTACCAAAACCAATCTCGATGTGGCTGCCTCGGACTATTTCGATAACGAATGGCATTTCCTTACATGTGTACGAGACTCGGCAAATCGACAGATCATAATGTATATCGATGGAGAAGTCGTGGGTAGCAAAGCCGACGGTACAGGCAATATTTTCGAGACCGAAGATATGGTAATCGGAAATTGCAATGTCAATTTCAATACGCCATTCCGGGGTGCTATCGACGAACTGGTTATCTACACGGGGGTATTGAGTGCGGTCAAAGTGCGTAATCTTTACGAGGAACAACGGCCTTCCGGTGCCATTGACGAAACGACGATGAGTGTAACGCAACGAGTTAAAGTCTACCCGACGACTTTCAGCGATCAGATTACCGTAACTCTCGATGGTATCGAAAGCGAAAATGTTACCTTTATTATCCATTCTGTAAGCGGTATGGAAATGTACAATCGCAGCTATCTTGTCGAAAAACATTCGCCTCTGATCATCAGTGGATTGAACGCTTGGCCCGATGGCTTGTATACCTTGACGGTCATAACTTCGGAAGGTACATTTACACGTAAATTGATCAAAGAATAAGATTTACCGCAACCGATAGAAAAAGGCTCTACGTTATAGAGCCTTTTTTTGTTTTAAAAAAAACTTACAGACACAATCATGTTATCCCTTTTACGTACATTTACATCATATTTTATTTATAACATAATATCATGAAAAGAAGTTACATTTATGCGGCGTTGGTATACGCCCTTACATTGTCGGTAACACCGGCAGTTTCCGGGCAGCCCCAGCAGGAGAAGATAGGCCGGGGCGTGGTGGCCGTCAAGACCGACGAGGGAGTTTTCGTCAGCTGGCGTTACCTCGGCACCGACAGCCCTTCGGCGGGATTCAATCTCTACCGGGACGGGGAGAAACTCAACGGCGACGAACCGATTACCTCATCGACCAACTACGTCGACAAGGAGGGGACGACCGGATCGGTCTACGTTGTGAAACGGGTCGATTACGGCAAGGAGACCGACAGTTCGGAAGAAACGGGCGTATGGGACAAGTTCTACCAAAAGATAAAGTTGCAACGTCCTCCCTCGGGTGTTACCCCGCCTTACTCGGTAACCAACGGAGATGACAAGGAAGATTACCCCAACGGGCAATTTTATTCCTACACACCCAATGATTGCAGTGTGGGTGATGTCGACGGCGACGGGAAATACGAAATCATAGTCAAGTGGGATCCTACCAATTCACGGGACAATTCCCATTACGGAATCACGGGAGAAGTCTATCTCGACTGTTACAAGTTCGACGGTACGCAGCTTTGGCGTATCAATCTCGGAAAAAACATACGGGCAGGGGCCCACTACACCCAATTCATGGTATATGACCTCGACGGAGACGGTAAGGCCGAAGTGGCCTGCAAGACGGCCCCGGGGACGATCGATGGCAAGGGGAAGGCCGTATTGATGGGCGATGACAGTGCCGACGCCGATTATAGAAATTCACGCGGTATGGTGATTACCGGATCGGAGTATTTGACCGTGTTCAACGGCGAGACGGGTGCCGAGATTACGACCGTCCCGTATAGTCCCCTGAGGGGCAACGTATCGAGTTGGGGTAATGACAGTTACGGCAACCGATCGGAACGTTATCTGGCCTGCATCGCCTATCTCGACGGTGTGCGCCCCAGTCTGGTGATGTGCCGGGGATATTACGAACGGGCAGCTTTGGCCGCTTATAATTTCGACGGGCAAGAGCTCACGCAGTTGTGGCTTCACGACTCGACCAGGTCGGGAGAGGGCGCATACGGCCAGGGCAACCACAACCTCTCGGTGGGCGATGTCGACGAAGACGGTTGCGACGAGATCGTTTACGGCGCCTGTGTCATCGACAACGATGGATCTTTGCTCTATCGTACCGGCCTCGGTCACGGCGATGCCATACACTTGACGGATTTCGACCCCGACCTGCCCGGGCTTGAACTCTTCACACCACACGAAGAAACAACGGCCAAATACGGTTTTGACCTTCACCGAGCCGGAACCGGAGAGATCATCTATGGAGAATATACCGGAAAAGATGTAGGCCGCGCCGGTGCCGGGGATATAGACCCCAATTATCGGGGTGTGGAATCGTGGACGAGCGAAGGCGGAGTCCGCGATTGTAAAGGGAATAAAATAGGAGACAATCGTCCGGCCATGAACTTCCGGGTCTATTGGGACGGGGACTTACAGGACGAGTTGCTGGACAATACAACCATCAGTAAATGGAATCCCGAAAAGAAAAAGGCTTCATCTATACTCGAACTCACCAGCTTCGAGAAAGTGAATTCCTGCAATTCGACCAAGGCGACCCCCTGCTTGCAGGCGGATCTATTTGGCGATTGGCGAGAAGAAATCATATTGTGGGACCGGAGCGATTCCGCCAGTTTGGTACTCTTTACCACCACAACCCCCACCCAATACCGAATACCCACCCTCATGCACGACCACGTTTACCGCATGGGCATCGCCTGGCAGAACGTGGCCTATAACCAACCGCCCCACCTGGGATACTACATCGGAGACGGAGAAATCGAATACGCCCGCCTGACGAAAATAGCCCCGGGAGCCCGCAACCAAACCGTCGGCATACACATGCCCATCGACACCATCACCTTCCGCTGGGAACGTTGCGACGGCGTGGAACTCAACACGAGCCTGCCCGGAGGAATCACCTCGAAATACGACGAAGACGCCCACACCATCAGCATCTTCGGAACCCCCACCGTATCGGGTACCTACACGATCGAGCTGAGCACCTACGGCAACCCCGTATCCAACCCCACCGAGACCATCACCTTTGAAATCATACCCGAAGAGGAGATCACCGCCGTAGCCCAATACCACTTCGATGAAACCTCCGGCACGACAGCCGCCAACACGATATACGGACAGGCCGTAGCCGAAGGCTTCACCCCCGAATGGAGCACCGGGCACAGCGGGAACGCCATCACCTTCCCGGCTACGGCAACAGAGACGAGCTGGCTCACCCAGGCAAGCTACCCCGAACTGGACGGACTCACCGACAACCCCTTCACCATTGCCCTGTGGATAAAAGCCGAAAAAGCCGACCAGAACCTGCTGAACATCGAAGGCGACAACGGCTCGTTTATCCGCATCGAGATGAACAAGACCTTCTCCTTCTCCATCAGCGACGGCACAGAAACGACCAAAGCCGCCCTGCGCAGCACCACCCTGTTCAACAACGAGTGGAACCAGCTCATCTGCATTCGGGACCGGGAAGACGGGAAGCTCTACCTCTACATCAACGGAGACAGAAAAGCGAATATCAGCGACAAGTGCGGCGACCTCGAGATCAGCCGTCTGACGATCGGTAACCGGACAGAAGGCGACATTCAGCTCCCCTTCCGGGGCATGCTGGACGAGCTGGTGATCTCCACCGGAGCGATGAACGAACGGCAAGTCGAAGAATACTACCAGAAGACGAGTGCCGGCCTCGCAGAAACAGCAGCATCGACCCACGAAGACCCGATCCAAGTCTACCCGACACGATTCACCGACCAGCTTCAAATCCGCTTCAACGACCCGGAAAGCCGCCGGACGAGCGTCGTGCTCTACAACAATGCCGGCATCGCCGTCTTCGAGCGGGAATACGACACACAAGGCCTTCCCCGACTGGTCATCAGCGGACTGGAATCCCTCCCGCAAGGCATGTACACCCTGACCGTCACACAAGACGGTAAATCCCTCCACACCGAAAAATTGTTTAAGTGGTAGCTTATAAGTTAAATATTCAAACAGAAACAGCCCCCGGAGTTTTTCCGAGGGCTGTTTCTTTGATGGATAGGAGGAAAAGTTATAATTGGTCTATGATTTTATTCAAGTCGTTTTTATCGAAAAGGACGAAGACATGTCCCAAAATGCCGATACTGGCCAAGTGTGATTCGCTGTCGTAATCGATAGACCCGGTCGATAAAATAAAGTAGTTGTGGGTCGAGATCATTTCTTGGGCTATTGTATCGAGCAAATAACCGCCCAGCATAGAGACAAGCAGATTATCGCTTTCTTGCAAAGATTCGTTACAGACTGTTTTTATTGCCTCGCGATGATTCTCGGCCGAAGGGCAGGTTATGATCAATGTCGATAAACAAGCGATGCCGATGAGTAATGCAATCCATTTTTTCATGAGATGAGATTTTTTTTTGAGACTTCAAAGATAAGAATTTGTAAATAAGAAAATCCGATTTGGAAAAAATAAGTCTGCGACAGAGAAAATCGGGGAGGTGTCGAAGTCATTTTTATGGAGGAAAACAGCTTAGAAAGATTCTATCTGTTTTGAAAGTCGGGAGTAGTAATCGGGTTTGTCTTTTCAGGTGTGGAAGAAAAGCATTCGGAGTCGAAAAAGCAAACGTCTTTTGGGCTGTTAAGAAATATCGATAGAGATAAGAATAGGAGCTGCTCCTGATCGGTGCAGCTCCTTGGTAGGAATAAAAGAAAACTTTGGAGAGTGTTTCTTTGTGTATCCGATTTCTGACTTTTTCTTCACGGCCGTTATTTTCAAATTCTGCATCGAAATATTCGGCGGTTACAGTTTTTGTATGGAGAAAGAGTCGTTTTCATGATACGTGTCGTGGAATTAGTCGTCGATTTCGATAAGATTGAAATTCAGGTCGAATGTCAGTTCGAGACGATTGGTCAGTTTCACTTCGTAATCACGTTTGTCTCTGTCGATTTTTACAATCGATGCATCGGGATAATTTTGTTTTACATACGTTGCGATTTGTTGCGGAATGATAGCTGCCGGAACAGTGGAATATTTGCAGTCAACTTCTTTCCAATCTCCGTTTTTGAAGAATTCGATTTTTGCACTGTTGGTAAATACGACTTCGTATTTGCTGTCGAGAAATTCCCGTTCGAATTTGGCGTACGCCACTTTCTCATTGGGGAAATGTTGTTTTATAAACTCCTGCGATTTTTGGGGCAGTTGTTTTACGGTAATCATGCGGTCATTGTCGGCTTTTGCGGTGAAAATACCCAACGAAAGCAAGATGGCTGAGAGAATCATTAACTTTTTCATAACATTTAATTTTTAGGGGTTAGACATGTTTCATATTGTTTTCTGAGACAAATATCTTACCCGATTTTGAAAAGAATTTGAAATAACCGATTTTTTTCGCGGAAAAATCGATTTTTTTTGTTTTTATGGCCAGATGATCGAAAAATAATGGCGACTATCGTCGAATCGATATTCGAGATGCAGATGGTAATACCTGCATACGGCTTTTACAAGGGCGAGTCCGAGCCCAGTAGAGCCCTCTTTTTTTTCGCCCTGATAAAAACGGTCGAAAATCCGTGCGGCATCGAGCGGTTTTGTTCCATCGTTACTTACGGTCAGCGTTTTGTCTTGCATCGAAATGACGATTTTACTTCCTGATTCGGAATGTATAAAAGCATTTTTCAGCAGGTTATTGATCAGAGTCGATGCCAAAGACTCATTCATCTTAACCGTAAATTCTCCCGAAATGTTCACACAGCATGAGAGATTACGGCTTGCGTAAATCTCATTATAGAGATCTGTTTGTTCTTGGATTATCGCCCGAAGATCGATCGTGCTGTTTTCCGGGAATTGTCCGTTTTCTATTTTGGTAAGCAGTAGAAGAGTTTTGTTTAGGCGTGTGATATGGCTGAGTGAACGCTGCATTTTTAGCAGTTCCTCTGTTTGTATTTCATTCAGTTGAGTTTGGTCGATTAACCATTCTATGCGGGTGCCGAGTACAGCGAGAGGAGTTTGTAATTCGTGTGATGCATTCCCGATGAATTGTTTTTGTTGGTCAAATACGTTTTCAACCCGATTTACAGCTTGTTGTGCCGCCGTATTGAGTTTGTAGAATTCTCTGATATGGGTATTATTGGGGACAGGATTGTTTTTTTGACCCGGTGTGTATCGGTCGAGCCAGTGTAACAGTTCGTACAAGGGACGCATACTGCGATGGAAGACCCACATGGTGAGAGCTAAGGTTGTTATGAGCAATGATAAGTAGAGGAGAATGACCCAGAATAAAATGGCTTGCCGTAGATCGTCTTTTTCAAAAGTTGGAGTCGCAACTTTCAGTTCGTAGTAATTCTCGTCATTATCTTGAAAAATAATGGTGAGGATACGAGCCGGTTCGGTTTCCTCTTTTTCGGGAATATATACTTCGGCATCGTAGTATTTGATGTGCGGGTGGGTATCGGCATACATTTCATCTACGGGCACGATCGAGTAACTGTTGTTCGATCCGCTATTGAGTGCGGGCAGCTCTCTGCCTGCCAGCATACGGATAATGATCATTTCGGAGTAATCGTCGAGTGCGTCATCGGCTTCTTCATTTATTTCGTCGACCATCGTAAAATAAAACAATATGGCCCATAAAGCCATGAGTGGCACTAAGAAGAGAGAAAGTCGTAAGGCTATGCGATAGATCAGTTTCATGATAGATGAGGTTATTCGGTTTCGGGCGGAGTCAGTTTGTATCCGAATCCGTATACCGATTTTATTTCTATGTCAGCTCCCGATTCGGACAGTTTACGGCGTAAGTTCTTCATTTGGGCATAGACGAAATGGAAGTTGTCGGCTTGATCGGCATGATCCCCCCATACGGCTTCGGCAAGTACCGATTTGTCTACGACATGATTGGGGCGCTGCATGAAAAATCGGAGTATATCGAATTCTTTTTTCAGCAATTCGATCTCTTTACCTGCGATTTTTACCCGGCAACTTTCGGGGTCGAGAGAGACATTTCCCAGAATGATATCGAGATTCCCGTCGTTACGGCTGCGGCGTACGACGCTTTTGATACGAGCTTTGAGTTCGGCCGTATGGAATGGTTTCGGCAGATAGTCGTCTGCGCCGAGTTCGAGCCCGAGTATCTTGTCTTCGAGAGAATCGCGAGCCGAGATGATAATCACGTTGTCGCGTTTGCGCAACTCTTTCAGGTGTTCGAGTAGTTTCAGTCCGTTTCCGTCGGGCAGCATGATGTCGAGAAGAATACAATCGTACGTGTAACCAGCTATTTTCGAGTCGGCCTCGGTGTAAGTCGATGCGTTTTCGACGACATATCCGTTTTCGCGTAATGCTCTCGACATGATTTCTCGTAAAGAGGGTTCATCTTCGATGATCAGTATCTTCATAATGGCAGAATTGTAATATATCCGGTTGTTTGACTGTGATTTTGTATTTTTTACAAGAACAACCGATGTTCCTATTCTTACAAATGTAACGAATTAATTTTGTAGAGAAATTGAAATAGGAGAAATACTTCGTTTACAGAAATAATGGAAATGAAGAGAGAAGGGTTTTTACCCTTCTCTCTAAGAATAATTTTCATCGATGATTTTTATTTTTCATTGTTTGCTTGCAAAGCAAGCATGTGGGCGAAAGTACTATTTTCCCTTTTCAACGTTTCAGGCGAACCTGTTTCTATAACCGTTCCATCTTCGAGGACAACGATTTTGTCGGCATGCGCTATTGTGCGCATGCGGTGGGCGATGATAAGTACGGTTTTGTTGCGAACCAGTTCCGATAGAGCGGCTTGTATTTTTGTTTCGTTTTCGACATCGAGAGAGGCTGTCGCCTCGTCGAGCAAAACGATGGGTGCGTCTTTCAAAAGGGCCCGAGCTATGGAGATACGTTGCCGTTCTCCTCCCGATAGTGTCTCTCCGTTTTCTCCTATGATGGTTTGGTAACCATACGGCATTTTTCTTACAAATTCGTCGCATTGGGCTAGACGGGCAACAGACATTACCTCTTCATCGGTGGCACCGCGTTTTCCGATACGGATATTTTCGAGAATAGATGTATTGAACAATACGACATCTTGAAAAACGACCGAGTAATATTTCAGTAAGGTTTCCGGATCGATAAGACTTATGTCGGTTCCACCCAGAGTAATTTTCCCTGATTGTATATCCCAGAATCGTGCCGACAGTTTGGCCGCTGTACTTTTTCCGCTTCCCGATGGACCTACCAGCGCGGTCATTTCGCCTTGTTTTGCAAGGAAAGAAACATCTTTCAGAACTTGTCTTCCTCCGTTGTAGGAGAAATTGACATTATCGAAAGATATATCGTAATTTTCAGGTTTGAAATCGGTTCTGCCTTGTTGGGTAGGCAACTCTTCCATTTCTTTCATACGGTCGATGCGAACATCGAGATAGAACAAGGCGGCTAGGTTGTTCAGTACCTCTTGAATAGGGGAGTAGATGCGGGAGCCGATGACCAAAAATACCAAATAAGCGAATAGGTCGATTTGATCGGATACAAGCAGTGTGGCTCCTGTGATAATAACGCTTGCCAGACCGAGTTTCAGGATACTTTGCGACCCGTTCACCAAGATGCCGAGTAACAATTCGCTTCGGGTCAGAACCCGTTCGTAAATATCGATTTTATCATTTAGTTTTTTCAGATATTCATTTTCCTGATTATATGATTTTATTTCTTGGATAGTTTCCAGCCCTTCTTGTATTTGTTCACTGACATCGCGCTTGTTTAAATAATTATTTTCATTGCTTTTGCGCATTCTTTTTTTCGATAGGAGAATGATACCCAAAGCAATGGGTACAACCCAGAAAAGTGCTAGTGTAAGTTGCCAGTTGTAGAATGCCAAGCCTGCGGCAATCAGTACTATACTGATGAGAGAGGCGAATAATTGCGGTACTGAGTGTGAGAAAGTATGTTCCAGATCGGTACAATCGTCCATGATTGTGGAAGTGAGATCCGACAAATTTTTTTCTCCGAAAAATGCTAAGGGTAATTTCCTGAGTTTTTCTGCCAACGAAATGCGTCGATTGGCGCTTTCCTCATAGACGCTTGTGTATGTACTGCGGTATTGAAATATGGCTGTAATGTACATGACGGCAAGAAAAGAAAGACCGAGCAAACAGTAGTACGAAACTCCGTGTAATGCAGTCGTTTGAGAGGTGAGTATCGGGTGTAGCCAATCGTCGAGAAATAAAAATACAAATATGGCAGGAAGCATCAATACGATATCGAGTGCGACCGTCCAGTACATTCCTTTACAAAAATTCTTCGCCCCTTGCTCCGATAAAGCAAAACGTTTTTTTATGAAATTATTCATGAGATGCCTCCTTTCCGATAATCCAATTGACCGATTGTTGATATTCTTTCCACATTTTACTATATATACCGTGTTTATCGATCAGTTCGTAATGTGTGCCTTGTTCTACCATTCTACCTTTGTCGATAACGATAATATTGTCGGCATTGGTGATGCTCGATAACCGATGTGCGATCATGAGAACCGTTTTCCCTGCTGTCAATTCTTTTAGCGCTTTTTGTATTTTGTGTTCATTTTCCGGGTCAGCAAAGGCCGTTGCTTCGTCAAGAACGATGATAGGTGCATTTTTCAGAATAGCTCGCGCCAAGACGATTCGTTGCTGCTCTCCTCCCGACAGGTAAGTACCTTCTGTTCCTATTTTTGTATTCAGGCCTTGGGGTAATCGCTCGACGATTTCTCTGCACTGTGCCATGTCTATGGCCCGATTTATAGCGTTCTCATCGGCGTAGGGGTTACCGTATGCGATATTTTCGAGCAGAGTTGTTTTGAATAGGCGGGGATTCTGAAAAACGAAGGAGATATTTTTCATCAGAGTTTCCGGTGCAATGTCTTTTACATTCGTTCCGCCTATGAGTACTTGGCCTTCATTGGTATCCCAGAAACGGGGTATGAGGCGGGCAATTGTTGTTTTCCCGCTACCTGAAGCTCCGACAAGAGCGATCCTCTGCCCTTGAGGAATGGTAAAACTGATGTCGTCAATGGCTTTTTCTTCACAATCGGGATAAGTAAATGATACATGGCTGAATGTAATATCGAATTTTGACATCGATGAAACGTTCTCATGGGAGGTCGATAATTGTTCATAATTGACAAGACGATTGAGCCTTCCGAGAGCTTCTTGTGCTTGTCCCAATGCTTGGCTTAGGTACATGCTTTTCATGATACTTTGGGAAAAGACCGGTGTTATGAGGACAAATAAGAAAAAGTCGAGCAATACCGGTGTATAATGCCCTGTATTTCCTATAAGTAGTATGGCAAGAGGGGTAAGGAAGAATACAAAACTGTTGATGATGATTGTATAGAAAGACATCGGCTTTTCCCACATACCGGTATAGGAAGATACCATTTGGTTGTAGTTCATGATACTTTTATGAAAGTTCTTGAACGAATAGATAGTTTGTTGGAAAACCTTTACTACGGGTATTCCACGTACGTATTCCACCGCTTCGGTATTCATATCTTCGAGTGATGTCATGTATGCGCGCATGAACTCTTTACCTTTGGTATTCATGGTATATCCCATGATAAGCATGGCGATGACGATGGGGACGATACATGCCAACCCCAATTGCCAGTTGAATATTCCGATGAGTAATATAGTTATTACAGGAACTAAAATCGTTCCGGATAAGTCGGGCAATTGGTGTGCGAGGAAAGAGTGGGTGATGCTGGCATTATCGTCTATGATTTTGCGGATACGTCCGCTGGTATTTGTGTCGAAAAAACCGAGAGGCATTTTTACGATTTTACGCATAGCTTCTTTTCTGAGGTTCGACTCTACCCGGAATGCAGCTAAATGGGAACATGTCAGTGCCAAGAAATAGAGTATTATTCCTCCGATGGCTGTTCCGGCAGCCCAACGGGCATAGAAAATGATGTGTTGTGAAGATGCGAAGTCCCCGTCGGAAAGTAGTTCTCTGACGATAAGCCAGATGAGGATATAAGGCAGTAGGCCGGCCAACTCGCCGAGGACCGATAGAAACATGGACAGAGGTAATAACGCCTTTCTCTGTCCCATGTAGTACATGAGTTCTTTTAGTGTTTTCATAAGAATAATGCGATGATATTACATGACCGTTTATGCGGTCGGGTAGTTTATTTTTTTTTAGAAATACCTTGTCGGGCTACGGCCTCTGCCTTTTGGCGTATTTCATCGGGGTCTCCGAGATAATGGTCGCCTGTGAGATGCAATGAGTCGTCAAATTCGAATACATACGGTGTGGCAGTAGGGATATTCAGATTGGCTATTTCTTGATCGGATATTCCTTTTAAGTGTTTTACAATACCCCGCAGACTGTTTCCGTGGGCGACGATCAATAGATTGTCGCAACACATAAGGCGGGGGAATATTTCGCAATCCCAGTATGGCATGACGCGGGCTATGGCATCTTTAAGAGACTCGGTACGCGGGAGCATATCTGGTGGTACGAGGGCGTAACGGGGATCGTGTAAAGGATTGGCCGGGTCGTTCTCGTCGAGTGGGGCCGGAGCTATATCGAAACTCCGCCGCCAGATATGTACTTGCTCATCTCCGTAGCGGGCGGCCGTTTCGCTTTTGTTCAGACCTTGTAGGGATCCGTAATGTTTTTCGTTGAGTCTCCATGATTTGTATACGGGAATCCATTCTTCATCGAGACGGTCGAGAACGTAATTGAGTGTTTTGACAGCCCTTTTCAAGTAAGAGGTATAAGCAGCATCGAAGGTGATGCCGGCTTTTCGCAGGGTAATGCCGGCATTGTTTGCTTCGATGATACCCTTTTCACTCAGATCTACGTCGATCCACCCGGTAAACCGGTTTTCTTTGTTCCATTCGCTTTCGCCGTGGCGTAGCAATACGATTCGTTTCATTTGATGGTTTTATTTGGTTTTGTTCATTTTTATCTTATAACCGAGCAGAGAGGAAAATCGGCAGCTCAGTCGGGGAAAGTGGGAGAGAATACGCATGGTGAGACCCCATCGTCGCGTGTATAATTTCTGATAGATGGCTTGCTCGATAAGTTGTAGGCGGGGTTCCCAAGATTCTACTATGTGCCCGTTGCTGATACCCGAACGTATCTGGGCTTCATGCCCCCTCAAAGAGTCGGGTTTTACCGCCCCTTTTGTCATTATCGTTCCGCATACGTCGAACCATATTTCTCCACCACCGAAACGGATGGCGAGGCGGGATAATAATTCCTTTACTTGTTCTTCGTGAAAATACATCAGTACACCTTCTATAACGAAGATAAAATTTCCCTCGGGGTGTTTGGTGCGTAATTCGTCTATCCACTTCTCCTCTAATAAAGAGCCGGCTATATACTTGTCTCTTTCCGGTTCCGGAATCAGGGTTTTGCGGAGTTCTATGACTTCGGGTAAATCCAGTTCGTAAAAAAGAACCTGCTCGTGTTTGCCGATACGTTGGTAGCGCGTGTCCAGCCCGCAACCCACATTCACTACGATAGGATTTTTATGGGAGGCTATAAAACGTTGGACAGCATCATCGAAGTAGCGTCCGCGAACAACGCACCCTATTTCGCTCATTTTCGCCCCATCGAATCGAGAGTAATCGTATTCGATGTTTTCTACCAAATATTCGGCCATTTCGTCTCGTAAAATGGCATCTTTGCGCCGGCTCTCTTTGGCTCTCATGTAGAGCGGTATAAGTAGCGTTTCGGCGACAATGCTTTTAAAATCAACTTTTTTCATCTGTTTATCTGTTTCAAAAACGAACAATATTCAATTTTGTTCAAAAAAAGAAAGGAACCTATCCTTTGATAAGTTCCTTCCAACCTGTTGTACTGAAAATCATGTATTCGGTAACGATTTTTTCTATTTCTTGCGGTTCTTTCCGATGCATCACTAATTCTTCGAGCATGGTAAACATCCATACCGTGTGCAGGTGAATGGTGAAGTCCGATATATCTATATTTATTTCGGGATATTTTTGTTTCATGCGCATGAAGTATCTTTTTACTTCGGCTGTCGAGCGATCGGAGAAGTCGTCCTTGAACTTTTCCAATGATGTACCTTGTGCCCTGAACAGCAACAAGAACAGGCGCTCTCGGTGTTTACTGAGTGATAGATACTCTTTGATGAGGTTTTGTAGATAATCGTCCGAAAACATTTCCATAATATCGGTTCCGCTTCTCCCGTGATGTTCGTCTAAGATGCGGTTGAAGTCGTCTATGGCTGGCTGCACGATTTCTTGGAATATCTTTTCTTTGCTGCCGTAGTAATTGTAGATGTTGCTGAGACCCACGTGCGATTTCGAAGCTATTTCTCGCATGGGAACTTTGGCATATCCTTTTGTATAAAATAGGGATTGAGCCGTTTGTAAAATATTTTTACGAATATGCTCTTTTGAAATCTGCATGGCTTGATACCCTTTTTTATCCGTACAAAGTTTCAAAATATTCTTTTGTTGAGTCAATACCTAAAAATTATTATTCCTTTCTTTGAAATGCTATAAACGAGGTAGGCTCTTGAAAAGGCGAACCGGGAATCTGCTCACGCAGGCTCCCGGTTCTGAATTCATCACATTATGCTTATTAAGTGCTAGAGAAGCTACGCTCACGCGCTGCTATACTTTTAAACTCTGTTTGTCTTGCTTCATGAGTAAAACACTTGTTTGCAGAAAAAGTTCGCGGAAAATCTGTTTTTTTCTTAAAATTTTTTCCCTTGAAGTTTTTCTGTCTATAAAACCCGCGACGGCGAATAAAGTTTACGGGGACGGTAGTTTTTTTCGCCCTTTCTCCGTACCTTTGTCGGGCAACAAACAAGTAGAGCGTGGAAGAGAATTATTTGCAGGAGCTTAACGAGCAGCAACGGGAGGCGGTATTGTACAGCGGCGGGCCGTCGCTGGTGATTGCCGGTGCAGGGTCGGGTAAGACACGTGTGTTGACTTATAAAATAGCCTATCTGCTGGCTTCGGGGGATTATTCTCCGTATCAGATTCTCGCACTGACTTTTACCAACAAAGCCGCCCGTGAAATGAAAGAACGCATCGCTTCTGTCGTAGGCGGTGCAACGGCTTCACGTCTGTGGATGGGTACTTTCCACTCGATATTTTCCCGTATATTGCGAACCAATGCCGAGCGGATAGGCTTTTCTCGTGATTTCACGATTTACGACCAGTCCGATTCGCGCAGTCTTATCAAAACCGTTATCAAAGAGATGTTGCTCGATGATAAGGTCTATAAGCCGGCTACCGTGCAGGCGATTATTTCCAATGCCAAAAATGCACTTATTACCCCGTCGGCTTATGCGGCAAATGCTGCCTTGCTCGAAGCCGATATGCGCTCGAAGCGGCCGCAGATACGTGACATCTATAAGATATATTGGAGTCGTTGTGCCCGTGCCGGAGCGATGGATTTCGATGACTTGTTGCTTTATACCAATATCCTTTTCCGAGACCACCCCGATGTATTGGAGTTTTATCAGAACCAGTTCCGGTATGTTTTGGTCGATGAGTATCAGGATACCAATTTTGCCCAGCATCTTATCGTCAATCAGTTGGTGAAAGCGCATCACCGGCTCTGTGTCGTGGGAGACGATGCCCAGAGCATCTATTCTTTCAGGGGGGCCAATATCAGCAATATTCTCAATCTGCAAAAGGAATACCCCGATTTCAGAATCTTCAAGCTCGAACAGAACTACCGTTCGACCCAGACTATCGTTGCGGCGGCAAACAGCCTTATCGCCAAGAACAAGGAGCAGATACCCAAGCATATATTTTCGCACAATGCCGTAGGAGCGAAAATTCCGGTCGTAAGTGCTTATTCTGATTTTGAGGAGGGTTATCTCATTGCCAATCGTATTGCGACGATGCGTGTCGCTACGGCTTCCGATTACTCCGATTTCGCCATACTTTACCGCACCAATTCGCAATCGCGTATCTTCGAGGAAGCCCTGCGTAAACGGAATATCCCTTACCGCATATACGGCGGTCAGTCGTTTTACCAGCGCAAAGAAATCAAAGATGTCGTGGCCTATTTCCGGTTGGCTGTAAATCCGGCCGATGAGGAGGCATTGAAACGTATCATCAATTATCCGGCAAGAGGCATCGGAAATACGACGGTTGCAAAAATCGTGGCTTGCGCCGAGACCCATGAAGCCTCTTTATGGGACGTTGTGAGCCGTCCCGTGGAGTATGCTCTCGGCGTAAATGCCGGGACACAGAACAAGTTGATGGCGTTTGCTGAGTTGATACGTTCTTTTGTGGAGATGAATGCGACGGCAAATGCTTATGATCTTGCCGATGCCGTCATACGTCGGTCGGGTATTAAGACCGACATCGATGCCGACCGTTCGCCCGAGAATATGAGCCGGCAGGAGAACGTGCAGGAATTACTCAACGGCATACAGGAATTTTGTTCGTTACGTCAGGAAGAAGGCGTGAATGCCGTTTCTCTATCCGATTTCTTGGCCGAAGTATCGTTGGCTACCGATCAGGACAGCGATAAAGATGGTGATGATAACCGGGTAACGCTCATGACGGTACATGCCTCGAAAGGTTTGGAGTTCCGTCATGTGTTTGTCGTCGGCCTCGAAGAGGAACTTTTCCCGGCGGCCATGTCGATGGGCAGTGACCGGGAATTGGAGGAGGAGCGTCGTCTTCTCTACGTCGCCATTACCCGAGCCGAGGAGACTTGCCTGCTCTCGTATGCGGCATCGCGTTATCGCAACGGTAAACCTACGGCCTCTCCGCCCAGTCGTTTCATTAAGGATATTGATCCGGCTTATCTTATTCTACCCGATGGCGAGGCAAATAGTCATGTGCGGGAGCGATCCTCTTTTTCGTTGGGATTTGTTTCCCGTTCTTACCGGCCGGATGAAGATGGCAGGCCTGTTTCCCATACCGAACCGTCTGACCGGATTTCTGTCTCTTCCGCCTCTTCTCGTGCCGGAGCGTATGCACAGCAGAAGTGGGTGCGTATCGATTCGTCGGCCAATCCTCCGGCATCATCGGCCGCTCCGCAGGTTGTCGATCCCGAAGGTCTTGCTGTGGGGGTACGTATCCGTCATGACCGTTTCGGAGAAGGAACGGTTACCGAAATGTCGGGCGAAGGCGATAATCGTAAAATCGGTGTCGCATTCGAGCATGTGGGACAGAAACACCTGTTGTTGAAATTTGCCAAATTTACCATACTCAAATAATATTGCGTTAATTATGATGGATATTTCCCAGATCCCGTCGCCTTGTTATGTACTGGACGAACGTCTGTTCCGCGACAATTTATCCCTTATCCGTTCGGTCAAAGAACGAGCGGGCGTAAATATCATTTTGGCTTTTAAGGCATTTGCCTTGTGGAAGGCTTTTCCCATCGTGCGGGAATATATACCTTGTTCTACCGCCAGTTCGCTTTTCGAGGCCCGTCTCGCTTACGAGGAAATGGGTTCTCCGGCACATACTTATGCGCCGGTGTACACCGATAAGGATTTTCCCGAAATCCTTTCGTATAGCAGCCATATCACTTTCAATTCGCTGACGCAGTTTTATCATCATTATCCTGCGGTGTCGGCCTCGGGTCGAAAGGTCTCCTGCGGTTTGCGCATCAATCCCGAATATTCCGATGTGGAAACGGCGCTTTACAATCCTTGTGCCCCGGGAAGTCGTCTCGGTGTTACAGCTGCTGTTTTGGGAGATACGCTGCCCGAAGGGATAGAGGGATTGCATTTCCACACGTTGTGCGAATCGTCTTCGTATGATTTGGAAAAAACGTTGCGGCATGTCGAGGAACGTTTCGGACATCTGTTTCCCCGGTTGAAGTGGATCAATATGGGAGGGGGACATCTGATGACCCGTAAAGGATACGATGTGGAGCATCTAGTGTCGTTGCTGAAAGATTTCAAAAGACGTTATCCCGATCTCGAAGTCATACTCGAACCCGGTAGCGCTTTTGCTTGGCAGACGGGCGTACTGGTCGCGACCGTAGTGGATATAGTGGAGAATGGCGGTATACGCACGGCAATTCTCGATGTCTCGTTTACGTGCCACATGCCCGATTGTCTCGAAATGCCCTATAAACCGGTTGTACGCGGGGCTTCGGACCCGATAGTCGGGAAACCGACCTACCGTTTGGGCGGAAATTCCTGTCTGAGTGGAGATTATATGGGAGATTGGTCGTTCGACCACGAATTGAAAGTCGGTGAACGTATCGTATTCGAAGATATGATACATTATACGATCGTGAAAACAACGATGTTCAACGGTATCTCTCATCCCTCTTTGGCTCTTTGGGGGAACGATGACAAGTTGACGATTTGGCGGGAATTTACCTATGAGGATTATAAAAGCCGCATGGCCTGATGCGGAATACGATCCCCTTGTGAGGAGATTATTTTATTTTAATGAATGTGAATTTTATGGTGCTTTCAAAATATAAGTATTAATTAAGCAAAAATAGAAGAAGATTTTTTGCCTTATAAGATATATCATAATGAAATATATACTATATTTGCATTGTGTTTTTCATGGTATTAAATTTAAGGTTAACAAAGATTGGTTGTCGTGAGACAATCAATTTTTTTTGTTTATGAACGAAGGTATTGAAATACCGATTGATAAAGAGCAGAATTAATAGGTTGGGATTGTTTTTCCCTTGCAAATTTTGGATAGACTGTAAATTTCACTTCCTCCATATCTCTTTTTTATTGTAAGAGCGTAGGTTTGGAAACCGATTGTTGTTGCTGAAATCATGCGGCGAAATCGGATATGAAACTTAAATTCTTCCAAAACGTTTTATAGACGGAGGATCACGAAAAAAGAAAATAGGAAGATCGATTTATTTCCGCTTATTTTCTTTACGGTGCTTAACCGTGTCAATGTTTTTAGAGATATTATTGGCATTTTCTTAATCAAATATTCTCAAAGGAAGCAGTAACAAAGGGTGGTTCATAATAGGATCTTTGAGGTTTTCGAGTTCGATAAGTAATTTATCGTCGATTACCTTGCAGAAAAACAGCATACGATAATTTTTATTTGGAAAAACCAATGTATAGACCTTTATTTCTTGAGTCTTTTCGTTGAGTTTGCAGAGAAGAATATTTTGTCCGTATCCGAGTGTGAAGAATATGTTATCGCCGACAGACTGAAAATATCTTGCCCAATAGGCGTATTCCTCATTTTTGATTTCATTGATGAAACGGGTTTTTTCCATGAAAGTTTTTTCTTCTAAATAGGAAGGAATCGTTTTCTCTCCATAGTCGAAGGCATATAGGGGGTATATCTGGTCGGTCTGAATACAAAATAGAGTATCTTTCATGGCTTCCCAATAAAGCATTCTGTTGTGCTCATAATCGGTGAAACAGACGTCGGGAAATGTGTATGAAGTTTGCACATAACGCCCGTTTATTGATTTTTGCCATTCCAAATCTTTATTCCAAAGAGAAAATAGAGCTATGTTTCTGTTTCCTCCATAACTATGGGTGCTCAAAAAAGAGTTGTCGGGCATAGGAAATAATTTGACAGGGCCTGTTTCGCTCTTGAATTCTCCCAATTTATTACTCTTCAAGTATTTTCCGTCGGGAGAAAAATACATTACTTTTTGATTTGTTTTATCGTAGATGCACAGATTTCCGCTCGATTGCCACAAGTTGCTCACGCTGAGATATTCTTTGTGCCCTTGACCTTTACTTGATAAGTCAAATAAGTATTTCCCCTTATCATCAAAGGCGCGTATGAAATTACGTGAATTGATAAAATATTTGTTATCTGTTTTTTCAATCAGGCATATATCGTAAAGCAACGAATTATTGTTTGTCTCTATGTGAATGATATCGGTCGTGTCAACTTGAAGTTCAACGATATTATCCCAGGTTATTTTTATAGTAGGGACAATCGGTTGCTCTTGTTTGTGGGCGCATGAGCAGTATAAAATAGCCCATAGTAATGAGACAAAATTTATGGTTTTTCGTTTGATAATCACGGTTCTAAGGTTTTACGTAAAGATATTGACTTGGAGTATTCTGACGTTCCTTCGGGATATTCCACTCGCGGAATAATATTTATATCTTATTTGTTCCGAGGATTTACGACTTGTATAGGTATTTTCCCATTACCGTTTTTTCTTCCCGAGTATGCGATGACGGATCACGCTGGGGGTAAGATACCAGCGTAAGGCTTTGCAGAAGACTTGTGTAAACACGGCCGGTCGCAAATACCAGCGGATAATTGTCCAGCGGTTGTAGCGGAGTTCACCCTTTTTATTCAGGAGCAGGCGAGGTAGCATGCGTTTCGATCCGCCTTGTAAGTGCAGACCGCCAAATCGTACGAGGCCCTCGCTATCGGCTTCGGGAGTAGGAGTGAGGAATTTTCCGTAAGGACGGTTATTGCGCCAGTAAATCTTTTTAGGAGCACGTCCCATCAGGTCGGTGCGGTTCTCTGTTTCAAATCCTATGGGCGACCATAGGCGCAAGTCCATGCACAACTTGTGGCGAGGAACGGCGATGTCTACGACATTGTCCGATACATAGCGGCGATATAGTTCTACGGCGGTCATGTCGGATATTGCCCCGATCTTTTTTACTTTCTTGATACCCTCGTACATTTCCCGTATGAGGGTGAGATATTTTTCTTCGGTATAGAGTTGGGTGCAGAAATCACAGAAACGTTGTAACGATTCCCGGGAAAAGAGTGCGCACATGGCTCCGCTTGTACCCAGTAACGTCATGTCGTAGGAGAGGTAGGGGCGCATGATGTTATCGATGCTTTCATAGAGCAGGTAGTCGGAGTCTATGCAGACGAAGTGCTCCATCTTTTGTTCTTTGACGAAGTCGAGGACACAGAACCAGCGTTGGAAACAGAAAAGTTCGAAGGCGACCGTATTCACGCTGTAATGGCGGTATATCTTCTGGAACTCCCCGGCCGAGGCCATATAGTCGTCGATGAGAAAATGCTCGGCGTGTGCGATACGGCGGGTCGATTTATCGCTGATAAGGCAGATGCGATTGTCGGGGTTGAAATACCGGTTCTGCCTCAGAATGGGCTCCAAATAGAAGGAGTTGCCGCAATGCACGACAATGATCGGGAGATGTTCCATGTCGCAATAGTTTTTTATTTCATGATTCTCAATTTATTCAGGGCTTTGTGGTATTTCCGGGCATTTCGGTTGTGTTCGGCGAGAGTCGCAGCGAAGTTGTGCCGTCCCGACAAGTCGTCTTTTGCACACATATAGATGTAATTGCTTTTCCGGTAATTGAGGACGGCGTCGATCGCTTGTTTCGATGCTATGCGTATAGGTCCCGGCGGAAGCCCGTAATGTTTGTAAGTATTGTAGGGGGAGTCTATCCGGAGGTGCTTTTTAAGAATCCGTTTTACCCCGAAGTCTCCGATGGCGAATTTTATGGTGGGGTCGGCTTGCAGCGGGATTCTTTTTCTCAACCGGTTGATGTAAAGCCCGGCTATGACCGGCATTTCGTCGGCAATATTTGTTTCTTCCTCTACGATAGAGGCGAGGGTTGCCACCTCTATGGGACTGAGTCCGGCTCTACGTGCTTTCTCCAACCGTTCGTCGTTCCAATAACGGTCATATTCCCGTCCCATGCGGTCGAGCAGACTTTCAGCCGATATGTTCCAATATACGTCATAAGTATCGGGCAGCAACATGGCCGGAATGTTTTCGGGGGTAAAACCTTTTTCCCGACAGAAACTCGTGTCGTTCATGAGCGCAAGCAATTCGTCTTGCGAGAGCATGAGCTGGCGCGACATAGACCGAGCGAAATCTTCTTTGGTGCGCAGGTTGTGGAATGTAATGCGTATGGGAGATGCGTTTCCCGACGTAAGCAGTTCGTATACCTCTACGACATTCATATCATCGGTTATGCGGTAAGCGCCCGTATATATATAAGGCGGAAATCCTTTGGTACGGGTAAGCCGTTTCAATCGTTTCACGCTTGCCTGCGGGACTTTACCATCGATTTGTGTGAGAATCGAGTCCAGATCGAAATGGTTTCCCACGTAAACGGTCAAATCTTTTTCGGTAAAGGAATCGAAACGGTATCGTTTGATGATGATACAACCTCCGATAATTCCTACATTGATGAGGACGAGCAGCACAATGGCGAGGTAAAGACGCAAAGCCCCTTTCTTTGAACGGGTTATTATCATACTGTTGATATGGATGAGAAAATTGATATGGACAAAGATAAAAATTTTTGTTCCGAAAATAACAGATTCCGTCAATTTTGTCTCTAAAATATTTGCAGGAAACAAATTTGTGGTGTACATTTGCACACCGATTACAGCAGGGAACTCATCGGTGTGAGTAATCACTTGGAAGGATGGGTGAGTGGCTGAAACCACCAGTTTGCTAAACTGACGTACTCGAATGGGTACCGGGGGTTCGAATCCCCCTCCTTCCGCGTAATCTGCAAAGGCTTGTCTTGAAAAGGCAAGCCTTTTTTGTTGGATTATTCTTCGGAGGGAGAAATGGGCTTGGAGAGGAATTTTATCGGTCTGTGTCCGCTTTGTCGGAAACGCAATTCTTTTAGATGAATTTCTGTATATTTATTTGCAAAACATGCAAAATTGTTTTATCTTTGTCCCCATAGATAATAGAGAAAATGAACCGATTATTAGTTACATACGGCACAGATTGCGCGTTACGGGGCAAAGCGCCTTGTTGCGGTAGTTTCATTGTGTGCGTACATTGGTTCAGCGGTTTTATTTAAATAATCATTTCCTTTTTGTTTGAGAATGTCCTGCATTTCCTGTGGGGGTATTGCAGGAAAAACAGGTGCGGCTACCGTTTGCTGCCCGTCTGTCGTACTATTTAAAAGGAAATGTCTATGTTCACAGTTATATCGGTTATACTTTTCGGCGTGGTTGCCGGGTATATATTTAGGAATATATCTTTTTTACAGAAGATCGAAAAGAGTATTTCTTGGACGATTTTTTTATTGCTTTTTGTTTTGGGGCTTTCCATCGGTTCCAATCCGTTGATTGTCGAGAACCTGTGGAGTTTTGGTTGGCAAGCCGCTGTATTTGCCGTATTGACTATTACGGGTAGTCTGCTGGCTTCGCTTATGGTGTTCCGTTTGTTTTTCAAGAAAGGAGGCAGTGATGAAAAATAATTTGGTCATGATTACTTTTTTTTGTATCGGCTGTTTGGTCGGAGTTGTCGGCCAATTCCATTCTGATATGCACGATGTTTCGCTATATGTACTTTATGCCTTGTTGTTGCAGGTCGGTATCAGTATCGGGAGTAACAAGAAATTGAAAGAGCTGGTAAAGGGTCTACGGCTCAAAATGTTGTTGGTACCCGTGGCTACCATATCGGGAACATTGCTTTTTTCATGTTTGGCTGGTTTCTTTTTGAGCCGTTGGAGTTTGGCTGATTGTTTAGCTGTCGGGAGCGGATTCGGTTATTATTCGCTGTCGTCGATACTGATCACCCAATTCAAAGAACCTTCTGTCGGTTTGCAGTTGGCTTCGGAGTTGGGAACGATAGCCTTGTTGGCCAATATATTCCGTGAAATGATAGCCCTATTGGGTACGCCGTTTTTTAGGAAATACTTCGGGCGATTAGCCCCTATTTCCGTAGCGGGAATAAGTTCTATCGACGTTTTGTTACCGTCGATTGTCCGCTATTCGGGAAAAGAGATGATTCCTGTTGCCATTTTTCACGGGATTATCATCGAATTGAGCGTCCCTGTTTTTGTCTCGTTTTTTTGTAATTTGTGATATTTGAAGAGGTTAATGGCTGCCATCGAAAACTTCGATGGTAGCCATTAATTTAAAATCGATTTTTTTTGAGTCGTTTTTACCATTTTTTGACGACCGCTGTTTGTCGGGCAAAATTTTTGAGCGACATTTGTGTCGTGAAGATTCGGTTGTATAATGCAATGCAGACGGGTATGCGATCTTCTTGTTTTTAGAGAAATATCTTATCGGGCGAAAGAGCCGATAAGAGCTGTAATTAATATTTGAAGTTATATGAAAATCGTAATTTTAGATGGATATTCGGTCAATCCCGGGGATCTTTCTTGGAACGCTTTGGAACAGTGGGGAGAACTTATTGTCTATGAACGGACAGCCCCCGAAGATATAATCGGACGTTGCCATGAGGCGGAAATCGTACTTACCAATAAAGTACCGTTTAGTGAGGAGACAATATCTCAGCTTCCCGCATTACGGTATATCGGTGTATTGGCTACCGGCTACAATATAATCGATACGAAGGCGGCCGCTGCGCGGGGAATTGTGGTGACCAATATCCCGTCATACAGTACCGAATCGGTGTCTCAAATGGTATTTGCCCATATTTTGAATATTACCAATGGAGTGGGGCGGTACGCCGAACAAAACCGGTCGGGGCGTTGGTCGCACAGTGCCGATTTTTGTTATTGGGATACACCCCTTGTCGAATTATCGGGAAAGCGTATGGGAATCGTCGGGTTGGGACATACGGGTATGGCTACGGCCCGTATTGCTCATGCGTTCGGGTTGTCGGTCTATGCCTATACGTCGAAGTCGGTCGATCAACTGCCCTCTTATGTGCATAAGGCATCTCTCGATGAGCTGTTTTCCGAGTGCGACATCGTGAGCCTTCATTGTCCGCTTACCGAAGAAACACGTCACATGGTCGATGCCAACCGTTTGAAAATGATGAAGTCGTCGGCTATACTTATCAATACCGGTCGGGGGCCGCTTATCGATGAGTGTGCTGTTGCCGAGGCGCTCAATGCCGACAGGCTGGCAGCGTTCGGTGCCGATGTGCTCGATGTGGAACCGGCGCGAGCCGACAATCCACTGCTTACGGCCCGAAACAGTTTCCTTACGCCGCATATCGCTTGGGCGACCTTGGAGGCTCGTAAACGATTGCTCGATATATGTATAGAGAATATCGCGGCGTTTGTCGGCGGTGCTCCTATCCATGTCGTCGATTGAGTTTCATGATATTCCTTCGATATATTCTGCCGACATAAGCCGGTAGAATATTTTTGTTTTTCAGAATATGTTTCATTAGATTCTTATTGCCGCTTTTTTTAAGTATGGTAATATGAACCCAGACGATTCTGATCCGTTATAGTTATGAAAGAACAATGTATGTTGGGTCGATTTCTATTTTTGCTGTTTTTCGCCGTATCATTATTTCCGTTGCAGTCTGCCGAGACATATACCGTGAAAGGACGTATCATCGGTAAACTTTCCCGGAAACCGATTCCTTATGCTGGAGTTTCTCTTTTCGGGTATCCGGGGAAAGCAACTTCTTCCGATTCCCTCGGCTTTTTCTCCATTCGTCAGGTTCCGCCCGGTGTGTACCGCTTGTCGATTTCGTGTATCGGTTATAAAAATCTTTTGACAGAAGAGTATATTGTCTCGGCAAAATTACCTTTCATAGAGTTGGAAATGGAAGAAGATGAGACACAACTCGAAGGGGTTACCGTACAGTCCATCTCTTTCAGGCGTTTAAAGGCCAATCCCGTAAGTTTGCAGATTATCGGCTTGGGGGAAATCGAGAAAAGTCCCGGTGGCAATCGGGATATATCTCGTATAGTGCGCTCTTATCCGGGTGTCTCTTTTTCTCCGATAGGATATAGAAATGATTTGATTGTTCGCGGAGGTTCGCCTTCGGAAAATCGTTTTTATATGGATGGGATAGAAATTCCGAATATCAATCATTTTGCAACGCAGGGAGCTTCGGGTGGGCCGGTGAGCATACTTAATGCCGACTTGATACGCGAGGTTCAATTTTATACAGGGGCATTTCCCGTAAATAAGGCCGGTGCATTGAGTTCTGTAATGGATATACGCTTGCGGGACGGAGATGTGGCCGGTAACAGTTTCAAAGCTACTTTGGGAGCATCGGAGGTTTCTTTCAGCGGATCCGGGCATTTTTCCGATAAAACGACTTATCTGTTTTCGGTAAGGCAATCTTATTTACAACTTTTGTTCAAACTCTTGGGCCTGCCTTTTTTACCGAATTATGTAGATGGGCAATTCAAAATAAAAACAAAATTTACACCGAACGATGAATTGGTTGTGTTGGGATTGACCGGTATCGACAATATGAAACTGAACATGGGGATCGATGGGGAAGAAGCCGAGTATTATTTGAGTTATTTGCCTCGTATCAAGCAACAGACTTTTACCGTTGGTGCAGCGTACAACCATTATATGGGAAAGCATGTATTATCATTGATAGTGGGTTATAATTATTTGAGAAATCAGAATCTCAAATACCGGGGAAACGATGATTCCGAATCCGAAAATTTGACACTTGACCTCAATTCTACGGAACAAAAATTTTCCATACGGATCGAAAATCGAACTTATGCCGACCGCTGGACTTTCACAGAAGGGGCTGAAACGTATTATGCGCATTATCATAATCGTGTTTTTCAATTGTTGTACGGAGACGAACAAATGTTTTCCGAGTATGTCTCGGGTTTGGGACTTATCGGGTGGGGAATTTATGGATCGGCTCTTTATAAGTCGAAAGATAATCGGTGGTCGGCGACTTTCGGGTTACGTGTGGACGCATGTAATTATTCGTCCTCGATGTCTCGTTTTTGGGAAAATCTGTCGCCGAATGTTTCCGCTTCATATCGTTTCCTGCCCGATTGGTCGATAAATGCGGCGGTGGGTATCTATCATCAGTTACCACCTTATACGGCACTCGGTTTTAAGACAAATGAGGGCAATTTTGCCAATAAGGCATTGAAATATATGAGGGTAAGTAATGCTAATTTGGGACTGGAATGGAGCCGGAGCGAACAGTTGGTGATTGCCCTCGAAGGATTTTACAAATATTACAATCACATGCCTTTGTCATTGGCCGATAACATACCGTTGTCATGTAAAGGAAACGATTATGGGGTTGTCGGGAATGAATGGTTGGTGTCTTCGGCTCAAGGACGTGCTTATGGTGCGGAACTATCGGTCAGATGGCAAATATCGGGGAAACTTTCGTCTGTTTCTTCTTTCACGTTTTATCGCAGTGAATGTCGGAACGATAATAAAAGTGCATACATCGCTTCGGCATGGGATAATCGTTTTATCGCCAATGTGAGTGCAACGTATGATTTACCATATCAGTGGAGTATCGGGGCCAAACTCAGTGCAATAGGGGGAAGTCCGTACACTCCTTATGATGTGGAAAAATCGTCGTTGGTACAGGCTTGGAATGTACAGGGGAAGCCTTATTATGATTATTCCCGGTACAATAGTGAGCGACTCGATGCTTTCGCCCAACTCGATGTGAGAGTCGATAAAAATTTTTATTTCAAAAATTGGTCTCTTGGTTTATATATAGATTTGCAAAATGTAACCATGAGCAAGTTGAGGCAGCCCGATGTCCCTGTGAGTACAGGTATTATAGAGAATCCTTCTGACCCGATAGAGCAGCAGAGATATAAAATGAAATACATTAAGTTAGATAGCGGAACGTTGGTCCCTTCTATCGGTGTAACCGTACAATTTTAGTTTTTGTATGGTATTAAAAAAATACCGTTCCTATTTCTTGGGCATGAAACAAGAACGGTATAAAATCGGAATGTTCGTATTTTATATGGCAAAATTCTCCGGGTGTTTTCCCTGCCGGTTTCGGTAGAAATTTTTTATTTCGGCCATCTCTTTCTCGACATTTCCCGAGGGGATAATAGATTGAGTAAGGCCGATTTGCTTGTCTTTATAGTCGATATAAGCAAGGACGATGGGGACTTGTGCCTTCAAAGCCGTGTAATAAAAACCCAGTTTCCAGTCGGGGTTGGGCTTACGGGTTGCTTCGGGAGTGATGGCAATGGCAAGCCGGTCGTTTTTTTCAAAACGGTCGGCCAATTGGTCGGTAAGAGAAGAGGAGCTTTTCCTGTTGACCGGAATGCCTCCCATAACCCGGAACAAGTATCCGAGCGGGAAAAAGAACCATTCTTTTTTCATCAGGAAACCAGCTTTCCTGCCTATCGATCCGTAGGCGAGTTTCCCTAAAATAAAGTCCCAGTTGCTTGTATGAGGAGCCACGCAGATTACACACTTCGGATAGTCGGGCAGCGTTACAATGACTTTCCACCCGAACAGGCGTAAAATGCCTCGATAGAGGCTACTTTTCATAAAACAATGATTTCAGCCGGTTATTCTCCGATTTCTTTCAGAACTTCTCCGATAGCAGCATCGAAGTCTTGAATCAGTTTTTTGTAATAGCTTTTTATCAATTTGGGAGAATCTTTTCCGTCCGGTGTATTGGCACGACGGATATATTCGTCTTGAATATCGAGAATGCGGTTAATCAGACTTTCACATTTTTCTGCAGGCATTTCCTGTGTATATTCTTTCAGAAACAGACATTCGTTTACCAATTCGTTTGTAATGAAATTGATTTCGTGTTTTAAATCTCTTTTGTTTGCCATGTCGATAATAGTTTTTTATTTTTCATGATTCGGTTCGAGTATGCTTGTTTCCCGAGAAAATAAAAGAGAGATGTTTCTCCGGAATGAGTCGCAAAAACCGTAAAATACAAAGGTAGTGAAATTTTCAGAATTAGAGATTAAAATGGCAGATTTTGTTTTGAAGATAATTTCGTGGAGATTGTCTTGTTTTTCGCTAGTGTAATGTTATATTTGCATGAGTATATATAAAAAGTGATTACCATGAAAAAAACTACGACGATTTTGTGGGCTCTTCTATTGAGCCTGTTTGTCTCGGGCCCTTTGTATGCCGAGGGAATTTTGGCGTTTCCCGGTGCCGAAGGTTTCGGGCGTTTTGCCACCGGCGGACGAGGCGGCACTATTTACCATGTAACGAATTTGAACGATAGTGGCGAAGGTTCTTTGCGGGACGCTGTCAGTAAGTCCAATCGTATTATCGTGTTCGATATTTCCGGGGTAATAAAATTGAAATCTGCTCTCGTATTCTCATCGAACCTTACGGTTTTGGGACAGACGGCTCCCGGAGAAGGCATACAGGTCTATGGAGAGCGGGTGTCGTTTTCGGGTGCGAACAATATCATCGTCCGTTATATGCGCTTCCGTATGGGGGTCGGTGGCACCAGCGGTAAAGATGCGTGCGGTGTTGCCAACGGGAAGAATATGATATTCGATCATCTTTCCGCTTTGTGGGGAAGAGATGAGTGTTTCTCGATAAGTTGGGACAATAAGGGGACAGTACCTACCGATATTACCATTCAGAACTCGATTATCGGGCAAGGATTGCAATCCCACTCTTGTGGAGGGCTGGTACAGACCGAGGGCGGCGTTACGCTTTACCGCAATCTCTATATCGAAAACAAGACCCGTAATCCTAAGGTCAAAGGCCTGAACCAGTTTGTCAATAATGTGGTATATAACTGGGGTGGCGGCGGTTGCTATATCATGGGCGACAGTGAAGGCCCATCGTGGGCGCATATCGAGAACAACTACTTCATGAAAGGCCCCTGGAAAGGAACAGCGGCATTTACCCGGGGTAATGACAATTTCAAGTATTATGCTGCCGGTAATTACTATGATACCGATGCCGACGGTACGGTGAACGGGCATGAGATGACCGATGCCGAATATGATGCATCGGGCAGTTATCGTATCTCCGACCTTGAAACATTCGATGGCGTTTCTCGTCCCAAAGCACATCCCGAGATTGCGAATATGATGTCGGCCGAGGAGGCTCTCATGTGGATTATCGATAGTGTCGGGCCTTGCTTGCCGGTGCGCGACGAGGTAGACGAGTACCTGATCGATGAGTTGAAATCATTCGGGAAGAAAGGTTCTACCAATGGTATTTCGTCCGAGCGGGATTTGCCTCACGGCGGTACGGGTACGCTTTATGGCGGATATAAACCCCTCGATACCGATGGCGACGGGATTCCCGACGAATGGGAGTTGGCCAACGGATTGAATCCGAATGATCCCTCCGATGCCGCTGCTATTGCCGGTAACGGTTATGCCAATATCGAGAACTACTCTTTTTCCATTACTGCGGCATATCCCTATATCAAGAATCCTTCGGGGTTGAAAGTTACCGCGCAGGAAAAAGAATCGATCGCATTGTCTTGGGTCGATAATGCCGATAACGAAAGCGGTTTTATCATCGAAATTTCGACCGATAATAAAACGTTTACCGAAGCCGGTCGGGTTGCCGCCGATGTAACTTCTCATACCGTTTCAGACCTGACTCCTGAAACCGTTTATTATTTTCGTCTCAAAGCCTATAACGATGAAGGAGTGAATTCGGTTTATACATCGACGTTGACGACCGAAACCATTGGAGATCCCATCCCCCCGAAACTTTCTGAAAATCCCTCTCCGGCTGTCGATGCCGAAGTCGGGACGGCCAATGATGTCGTCTTTACGTGGGAGAATGCCACGAAACCGTATTACGGGAAAGTTACCTATGCGGTTTATGTGGGAACATCACCCGACAATTTGGAACCATTAGCAACTGGACTTACATCCACTTCGTATAGCTATGGGAGTGTAGAAGCCGACAAAACCTATTATTGGCGTGTCGATGCGACCAACGATGTCGGTACGACAACAGGTACGGTGTGGTCGTTTACGGCTTTTGAAGGCGGAATTTTGTTCTATACCGATTTCAATACCCAGCCCGAAGATTGGAAAAAGGCTTACGGTTCTATTTCGGGCAACACCAATATCATCAATGGTAAAAATACGACGAAGACTGTCGGTGGCATGAAATTCGGAGCCGGAGGCAATACAATCAGGGTAGTTGCAATGAGTGCATCGAATAATTCGTCCGATATGTCGAAAGATTACGGACCGGCAACCGAGGCCGATGCCGGAGCGACCGATCGTTGCGTGCAATTCTATTCTACCGCATCGGGCGGTTATTTGCAATTGCCCGAGGTAGAAGGTCCTTGCATGATAACGATATGGGCGGGAAATCCCGATGATAAAAAATCGAAGACATTCAAACTGAATACGATTGTCGATGGTGTAGAATCCAATGTAGCCTCGTTTGCCTTAGGGAACAAGAAACGGATTTATAAATTTCAGTATGTGTATATGGGAGGTTCGGAAGTAATCTTCAAAATCGATGCCAATGCTGCTAAGTTCAATATCAACGATATTCGTATAGACCAGTATATACCCGAACCTACCGAAGAACCGATAACTCTTGTCTCGTCGCCCGAAACAGAATCTATCAGCTATGCCGATGGCAGTATGTCTTTTACATTCAACCAGATCGTTGCATATCACGGTGGTGCGACATTCAATGGCGAGCAGTACGAGAAGGTAAATATTTTGGCTTCCGGGGCTTCGATGACGATTGATTATTCGGCACTGGATGTCAATACCGAATATACGGTATCGTTTCCCGAAGGTGCATTGACCGATTATACTGGTACAAAATCATTTGTCGATGAGATAACCTTCTCGACTTGCGATTTCCCGGTTGCTAAGTCCGAGGGCGATACGCATTATGGGAAAGCGGCAGCATCATTGCCTCTCGATTTTGCCCCGTTTACCGAAGTTGCACCTTTTGAGACAGTAGGTGGTTTGGTACAGACTGTGCAGAACGACTATCCGCATTGGGTACAGGCTTCGGGTGAAATAGGAGAGGGTACTGCTGTCATGACCTCGACTTCCGATAAAATCATGGCTTATTTCGACGGACGTTCTTCCATACTCGATTTGGGGCTTGATTATAGCGGGGAAGGTAAAGTCGAGTTGAAAATACAGGAGTCCCGAAATTGTGATATAGCTCCCGGTTGGCGTACGGTAAGGGTTTTGACCGAGAAAGATTTCCCCTTCGATGAAGAGGTGTATCTGAATAGCGAAACCCGTTTCGTGAAAATTTCGGCGCCGACTCTTTCTGCCGGAAGTATAACGGTCGGTAAATTCCGTCTTTCCGATGCCGAAGGTCGGTTCGATACGAGCGGTCTTTCTCAGGTGCAGACAACCCCGACACTTTCTGTCTCTGTGCAACAGGGTGTCGTTACGGTTGCCGGCCTTACCGAGGGAGAGGTAGTGCGTGTCGTAACATTGGCGGGAAGCACTCTTTGTGAACAGGTGGCTGTGGGTGATACCGTGTCGTTTTCACTGTCGGCAGGAGCCTACCTGTTGATGGTCGATGGTCATTCTTCCGTTAAATTGGTTCTTTAAGTAGAGTTATTGATAGAAAAAGCCCGGGACACCGGGCTTTTTCTATTTAGAGCAATGAGTGTGGACAAGGATCGATGTTCGGAAAATAGGAATATTTTTACCTCTATTTGCAAAAGCAGATAAAGGCATTTATTTTTGTAGGGTGGTTTTTAATATTTGGAACACGTATGGAAAACAGGAGTTCAACCGTGCGATTGATTTATCCTCAATGGCAGGGGGCTTGCATTGCGGGATTGGTACCCGAGGTGAAAGAACCCGGGGAGGCTTCCCGGGGATATTATCTGGGAGCGGAACTATTGAATTTTCTTGCGCCCGATAACGGACAGGAAACACGAGTCGTTCCCGTTTCTACGCAAGTAGGAGAGCGGAAAGTGTGCGATGGGGTCATGGACAGAGATATTATCGTTTCGCAGACAGAGGCGGCATTGGATATACTGCGGGAATGCAATCCCGACAAAATTGTAACCTTAGGAGGGGAGTGTTCTGTCAGTGTCGCGCCGTTTACATATTTGGCCGATAAATACGAGAATGATATAGCGGTGATATGGATCGATGCCCATCCCGACATCACATTGCCCGGAGACGTTTACCCGGGGTATCATGCGATGGCGGTTACGGCTTGTATGGGATATGGCGATGAGAAAATCATATCGAAATTACCGACTAAAATCGATCCATCAAGAATTTTGTTTGTGGGGTTGCGTGATTGGGAGCGGGACGAAATAAAAACGCGGCAGAGACAATACGGGATTAGACATCTTTCACCCGGCGATGTTGCCGAAAACAGTGATGCAGTTGTAAAGTGGTTGAAAGAGATTGGCGCATCGAAAGTGGTTGTCCATTTCGACATGGACGTACTCGACCCGGCCGAAATAATAGCCGCTGTGGGTGTCGTTCCGGGTGGAATGAAAATAGATGAAACGGTCCGGGTGATAAACGATGTAGCTGAAAATTTTGATTTGGTAGGGCTTACGATAGCCGAACCGATGCCCCGTGTTGCCATAAGACTCAGAAACATGTTACATCGAATGCCGCTGCTGAAATGATCCGATAAAGTTCAGTATGACTGTGTTTGGAGAATAGTGTATATGGATAGGAAAAAGAGAGTCCGGTGGAAAATCTTCCGCCGGACTCTCTGGGCTTTCAAGAGTTTTCTACAAACGTTTATTTGTTCAAGATGATTTTATAAGAACGGGCTTTTTCTTTATCGCTTACGCGTAAAATGTATAGGCCGTTTTCTAAATTATTCATATCGATCTGATTATTTCCGCTTATCAAAGAGGTGTGGATAACCCGCTTTCCGGTAGTCTGGAAAATTTCGGCTGTGTCATAACCGTTGTTCTGTAAATTCAATACTCCACCCGATAGCATATAGGAAAGTGATTCTTTTTCCGTTTCGATGCGATTGGCCGATTTGTCTGAGATCGTGATATAAATGCGTTCCGAAACTTCATCGTAGGAATCGTTGATGTAGAGGGCGCAGAAGTATTTCCCGGCAGGAAGCTCTCCCGGTTTTACGGTGATGTACCCTTCTGTCGCACCGTATGTGTAATAGAAGCCATCCAATTCGTCTTTATTGGGATCTTTTCCCTCCAAGAAAAATCCTACCCAGTCTTTTGGTGTTCCGGGCCCGTCTTGGTAATGTATATGTATTTCTTCATCGATGTCGAAAGTATCTTTTTCGGCCCATACGCTCGATATTTTATCTCCTATCGAGAAATAGAGTCGTTCTCTCGGCTCGAAATATCCGCCTCGTGTGAAATAGTTGATAAAATAATATCCTTTGCCCAACTCTTTGCCTAAGGTCATTTCTCCTGCGTTTTGTTTGTCGGTATAGTCCCATGAGTCGGAAAGGTCGGCTGTACCCGGAATTTTTCCCATTTTGTAAATTCCTATCCAATCGCTGTCGAGGCCGGGCGCATTCTTGAAGTTTACTTTTATGCCTTCTCCCTCTTGGTAGCTGTTTTTTTCGATGCTGAGTTCGGGTATGCTGCCGACATAGAAAGCGATGCGTTCACTTATTTCGGTATAACCTTCGTCATTGAAAAGTACAGCGTAGTATTCATCGGGAGAATCGAGCGTAAAGGTGAATTTCCCCGATTGGCCCGAAGTGTACTCCCATCGGGTAGAAGGGCCGCTGACATCGGGATTTTTCCCTTTATGATAGATGCCTATCCATGCATTCTGGTCTTCGGGTGCATACTGATAAAGAACCTCTATATTTTCTCCCGGTGCGAATGTATTCTTTTCCATCGAGATAGACGGGTCTCCGTCTATGCTTCCCGTAACCGTAAATTTACGGCTTTCCGACCACTCCGACCATTCCATGTTGGCGTCGCGATAGCGAGTACGCATGTAGTAGACACCGTTTTTCAGTTTATTTTTCTCGACAGTGAAACGGGTTATGTCTTTTCCCTCGTTCAGGTCTACGGGCGTATGCCAGGGTGAGCCGGTCGAACCATAGAGATTTTCGACGTCTTGTACCTTGTCGAGTTCGAGGGTAGAGAAATCCGGTGAAAGGGAAAATTGGAACTGTGTGCTGTTCAACGCTTCGTCTGTTGAGGTGGAATAGGGGCTTCCCTTGAATATATAAGGTAATGAGAGAGTATCGGGCGTTTCTGTGATTTCCGGTTTTTGTGGAGCCGCTTTTCCCAATGTCCGGTGGAATGAGTCGATGAGGATATTATCGACGACCAGCTCTTTATTGCCTATGGCATAACATTCGGCTTTCATTTCTTTCCGTTCGAAGTCGAATTCCAATATTTGGTATCCCCAGTAATCGATCGTTTTCTGCACGTCGTCATAGTCTTTTTCCGAAGACATTCCCCACATCTGATCCCATGAAGCAGCACCGTTTATGATGTGGTACACGGGGTAATCGGTCAGTTGCCCTCTGTGGTACAAGTGGTGGTGTCCTCCGTAATTGAAAACATGTTTGGGGGTCTCGGAAAGTATGGGGATAATTTCGTTGCGAACCCAAGAAGATATGTCGCCGATGTATTGTTCGGCTTGGATAGGACGGTGATTGACACTGATGATGAAGTCTATGTTATCATCGTTTTTGGCGGCGTCGATAACTTTTCTTACCCATGCTTTCTGTGTGTCGCCGGTATGTTCGGTGCTAAGTACGATGAAGAGAATGCGTCCGGCCTGATAGGCATAGTAATTTTCGGTTCCGCTTTTTATACCGTTGTATTCCAAGTCTTCGTAATGATAATGTGCTGCATAGTGGGCCATGCCGGGGTCTTGATACGTCTCATGGTTACCTACGGCGGTCATGATGGGTAGATAGGGAGACATGAGCTGCGACTTGAAAAGGTGGATATGTTCATATTGTTCTAGTGTACCCAAGTCGACTTGGTCGCCGATATTCATGATCATATCGATATTTTCTTCGAGGTTTCCGTATTTTTCTTCGATTTTCCTTTGGGCGGCTTTCATGAGCCATTCATATCCGCTCCGGCTTTTTATCTGGTGGTCGCCCATGAGTAGAATCCGCATAGGTTTGCGGTCGCCTTTTTCTTGCATGGTGCGGAATCGGTATATGTCGCTTTCTTCGTCATTGAATACGACCTTGTAATAGTAGAAAGTCTCGGCTTCCAGTCCGGTAAGTTGTACCGAGTTCCAGAAATAAGAATCGGAGAGTTGTTCGTACGAGCCTTCTTTTCGGAGAGAAAGATTTTCTGCATCGGTTCCATATAGAACGACCGGCGTGCCAGCTTTATCGCTTTTCCAACTGACCCAGATAGAAGATGAGGTAACCGATTGCAGATAGGGCTTGGTGAATGCCGAAAAAGTATCGGGAACAACAGTCAGCCGATGTGCTGTTACCTGTTGATATTCACTGTCTCCGTCCGACAGAGGTTCATAGTAAATATCCGCCTCTTTATAATATCTACCGTTGATGGATATGCTGTCTCCGGCCGAGATGGAATGGTCGGAAATACGAGCGATGCGATGGACAAAAGAAATATCGATGCTTGAAGTGTCGGTCGAGTTGTCGTTTTTTTGCCTGATAAGCGTCAGCGGGCTGTCTTGCGATAAGAAGGTCGAGGCCAATTCTATGGTTGGAGAACCTTGACCGTCGATAATGCGGCAACCCTTTGGCGCTTTCCACACATAAGAAGCGATGTCGGTTTCGGGATTGACGGAATATTCCGTTGTGTCGCCGATTTGCATACGGCTTTTTCCCGTAATGGACACCGACGCCGATGAAACGAGATTCCCGCACAATAAAAGCGAGAAAAACAGAGAATAAAATCTTTTTTTCATGTTTGATGGTTTTTGTTAAAAATGATGCACAAAAGAACAAGTTTTGTGTTTCACCGGTGTGGCAAAAGAATGACAACAGAGTGTCGGAATTGTAAAATTTCGGTGAAGAAGGGACCGGTTATTCACACTGAGTGCCTCGGGGGGTTCCAGTTTGTCCGAGGCTGTTTGTAGGAAATGGATGCGGGGAATTTTCGAGAAATTTATCTCTTGTGTAAATTCCTTATTTTTTTGCTACACAATAGTATAAGAAAAATAAGATTTTCAAAAAGCCTGTCATATAAAAATTTTTCTGTAACTTTGTGCAGATTTTTAGAAGTCTACACTACATAACTAGAAACTGTTTTTAATATTTTCTTATGACAGAGAAGAGTCTACTCTATCCCGATTATCTGTTTGAAGTTAGCTGGGAAGTCTGTAATCTGGTAGGAGGTATATACACCGTATTATCGACAAAGGCCCATACGTTGCAAAAGATCAATAAGGATAAGAATATATTTATCGGCCCCGATGTGTGGAAAGCCACCCCTTCTCCCTATTTTACCGAATCTCATACTTTGTTGAAAGCCTGGAAGGCCAAAGCCTTGAAAGAGGGGCTGAAAGTGCGTGTGGGACGCTGGAATATACCCGGAAAACCGGTTGTCATATTGGTCGATTATCAGGATTTGTTCTCTCGACGTAATGATATATATACCGATATGTGGAACGCATTCGGTGTGAAATCGCTGCATGCTTATGGCGATTATGACGATTCCTGCATGTTTGCTTGTGCGGCTGCGCAGGTTATAGAGCACTATTATCGCTATATCGGTGGGGAGAAATATAAAGTCGTCGCTCATTTCGACGAGTGGCAGACCGGTATGGGCTTGTTGTACTTGCGTCGTGCCGTACCTGCCATAGCAACGGTATTTACGACTCACGCCACTTCGATAGGCCGTTCCATAGCCGGGAATGATAAACCATTGTACGGTTATCTTTTCGGATATAACGGCACACAGATGGCCGAGGAGTTGAATATGGAGGCAAAACATTCGGTCGAGCGTCAGGCTGCACACTTTGCTCATGCTTTTACGACGGTGAGCGATGTTACTGCGGCGGAGTGTACCCAGTTGCTCGAGAAAACTCCCGATGTCGTTACACCTAACGGGTTTGAAGCCGACTTTGTGCCCAAAGGTGAATTGTTTGCAAAGAAAAGAGCGGCGGCAAGAAAAAAACTGTTGCGCATAGCGTCGGCTCTTGTCGGGTATGAAGCACCCGACGATGCCGTGTTGATTGCGACATCGGGACGTTATGAGTTCAAGAATAAGGGTATCGATATGTATGTCGATGCCTTGAACCGTTTGCGTTCGCATTATGATGGCGATAGGGAAATCATCGCTTTCGTACTGGTCCCGGCATGGGTGAATGAACCGCGTGCCGATTTGTTGGAACGTTTGGAGAGCGGTGAATCTTATCGGACACCTTTGCCCGATCCCTATATCACCCATACGTTGCACAATATGGCAGAGGATAAGTTGGTGAATCAGATACGTTATTGCGGATTCCCACAAAAGCCCGATTCTAAACTCAAAATCATCTTTGTCCCGTCGTATCTGACGGGAAACGACGGTATCGTCGATTTGACCTATTACGATACGTTGATAGGTCTCGATGCGACGGCGTTCCCTTCGTATTACGAACCGTGGGGGTATACGCCGCTCGAAAGTATCGCTTTCGGCGTTCCTACGGTAACGACCGATCTTTCGGGTTTCGGTATGTGGATAAAAAACATGGCCAACTACGGCCTCGAAGGAAAAGGGGTTGCTGTATTGCATCGTACCGATTTCAATTTCATCGATGTCGCCGAGAATCTTTCCGATACGATACAATGGCTGGCCTCTACTGGTCAATCGACGCGGCTTCTTATGAGCCAGTCGGCTCAGAATACGGCATCGGAAGCCCTATGGAGTCATTTTATCAATTATTATCGAAAAGCTTACGATATGGCTTTGCGCCGTGCTATTGAAGAGCAGGTCGCTATCGTACCTGAAAATATAGAGGAAGAAAGCGATATAGAAGAAAAATAATTCTGTAAAATAATCATTACTAAACATATTAGCTTATGAAAGTACAAGTAAGTAATGCCAATACTCCTGTATGGCGGGATATTACGGTTGAGTCGCGTATGCCGGAACAACTGAATGTATTGCAGGAAATGGCCCGTAACATTTGGTGGGTTTGGAACAACGAATCCCTTTCCATGTTCAAATCGATAGATCCTGAAATATGGAAGGCTGTCAACGGTAATCCCGTGATGTTACTCAATCGGGTCAGTTACGAACGTCTGGAAGAAATCGTGGCCGATAAAGCCATGATGTACACGATCAATGCACAATATGAAAAGTTCCGTAAATATATCGACGAAAAACCCAATGGCAATTTGCCTTCCATTGCTTATTTCAGCATGGAATACGGCTTGGCCAATGTCTTGAAGATATATTCTGGCGGTTTGGGTATTCTGGCCGGTGACTATTTGAAAGAGGCCAGCGACAGTAATATCGATATGGTTGCCGTGGGTTTCCTTTATCGTTACGGCTATTTTACCCAGACACTCTCGATGGACGGTCAGCAGTTGGCCAATTATGAGCCTCAAAATTTCAACCAGCTTCCCATCGAACAGGTTGTCGATGAAAACGGACACCCCATTATACTCGAAGTGCCCTATCCCGGCCGCATCGTATATGCCAATATTTGGCGTGTGAATGTGGGTCGTGTATCGTTGTATCTGATGGATACCGATTTGGAACTCAACAGCGAGTTCGACCGTTCCATCACTTACCAGCTCTATGGCGGGGATTGGGAAAACCGCATGAAACAGGAGTATCTGCTCGGTATCGGCGGTATTCTCATGCTCAAACGTCTGGGTATAAAGAAAGACGTATATCATTGCAATGAAGGCCATGCGGCGCTTATCAACGTACAGCGTCTGGTCGATTATATACAAGATGAAAAGCTCTCTTTTGCCGAGGCGTTGGAAGTCGTACGTGCATCTTCTCTTTACACCGTGCATACGCCTGTTCCTGCCGGACACGACTATTTCGATGAGTCCCTTTTCGGTAAATATATGGGAGAGTTTCCCGCCAAACTCGGTATCTCTTTCGGTGAGTTGATGGATTTGGGACGCGAAAATCCCGGATCCGGCGAAAAGTTCTGTATGAGCGTGTTTGCCTGCAATACTTGTCAGGAAGTCAACGGTGTCAGCTGGTTGCACGGTAAGGTGTCGCAACGTATGTTCCAGCCCATCTGGAAAGGCTATTCGCCCGACGAATTGCATGTAAGCTATGTAACCAATGGTGTGCACATGCCTACTTGGGCTGCATCGGAGTGGAAAGAATTCTATGTAAAACATTTGGGGGCGGATTTTTTGACCCATCAGAATGATCGTGGACTCTGGCAGAAAATCTATGACGTGCCCGATGAGGACATTTGGAACATGCGTCAGATGATGAAAAACAAACTCATCGATTTTGTTCGCAATGAGTTCCGGGATAAATGGATTAAGAATCAGGGAAATCCATCACAAGTGGTTTCTATACTCGAACGCATCAATCCCAATGCCCTTCTTATCGGTTTTGCCCGTCGTTTCGCTACATATAAGCGTGCACATCTTCTCTTTACCGATCTCGATCGGCTTTCTAAAATCGTGAACAATCCTCAATATCCCGTACAGTTTATATTTTCGGGTAAAGCACACCCTGCCGACGGGGCAGGTCAGGATCTCATCAAACGTATCGTAGAGATTTCCCGCCGTCCTGAGTTCCTCGGCAAAATTATTTTCCTCGAAAATTACGATATGAAAGTGGCCAAACGTTTGGTTTCAGGGGTGGACATCTGGTTGAATACGCCGACCCGCCCGCTCGAAGCATCGGGAACATCGGGCGAAAAAGCCGAAATGAACGGTGTACTCAATTTCTCGGTACTCGACGGTTGGTGGTATGAGGGGTATAAAGAAGGTGCCGGTTGGGCGCTGACGGCCAAACGTACATTCCAAGAACAAAGTAATCAGGACCAGCTCGATGCAGCTACCATCTATGCGATGCTCGAAAATGAAATTGTTCCGCTTTATTTTGCTAAAAACAGCAAAGGATATTCGCCCGAGTGGATACAATATATCAAAAATTCGATTGCGCAAATCGCTCCCGAATTTACAATGAATCGTATGCTCGAAGATTATATCGAACGTTTTTATAGTAAAGAAGCCAAGCGGTCGAAACTTTTGATAGCCGATAATTACAAAAAAGCAAAAGAAATCGCTGCATGGAAACAAATGGTCGTTGACAAGTGGGACGAAATCGAAGTGAAAGAGATAAATCTTCCCGAAGATTTGTTGTATAAATCTTGTGCCGGCGAGACTTATGATATTTCGGTAACTATCGACCGGAAAGGTTTACCTGATTGTCTGGGTGTGGAACTGGTTGTATCTCCTGTTATCGACGGACAACAGCAGCCTTATGTCGTAACAGAGATGAATGAAGTGAAGACCGATGGCGATTTGGTGACCTATGCGTTGAGTTACGACGTGAATGTGGCTGGAATCTTCAAGTATGCATTCCGTCTTTTCCCGAAAAATCCTGATCTGCCTCACCGCCAGGACTTCTCTTATGTGCGTTGGTTCTGATTTTCCATACAGTTAAAATAAATGATATATTGGGGCGTTTTTTGACGCCCCAATATTTTTGGAGAATATATGAAAAAATTGATATTACTGTTTGGGTTGTGTGTTTGGGGGAATGTTTTTTCTCTATTTTCACAAAATGCAGTTGGGCGTGTGGTTGAAGATTCGGTGTATAGCCGGGTTTTGGATACATATCGGAAATATTCCGTATATCTTCCTCCCGATTACGATCGTTCGGCTGTAAATTATCCGGTACTCTATCTGCTGCACGGGTTGGGAAATACCCATATGATATGGCCCGAACGCGGACATATAAGGTCGGTTATGGATCTTTTGGTTCCTGCGGGGAAAGTTTGCGATATGATTATTGTTTCGCCCGAGGCCGGCGGAGATATACATACCGAATGGAATGGTTATTTCGATATGCCCGATTGGCAGTACGAAACTTTCTTTTTTACCGAATTCCTGCCCCGCATCGAAGCCCGTTATCGGATTATGGGTGATAAGGCACATCGGGCCATAGCCGGACTTTCTATGGGTGGAGGAGGAGCGGTTTCCTATGCCCAACGTCATAGCGATATGTTCTGTGCCGCGTATGCGATGAGTGCATTGGTGGCGATTCCCGAGCGAGGAATGATAGAATCAGCCCGTTCCGATGATAAGATAGCTGTCCTTACTCGTGCGGTTATCGAGCGAGATTGTATTCGTTATGTGCGGGAAGCCGGTAAGGAACGGATAGACAGTCTGCGGAGCGTTTCGTGGTTTGTAGATTGTGGAGACGATGATTTTTTACTCGATCGCAACATCGAGTTTTATCAAGTAATGAGAAATGCCGGCATTCCCTGTCAATTCCGTGTACGCGACGGGGGGCATGTATGGGAATATTGGCACTCGGCACTTTATATCTGCTTACCTTACGTGTCGCGGGTATTTACGAGTGCAGAAAAGGCAAAGACCTTTCGATAAAGATCGGGTGGCTTTGTTTTATAAATCGGCTTTCAATATCTCAGTCAACTCTTTTACACCTTCGCTTGCCCCCTTTTGTATAACGTGTGTAACGCGGCCGCTTGCGTCGTTTACGGGATTGGGGTCGATGAGAAACACCGGTGTTCCGTTACGTACATAGCGTAGTAGTCCGGCAGCGGGATATACATTCAGCGAAGTTCCTATCACAACGAAAATATCGGCTTTTTCTACCTCTTCGATGGCCGGTTCGATAAGAGGAACAGCTTCGCCGAACCATACGATATGCGGGCGCAGTTGATACCCTTTCTCGCACATATCTCCGATATGGGTATCAATATGTTCGGGAGATACGTCGTAGATGAGATCTTCGTATCGGGACGACCGCACTTTCATCAATTCTCCGTGTAAATGTATGATGTGGCGGCTGCCGGCTTGCTCGTGCAGGTTATCGACGTTTTGGGTAATAATGCATACGTCGAAGTCTGTTTCGAGGGCGGCCAGTCCTTTATGTCCGTCATTCGGTTTTACCGTCAACAGTTCGCGTCGACGGGCGTTATAGAAGTCCAGTACTTGTTGCGGGTTTCGTATCCATCCTTCGGGAGTCGCGACATCTTCTATTCGATATCCCGACCATAACCCGTTGCTGCCGCGAAACACGGCCAATCCGCTTTCGGCACTCATTCCGGCTCCGGTAAGTACGACCAGACGTTTTTTATTTTTCATAATTCCGATATAACTTGGTAAAATGTCGCCATGCGGGGAATACCCGTCATTTATGGCAAAATTAATGTTTTTTTTGCTTCAAAAAAGAGAAACTCTGTAATAAAAGCTATATCTTCGCCAGAGTTTCTTCTTCGGGGAGAAACTTTTTTATGTCGATTTATAATATAAAAGAAAAATACATGGATAAGTTGAGCTATGCCTTAGGGTTGAGTATGGGAAACAATTTCAAAGCTTCGGGAATCGAAACTTTGAAAGTAGAGGATTTTACGCGAGGTGTGCAAGCCGTTTTTGAAGGCGTAAAACCCGAAATGACCTATGATGAGGCAAAGCAAGTCATCAATGAATATTTTACCCGTTTGCAGCAGGAACTCAATGAAAAGAATCGGGCTGCCGGAGAAGCGTTTTTGGAAGAGAATAAAAAACGTGCCGGGGTCGTAACCTTGCCCAGCGGATTGCAATATGAGATATTGAAAGAAGGAACCGGGCGTCGTCCGGCGGCAACCGACAAGGTACAGTGTCATTATCATGGTACTCTTATCGACGGTACGGTATTCGATAGCTCGGTGCAGCGCGGTACGCCTGCCGTATTTGGCGTAAATCAGGTAATTGCCGGTTGGGTAGAAGCTTTGCAACTTATACCCGAAGGGTCGAAGTGGAAACTTTTCATACCCTCAGACTTGGCTTATGGAGAGCGTGGGGCAGGAGATAAAATCGGCCCTAATGCTGCACTCATTTTCGACGTGGAACTTATAAAAATACTTTAATATAGAAAAAATGAAAAAAACTGCAATTTGTTTGATGGCCGCCCTCGGAATGACGGCTGTATCTCTTACTTCGTGCGACAGTAGCTGTAAATCGGTGAAAGAGCTTACCAATGCGTCCGATTCGCTGGTATATGCTGTCGGTGTTTTGACGGGAACCGATGTCAATTCGGGTATTCAGAATTTGGGACAACCTGTCGATATCGATCAATTTATAAAAGGTGCGAAAAAGGCATTATACAGCGACTCGACCGAATTTTCTTATGAATTGGGTTTGTCTTTTGCTTCGGGTATCAAACAGCAACTGAAACAAATGTCGGAACAACTCGGTGTAACGGTCGATAACGACACCTATATGGCGGCCTTCTGTGCTGCTTTGAAGAAGGATTCGACCGCTTTGATGAACCAGATGACGGCTCAAATCGCTTATCGCACCATTGCTATGGAAGCCGAAAATAAAAAGCTGGCATCTTCACCCGAAGCTATTCAGAATAAGGCCGACGGAGAAGCATTTTTGGCAGCGAAAGCCAAAGAAGAAGGCGTTGTCGCAACTGGTAGCGGACTGCTCTATAAGGTCGTGAAAAAAGGCAAAGGTGATACCCCCAAACAAGGCAGCCGTGTCAAAGTCAATTATAAAGGAACTCTTGTAGATGGTACCCAGTTCGATGCCAACGACAATGTGCAGATGGTTGTCGGTCAAATGGTTCCCGGTTTCAACGAAGCGCTTATGCTCATGTCGCCCGGTGCCAAATATACGATCTATATTCCGTCTGAATTGGGTTATGGCGTACGCGGTCGTGGAGGAGTTCCTTCCAACGCCGTTATGGTATTTGATGTAGAATTGTTGAGCATCGAAAAATAAAAAAGGAAAGGTTCATAAAAAATCCCGGAAATTTTTCCGGGATTTTTTATGTGTATACGATTTATAACTATTTACAATGAAGAAAGGTAGAAATGTCGATATTTTTTTGAAGATGAGATAATAATTCCGGAAAAATACGTACTTTTGTTGGCAAAATGATATTCTGATATTATAAATACAATATATATGGAAAAGATAGATAATCTCGATCGTCAAATTCTTGAAATCATTATGCGTAACGCTCGTATCCCGTCGAAAGACGTGGCTGCAAAATGCGGCGTTTCCCGAGCTGCCATTCATCAACGTATTCAGCGAATGATAGACATGAAAGTCATTATCGGGTCGGGTTACCATGTCAATCCTAAAACACTGGGATATACGACATGTACCTATATCGGAGTCCGTCTCGAAAAGGGTTCGATGTATAAAGACGTAGTGCCCGAACTCGAAAAAATACCCGAAGTCGTGGAGTGCCATTTTACAACAGGTCCTTATACGATGTTGTGTAAACTTTTTGCTCGTGATAACGAACACCTTATGCATTTGATAAATGACCATGTGCAGCAGATAGCCGGTGTTGTCTCGACCGAAACGCTCATATCGCTCGATCAAAGTCTCAATCGGGAAATACCTATTTATCAAGAGGTAGTATAAATATCGTGTATAACCATAAGAAGGGGGGCTTCCGATGTCGGAAGCCCCCCTTCTTATGGTTAATGACTACACGTGTGTCAGATAAGTAATCCCTGTGCCGATTGTTTATCGAGCGTCAATTGGTAACGCAGGGCGTCCAAGTCTGCCATACGGCGTTCGGGGCGGATGTATGCCACGAATTCTATACGTATGTGTTGGCCGTATATGGATTTGTCGAAATCGAAAATATGGACTTCGATCGTCTGTGCGTGGTCTTTCCCGCTTACCGTAGGGCGAGTTCCTATATTTAACATGCCGCAGCGTTCGATATTGTCTTCGAGATATACACGGACGGCATATACACCGTTTGCCGGAATGATTTTTTCGGGAAAGTCGCAGGAAATATTGGCGGTGGGAAAACCTATACGGCGGCCCAATTGATGCCCGGCCACGACACGCCCTTCTATTTCGTAATCGTAAGAAAGCAGGAGAGCCGCATCATGTACTTTGCCTTCTCCGAGCAGACGCCGTATGATGGAAGAACTCACTTTGTGCCCTTCGGGCATGCAGGCACCCGATCGGGAAATCGTTACCCCCAATTCTTTGCCGTATCGGCAGTAATCGTCGTATGTTTCGTTGATGTTGTGTCCGAAACGGTGATCATAACCTACAACCAGATGTCGTATGTTATAATTTTCGTGTAGAAATGCGATGAAGTCGTGTGCCGACATTTGCGCCATTTGGGGCGTAAAATCCAATAATATGCAATAATCGGTACCGGTTGCCGACAGCCGTCTGAGTCGTTCCTCGGTAGAGGTGATGAGCTGCACGGCCTTGCCCGACAAAACGGTTTTAGGGTGATTCTTGAATGTGATGATGCCGGATGCCAACCCGTTTTGAATCGCTATTTTGCGTACGTCGGCGATTAGGGACTTATGCCCCGAGTGTACACCGTCAAAGAATCCGATGGTCGCAACCATGCCTTTTGGAGAAAGGTGTCGTGAATTATCGAGAATTTGCATCGCTTTACTTAAAACGAAACAAAAGTACACAATCTTTATTATCTATATGTTTTTTGGCATCATATTAACGTTTGTTTTTCTCTTTCTCCCTGATTGATAGAGAGTATTGTGTTTAAGGCTTTTTCAGATACGGCCCTATCTTCTGTTTCATAATGTTCGATATATAAGAAAATGATGTAAAAAGCCGGAAAATAATTTGGCCATTTCGGGAAAATGTCGTAATATTGCATCGCTTTTCCGGAGAGCTTCTGTATGGAAGTCGAATGAGAACGGAAAACGGTCCTATAGCTCAGTTGGTTAGAGCATCTGACTCATAATCAGGGGGTCCTTGGTTCAAGCCCAAGTGGGACCACAAAAAAGGAGAGAAAACATTCTCTCCTTTTTTGTTGATAGTCAACTTGTTACAAACAGATTTTTATATATTTGCTTAATAATTTTATGCTGAAAAACATTTTTTTATATACCATTTTTGGTTGATTTGGGCATATTTTTGCCCCGTTGTGATACCGATTGCACACCTAACGTGATACCATTATGAATTATCCAAATCTGTAACTATCTTTGTATTTGATAATTGTAGATTTTTGTTGCGTGCAGAAAAATAAAAAAGGAGCAAAAAATGACAACGATAAATATTGAATCGGGCACGAGCAAACAAGAAAGGGGAGTATGTAAGGTAATTGATAGGGTGATGAAATTTTATAGATATATGCTCTTTGTCGCAAGTATGGTTGTGCTATCTTTATTGTCGGCGTGTAACATGGCTGCTTTGCGGGAAGAGATGGTGTATGCAGAATCTCCGGTTCCCGCAGATACGCTCAAAGCCGAGGTGAAACAAGTTTCATCGTCCATATTATACCCATTGAACATCTTTGTGAGTGGAGACCTCTTGGTGGTGTGTCAGCCCGATATGGAGCAGATGTTTGCGGTATATCGGTTGCCCGATGTGGATTATTTGTATTCATTCGGACGAAAAGGACAAGGGCCGAATGAATTCTCTACGATTTATTTCAAGAGTATCGTTCCGACGGAATGCGGCTTTAAAGTCTGTTGTAACGATCGACGTATTTATCACGTATCGTTGACCGACGGATCGATTCTGAAAAAGGAGAGAATCGAATCGGATCACGAACTGTTCAACGGTTTTTGTGCGATCAATGATTCGCTCTATTGTTTTACCGATATGAGAGGAGAAGATACACCGTTTCTGATGTATAATTCGGCGCGTAAAACGACTGTGGCGGTAGGCGAATATCCCCAGTGGATTTCGGACAGCTCGTATGAGAAGACTCCCATAAAAAAGGTGATAGATGGTAACGGTTATATTGTGGCGAAAGATGATGGGACGACATGGGCGTTTTTTTACGGCTGTTTCGATTGTTTCAAAATATACGCCGGTGGCGGGGAGCTGAGAAAAACCATCTGTACGGGACAAGACCCCAATGAAGAAAAAATGACCGGGAAAAGAAGGGCATATTATCCGTATGTTCCACAGACGACCAATGAGTATATCTATTGCATACGGGGACGGGAAAAAACGTCGGATGCCGATCGGTTGCAAGTATGGCAGTGGGACGGTATGCCCGTAGCCTCGTATTGGCTCGATCGCAGTATATCATCATTTACGCTTTCGGAAAGAACGGGTAAAATATATGCGGTGAGTACCGATGAAGAGGCTGCGGATCAAATATTTGTCTATGATTTGCCATATTATTGAATTCTTTTGCAAAAGTGGGGTAGAGAACATTTCGGATATTGCCTTCCGTAAAAAGATAACCGGTGTATTTATACCATAAAATTGTCGGACGAAGATTATGTACTGGTGAAGTATCCCATTTGATTCTGGATAAATTACGGATATATTGATGTTTCGGGGTATAATAACGATTTGGAGACATCACACAAGCGATATTATTGCCATTTGTGGATTTATAAAAGCATGAAAATTTCCCGAAAATGGTTGATAAGACAAGGACGATAATCGCCGCAGCGATTATCGTCTGTTTTTGTGGATAAATATCGATTTGTTTTCTCTCTGTATGTTTGTGTTGTGTTTCTTATTTTTTTTTACTGTAAAATTTTGATATTTCAAAAATGTGTGTTAAATTTCGGATATGAGAAAAGGATATATTTCAGTCTGCATTGGCAGCGGTGATTATGGGGCCGGGATTTTTTGTATGGCAATCATAACGTTCCGAGCCTATGAGTAAGTTGGCTTTGGCCAATGTAGAAGCATTGGTAAGAGGTGAGCCGGGAGGTTAGGAGAATTGTGAAGATGGTTGCAGTACCGAGAATAAAGGGAAATATTGTTGTACATTGATAGGCCATGATTTATATCATCCTAGTGATGATGATAAAGATAAGAAATAATTATAAGAGGATATGGAGGTAAAATATTTTTGTGGACTGTTGTGTTTATCGGGATTCTTCGGTTGCAGTAGTGTTTCGGAAAAGGGAGAATCGCTATTTCGGTCTGATGATTTCGAGCTGTTGCAGGGAGAGGTGCTTTATGAGAACCTGTTTTGGGGCAGGCCGTCGAGACTATGTGTGGTCGATTCGTTTTTGTATGTCGACGATAAATATGATGACAAACTGCTTACCGTCTTGAACTTGAATACTGGTCGTACAAAAAGAGTGGTCGATTATGGAGAGGGGCCGCAAGAACTTATGCAGATAAGGACTATATCGTATAACTCAAACCGGCGGGAACTCGGACTTTATGACAGACGGGTAGACCGTGAGAATTTTTATTCGATAGCTGGTGATTCTTTGGTGTTTGAGAGGGCGGAAAGTCTTTATCGGGGAGAATTTAAAAAATATTCGTTCTATGATGTTGTCCCGTTAGGCGATGGTTATTTGGGGAACGGCTGTTTTGAGCATGGCGAGCAGTTTATCTGGTTTCGGGGAGGAGAAAAAGAGCCGTTGATGTTCGGAGAATATCCGGGCGACAAAACCGGAATAGAGCAAAATGCAGCTTTTTTTATGAAGACGCAGACCCTGTTGGCGGTGAATCCCAATCAGGAATATTTTGCGGCGGCCGGTTGCTATCACGACCAGTTGGTATTTTATCGGCGGGAGGGAGACAATGTCAGAAAACTGAAAGAGTATTTCAGTATCGAGGCCCGGTTGAAGACCCGATACAAGCGGACGGAGAAAGGCGAAATGGCAGGGACATCGTTGTTGCCGGAAACGATGCTTACCTATGAACTCCTTTATCCGACCGAGTCGCATCTGTATGCGGTGTATTATGGTAAAAGAGAAGAAGAACGGAAAGAAGAAACAGAATCTCGATGCTATATATTGAAGTTTTCTTGGACGGGAGATTTTGAAGGCGGGTATGTTTTGGATTATCTGACAATGAAATTGGCTGTCGATGAAGACAACCGGTGTATTTATACCATAAAATTATCGGACGAAGATTATGTGCTGATGAAGTATCCCATTTGATTCTGGATAAATTGCGGATATATTGATGTTTCGGGGTATATACTGAAGATGTAGATGGAAATACGATGACGACAACATATCATAATTATGTGCATATATAGAGATTGTTTGCCGCTATATTGTGTGGGGATTGTATTGCTTATTAATTCTTGCGCGGATAGAAATGATGAAAGGTGGGAAGAGCTGAAAGCTCTTCCCTACATAGAAGTGTGCGGAGAGGAGGTACATACCGATAAAAATTTTGATGGAAGGGATTTTTATGCAGTGGATAGTGGCCGGGTATTGATGTCTTCTTTATATAATACAGATACTCTTATATATGTGGGCGAAATACGGGATGACAGCCTGTTCTCTCAGAAAGGATTTCTTCACAAAGGGCGAGGGCCGAATGAAGTTTTGTGGTTTGATTTCAGTTATAATCCGGTTGCAAAGGAGTATATGATTATGGAGTCCAATACATCTTTCCCTCAATTTTTTTTAAGTATACCATCTTGCGATAAAATGTCTATATATGATCAGGAAGAGTGGATACACTATCCGATAGAACATCGCTCTGATTGGTCTATTGGCCGGTTTGTGCAATTGTCCGAGACAAAAGTGTTGCTTGCATGTCGAAAATATGGAGAAGAGTATATATTTGCAATAATGGACATAAGCACACAAGAAATTACTCCGGTGGATTTTTGGCCTGTTGATGATTTTCATGGCGGGAATATATCTAAGTCATTTGTATATACGAGCAATGCCGGATTATTTGTGAATTATGAGAATCATAAAGTTTTATATGTGTGTCGATGGGGAAAATATGCTGTTTTGTTTGACTATCGGTCGGGTAGTTTAGTCAAAGATACAGTCATGTTTGATATATGTCCTCAGTATCGACAAGTATCGAAAGCAGGCGATTATCGTTTTAAAGATTCAAACAAGAATGGGTTTAAAGTGAGAACAGACGACAAGTATATATATTTCTTATCTTTTGATTATAAAGTGGAAAATGGAGATATGGTTTCCCCGATAGAGGATTATCCATTTTATTATAATGATCATTTATATGTATATAATTGGAATGGAGAATATATCGGGAAATATAAATTCGATATTCCTTTTTATGATTTTATTGTCGATGCAAAGACGGGGTGGATATATACTTGTACGAATGATTTGAAAACCGATGATACGGAGATTTACCGTTATATTTTGCCGGGATTATAATACCCAAAGTATATTGAAATGGTAAGATAAGACAAGGAAGATAATCGCTACGGCGATTATCTTCTGCTTTTGTAGTATCGATTTGTTTTCTCTCTGTGCGGTTGTATTGTATTTCTTATTTTTTTTGCTGTAAAATTTTGATATTTCAAAAATATGTGTTAAATTTCAGGTATGAGAAAAGAGTCCATTTCAGGTTGCATTGGCTGTGGTAATCATGGGAGCGGGATTTTTTGTATGGCAATCACAACGTTCGGAACCATTGAGTGATTTGATGTTAGCTAATATAGAAGCTTTAGCTGCAGATGAATCTGGGAAAGAAACGAAATGCCCTGATTATAACTATGTTCCGGATCATTATTTAAGAGTGGATTCTGAAGTTATAATGGTTGTATGTAGTAGAAGAGGAGAGATATCCATTGGAAATACTACATTTCATGGTTCTTATAGTAAAAATGAAGAATATCCTGTAATTATACAAACTAAAAATTGCTCGGAAGTACAAAAGGGTGCGTGTTGTGATCAAAGAGAAATTGGTGTTTCTTATGTAGAAGGATAAAATATGGTTTGGAGAGTTTGGGGTATATTATGTGGTATAAGTCTGTTATATTCTTGTACCAAAGGTGGAAAAAACATAGTACATCGGGGCGATATTTTGGTCGAGGATTTACCCGAGGTAGAGTATGTTGCATATAACGATGAGACGTATATAGATTCATGCAGATATATTGCTTTGGAAATGACCGATGAGTCGTTGATCGGCTCGATAGGACATTTGGTGGTGTATCGGGAGGAATTTTATCTTTTCGATAAAACCGTCAAGCAAATCCTTCGATTTGGAAAAGACGGTAAGTTCCTGTGTCGCTATGGCCGGAAAGGAGGCGGCCCCGGCGAATATGCTACTCTATCTTCGTTTTATGTCGATACATATAGGGGAGAAGTCGGTCTGTTCGATCCGATGTCTTACCGTGTTCACCGCTATCGTATCGATGGGGAGTATATCGAGACGGTGCAGATACGAGAGAAGACTCCGATCTCTTTTTTCGGAAAATGCGAGATGTTGAATGCCGAAGAGATAGTTTGTCAGGTACACCCCAATATGATGAATGTATATAGTGTTATTGTATTGGACCGTAGCGATTACTCCATAAAACGTGTTTTATCGGAACATTATACACAAAATCGAAATTCTCGGACAGATATTTCCAATTCTTCTTTTTCGGTATGTGATGAGACTGTCAGTTGTGTGAAAATCTTTTCAGATACACTTACTGTATATGGTACGGATTCTGTAATGACACAAGTTTTTTCACGTTCGTTGCCGGCAATGCCGTTGAATGTGTTGCGACAAAGGGTGGAAGAGAAAAACTATATGGGTGCTTATTATTCGACAAACAGAGAAGGAAAGTTTACGACGGGTTTCGGGGCGATATATGAAAGCCCGCGCTGGATATATTTGGAATTTCCTTATAAACTCGATCCCGGTAGCGGCTTGCTGTGGGATAAGGAGAACAACTTTGGCGTGTTGATTTCGATGGACGGTGTTCCGGAAAATTATTTGTGGAATCTCCGAGACTTTTCGGGCGCAGAAGGGAGACTGTGGGTGAAAGTATTGACGGGCGAAAATATAGAGCATTTCAAGGACAGGGCGGGAAAAGATGCTCCGTTTGGTTGGAAAGAGTTTGTGGAGACGTACGATACCGAAAATGATAATCCCATATTGCTCTTGTATTATATGGCCGATTGAGAGATTTTGGAGAGGGAATGGAAATGAGGATTTATGTATTGTTGCGGTGATGGAATGATAAAAAGATTTTTGCAAGAGTAGGATAAAACAGGAACGACAATCGTCCATACCTTTTGTGTGTTTGGTTTCGGTTTCTTGCTGTTTTTGCACCGATAAGACGCTTTTTGTTTTTATGAAATATCGATATTTCAAGATTGTATTCCTATATTTGTAAATATCGGGTATTGTCATTATCCCGGTCGGCAGGTAAATGCCGGGTCAGATATTGACCGGACAAGTGTATTGGGTTGGTGTCCTCAGATGTATATTATGAAAAAATATTTGTTATTTGCAATTTTGTTGTGTGTATGGATAAGTTGTCGCGATGCCCGTACTGTTTCGGATATGGGATTCGAGACCTTGAAAATCCGTGTGAAAGAAGCTGTACCTTTTGACGGGGAATTAAGAGCTGAACGAACGTTTGTATTGGAAGTAAAAAATGACTTGTTTCCGGGAATGGTACAAGGAATGTCTGTGGTGAATGACACGGTTTATATATTAGATACATTCAAAGCGAAAGGATTATATGTTTATGATAAGAACGGAACTTTTTTGTATGCTTATGACAGAATCGGTCAGGGAGTCGGTGAATTCATGGATTTGGAAGGATTTCAGGTCGGGGACTCCTCTGTTTATCTGTTGGATTCCTCTTGTAAACAGATTCTGATAATAGATAAAAAGGGGAAATATATCTCAACTCAAAAATTTCCCGATAATGACTATATCTCGTCGTTTGCTGTGGAAAAGGGGGGCGGATTGTGGATTGACCGGGGCAATTCGGGTGGAATGGATGGAATTTCGAAGTTGCTGTATCAGAAGGTCAATAATGATGTCGCAATGACGGTATTGCCTGTTTTCGAAGAATTGAAAGGAAAAACCATATCGCCACTCAATTCCTTTGCGGTGTATGGTTCGGCCATTCATTATCTGCCGGCATTGGAAAATGTTATTTATGAATGCAAAGAGGGGATGGCCGAGGTGATTTATAAATTGGACTTTGCTGGGGATTGGCCTACAAAAAGTTTTTTTGAGAGAAACCGGGACGCACATCCACTAACGTTGTTTAGGAAAATTGAAGAGTCGGGTTATGTAACCGGATTGAATTTTTTGGAAGATGCCTCATACTTGGTGTTGAATTTCCATCATGATGGTTCGCATTACTTATATGTGTATGATAAGAAGATGAAGCGTCAGAAACTTTATCGCGACGAAGCAAGGTGTCTCTATCAACCTGTTTGTTTGGAATCTGGCCGATTGTATGTGGCTCAGGAAAGTGAGGATTCTTTTGTCATCCATATTTATGATTTGTCGTCATGTGTAACCGCAAGAGTATAATTAATATATGTAGATATTTTCATCATTAGAAGCCGTGAATATAATGTGTGTCGTGCCCGTTGGGTGATTATTGTCTATGTTTTTCGGCTGTTTTTTTATGAATAAGTTCCGATTTGTTTGTTATTTGTGTGTTTGTGTTTTATTTCTTGTTTTTTTAATATAAAATTTTGATATTTCAAAAATATATTCTATAATTGCAGATATAATAAAAATTTATTTATGAAAAACAGGATTTTGAAAATTATGTTGGCCACGGTGCTGGTAAGCGGCGGTATTTTTGTGTGCCAAGAGAAGCACGTAGGAGCCGTTTCCGATTTGGCTTTTTCTGAGGTGGAAGCGTTGTCGCATTGCGAGATAACTCGTAAAGGTAAAATCGTTTTGGAGTGCGATGGAGATGGTTCGTGTTCCGATACTTATTTGGGGTACACCTTGAAGTGTGATGGGAAAAGGCTTAGCCGGTAAGTAACTCTTTTAGGAAAAAAGTATGCCCCAATAAACTTAAAGGGGCATACTTAAATAAGAGGTTAATACGATGAAGCAAATTTTGAGATTTTCTGCGGTATGTCTTATATCATTATGGCTTGTATCCTGTGGCCGGACAGAAGAGAATACGGTATCGTTGGATATGTCGGTCAAAAGCGGAGCGACGGCTGTGTCTTCGATAGAGCAGATACCCTTGCCCGAAGAGTTTATAGCCGCCCGAAAGTATTACGTTTATAGAGATTCATTGTTGATCGTATGGAATCGGAAATTGAGCGATGTATATTTTCTTCAATTTTACGATTTGTCGACGGGGAAACTTGTCAGGAATTGTTTCCGTTACGGCAACGGTCCCGAAGAGGCGTTGTGGGTCAGTGCTTATTTAAGAGGAAACACATTGCTGGTCAATGATATGGTGAAGGGGCAGTACTGTGTGATAAACATGGATTCAATCCGTGATAATCGCTATTCCCTCCCCCGGTTCAAGAAGTTGGGCTCCGGAATCTCTACCATCTCCTTGTTTAAAGGAGGCAAGATGCTGATAGAGAACCCTTATTGTTTCGATTCCGACGAAGCGGATATTCATTATAGCGATCCCCGGTTTCTTGTTTCCGAATCTGTCTCCCGATCTCCTATTCCGCATGAAGGGCGTCGGTACAATACGATGAATGTGGCGACGAGCGGACACATACTGCATACGACAGATTGGAGTCGTATTGTATATGCCTCGATGCATGATCCTGTTATAGAATTGTACGACAGTACATTGCAGTTGCGGAAAAGAATCGAAGGTCCCGATGAACTGCCGATCCAATATCATAAGGGAGAAATTTCTGTCTCGTATAAGAAACGTGCTCCTTATACTTATTTGGGTTGTACAGGAGATGATGATGGTTTTTATTTGAGTTATGTCGGAGGCTTTTATCATAAAAAGATGCAGAATTTCGACAGTTATATATTTTATTTCGATTGGTCGGGGAATTTGCAGGGCAGTTATGCGTTGAATCGGTATGTCGATTGTCTTTCTTTGAGTACAGAACCTCGTGTATTATATGGCACAGCCTATGACGAGGAAGATAATCCGATATTGGTAAAAATTAAGTTATGAAAAGAGATATAGAGTCGTGGTATGGAGAAAATTCTTTTCCTGCTGTCTTTGTATGGCAATCGCAACGTTCGGAGTCATTGAGCGATTTGGTTTTGGCTAATGTGGAAGCATTGGCCGGGGGAGAAAATGGAAAATACGATTATGATGATGGATTGGCTATAGTATCTGAATGTGGAGTATCTCTTGGTACAGAAGATTTTTGGGGAAACGTTGAAAAATGTACTGTAACAGTTATATTTTGCCAAGGAGGTGGATCCGGATGTAATGAAGAAGACTGTCCTACCCATAGAAATAGTTGAGTTATACCGAAATGCAACGACAACGATTTGTTTTTGTAATGATTTTTGTGAGTGTTCTTTTCTCCTGCTCAACAGAGAGAAAAGAACACTCTGTTGAAATGTCTCAGAGATTGGAGTTTAATATTCTTGATAATGAGTATATTTCTTCACGAGTACAGCATATCGATTTCGTTCCTTTGGAATTGACCGAGTCGTCCATGTTTCATGATATAGATAAAATTATTTTCAGAAACGGATTGATTTACATCGGCGATTTTTTAATGAATAAAGTCGTGGTATATGATATGTATGGAAAGTTGGCCTTTGTGGTCGACCGTCGAGGAGTAGGTCCCGGCGAGTATCAAGAGCTAAAAAGCTTTACCGTCGATGATGAGAATATCTATATTCTCGACAATTTCCGTCACGGAGTGTATGTTTACGATTGCCATACGGGAGATTATAAAGAAACCCGACGGTTGCCTGTTGTGGCAAGTGATGTGGAGGCTTTGTATAATGGCGATTTTTTATTGACATTTGTTCCTACTTCACATGCCCGTTTAAAACATGCCCAACCGCAATATCGGATATTTGTGGTAGGCAAGGATTTTTCCATAAAGAATGGTCTTTTTGAGTATAGTGATGATGAGAAAGATCCGGTAGGGAAGAGAACCTATTTTACGACTTGTGGCGACAGTATTGTTTTTAGCTCATTTTATTTCGACGGTTATACGATTTTCAGTCGGAGTGACGGTAGCTATCGGCATATAGCCATCGATTTCAAAGATAAGGTACCCGAATATTGTCGGCATGGTGAGATTGAACTTATCAGAGAGGCCGGTTATCAATATATTTCGCAAGTACCGGTACTTTGTGGGGGATATGTGTCTGTTTGGGTCAGTTCGGCGGGTAGCATGATGTCTTATTTTTATGACCCGAATGTTCAGCGTTTTATAACCCATACAAGAAGCAGTGCCGAAAATTTTGTGCTGCCACCCATTGGTAGCTATGACGGTCGGTATGTGAGTCTGTTGTTGAGTTATGATCAATATCAAAATCTTGTAGAACGAGGGTTTGCGAGAGCTGGTGAGGAGGTAGAACATCACCTCGAAACAGAAGGATATGTGCTACTGTTTTATACCATGAAATGATAGATGTGAAACATGTACTGAAATGGCTGGATAGGATATGGACAATCGTCGTCGTGGCGATTATTGTCTATGTCTTGTCGGCTGTTTTGGTCGTAGCTTCATTTCGTGTCCCGACAGGGTCGATGGAACCGGCTATTCTTCCCGGCGATTACATATTGGTGAACAAACTTATATTCGGCCCGCGCATATTCAACCTGTGGGCGGCCGCCGATAAACGGCCTTTTACCGTGTACCGTTTGTGGGGTTGGCGCGAGGTCGATTACAACGACGTGTTGGTCTTCAATCGTCCCAGCCGTTCGAGCCGGGCGGGGGTGGAGTTCGACCTGATGTCCTATTTTGCCAAGCGTTGCGTGGCTTTGCCCGGCGATACGATAGAGATACGCAACTGGCGTTACAAGGTGCGGGGAAAGGACGGCTTTCCGTTGGGAAACGTGTCCGGGCAGGAGCTGGCGGCAACGTTGTATGGCGACTGCGACGAGGCACGGACGTTTTTCGGAAAGGCATATCCGGCCTATCCCAAAGTCGAGCCGTTTGCATGGACGATACAAGACTTCGGCCCCTTGTATGTTCCTGCTGCGGGCAGTAAAGTGGCTCTTACACAAGAAACAGCAGTTTTGTATCGCAAATATATCGAGTGGGAAACAGGACAGGCGTTGCGTCTCGATACGTTGAAAAACGAGATTTTTCTCGGAAAAGAACCGGTAAAAGAGTATATTTTCAAAAAAAATTACTATTTTGCAGCAGGTGATAATGTCATGAACTCGGGCGATTCCCGTTATTGGGGATTGGTGCCCGAGGAGTTTATCGTAGGCGTTGCCGTGTGCGTGTGGAAGTCGTCACGAGGTACGGTGCGATTTATCAATTGAAACAGAATACCATGAACAAGAAACTTTATCTATTCCCGCTTTTAGGATTAGGTGTGTGGGGGCTGACGGCCTGTTCTGCACCGTCGGAAAAACCGAAGCCCGAAGAGAGCGTTTCGACCGTTTTGCAGGAAATGACCAGCGAGGTGAGTGTCATGCCGCTCGAAAAGCGGGTTTTCCGCAATGAGTTGATAAGCAACGGGAAAGTATCGGCAGCGGCTTACTCCGACCTTTATTTTGTTTCGGGCGAGCGTATTGCCCGTATTTATGTACAGAATGGCGACTGGGTGAACCGGGGGCAGAAACTGGCCGAACTCGACCTTTTTACTCTGCAAAACGATTTGTCGCAAGCGGCCAATAGTCTAGAAAAAGCCCGTCTCGACCTGAAAGACGTATTGATAGGGCAAGGATATTCGCCCGACTCTCTGGCCGCTGTACCCGACGATATCATGCGGGTCGCGCTTATACGCAGCGGCTATGCCCAGAGTGAGGCCTCTTATGAGAAAGCCCGGTATCAGCTGGAACGCGCTATCCTCGTATCGCCCTATGACGGAGTGGTGGCCAATCTTTTCCGTAAAGAGAACAATCCGGCCGAGACGGGAAAGGCTTTCTGCCGGGTGATTGCGACCGATAGTATGGAGGTGGATTTTACACTGATGGAAAGTGAACTTTTCGAGGTACGTCGGGGCGATGTGGTGAAAGTCGCCCCTTATGCCGGTCATGCCGAAGAATATACGGGACGCATAACGGCGATAAATCCGCTTGTGGAGTCGGACGGTATGGTGCGGGCCAAAGCCCGTGTGAATGGTTCGCCGCACCTTTATGAAGGTATGAACGTGCGAGTACGCATACAGCAGGAGTCGGGCCGGGAACTGGTCGTTCCTAAAAGTGCCGTGGTATTGCGTTCGGGGCGTCAGGTCGTTTTTACGCTCGAAGAGGGGCTTGCCGTGTGGAATTATGTCCGCACGGGCATGGAGAATCTCGATGAGTACACGATCGAAGAGGGATTGGAAGAAGGGGCGACGGTTATCGTGTCGGGCAATGTCAATCTGGCCCATGAATCCCCGGTTGTCGTAGTGGGAAGCAACGAGTTATGATCAAATTCCTTTTGCAGCGTCCCATCGCCGTGCTTATGGCATTCACGGCTTGCGTCATCGTAGGTGCGGTAACGTATTGCACCCTGCCCGTCTCGTTGTTGCCGCATATCGATATTCCCCGTATTACGGTGCAGGTGTCGGGCGAAAATACATCGGCCCGGGAGCTCGAAAACACGGTCGTGGCACCGGTACGCAGGCAATTGTTGCAGGTTTCGGGGTTGAAGGAAATAGAGAGTGAGACCCGTGATGGGTCGGGCGTGATCCGTCTCGAATTTGAGTTCGGGACCAATACCGACCTCGCTTTTATCGAGGTGAACGAGAAAATCGATGCCGCCATGTCGTCCCTTCCCAAAGAGACCGAGCGTCCGAGGGCTATCAAATCGAGTGCGACCGATATACCGGTTTTCTACCTCAATCTTACCTTGAAAGACGACCGGCCTTATGAAGAGACCGACGAAGCCCGTTTTCTCGAATTGTGTACGGTCGCCGAGACTGTCATCAAGCGACGTATCGAACAGCTTCCGCAAGTGGCTATGGCCGATGTTACGGGTATTCCCGGCCGTATGATACAACTTGTTCCCGATGTGGATAAAATGCGGTCGGTCGGATTGACGATAGATAATATCGAAGCGGCTCTTACTGCAAATAATGTAGAACCCGGCAGCATGTTTGTACGGGACGGGTACTATGAGTACAATGTGCGCGTATCGAATGCGTTGCGTACTGTCGATGATGTTGCTGCCATTTATTTGTCGGTGGGTGGGCGTATCATGCAGTTGCGTGATTTTTGCGAAGTTCGGTATGCTCCTCAGAAGGAGCTGGGGCGTTCTTTGGCCGATGGCAAGCGTGCCGTAACGTTGGCGATCATCAAGCAGGACGAGGAAAATATGTCGTCCTTGAAGTCGTCGTTGAAAAAAACGACAGACTATTTTGCCGCCCGTTATCCCGATATAGAATTCGGTATCACCCGCAACCAGACCGAGTTGCTCGATTATACGATTTCTAACCTGCAACAGAATCTGGGATTGGGATTTCTCTTTATTTTGGTCGTCGCGCTTTTCTTTTTGCACGATTTGCGATCGCCCCTTATCATCGCCATAAACATGGTTGTGGCGGTAATCATCACATTCCTGTTTTTCTATCTGTTCGATGTCTCTCTCAATATTATTTCCCTCTCGGGCTTGATACTTGCTGTGGGTATGATGATCGACAACTCCATCATCGTAACCGAGAATATCTCCCAGTACAAGGAGAGGGGATATACATTGCGCAGGGCTTGTGCGGCAGGGGCAACCGAGATGATAACGCCCATGTTGAGCTCGATGCTTACGACGATAGCCGTTTTTGTACCGCTGATTTTTATGAGCGGTATTGCCGGTGCGCTTTTCAGGGATCAAGCCTTTTCCATTACTGCCGGATTGCTGTGCTCGTATTTTGTGGGTATTCTGCTGTTACCGGTTCTTTATCTCTTGTTTTACAAAGCGGGGATAAGAAATAAGAAAAATATCCTCAATTTTTCTTTTCATCAGTTATTGAGCGATCGTTGGCTCGAGCGTCTCTATGATAGGGGTATCGATTGGACATTCTCCCACAAGACGCTTTGCGTTGTGGGTATGTTGCTTACTTTGCCGTTGTGCGTGCTCATGTTCTACATTATCGAAAAAACGAGAATGCCCGAGATCGAGCAACATGAAGTCGTTGTCCGGTTGGAGTGGAATGAGAATATCCATGTCGATGAGAATAATCGCAGAATAGCCGATTTGTTGCGTTTATCCCGGTCATACGCTGTGGAACATACAGCTTATGTCGGTGTGCAGGATTATTTGTTCGATAGCGGCGAGGAATTGTCGGCGACCGAGGCCGAACTCTATTTCAAAGTACACGTACCGGCCGAAGTCGACAGTTTGCAACATCTTTTACGTCATTATCTGCGAGAGTGTTATCCGTCCGCGATTGTAACATTTTCACCGCCCGAGAATATTTTCGAAAAACTTTTCATTACCGGCGAAGCCGATGTCGTTGCCCAGCTGCGTTCACTTCACGGAAATCCGACACAAGATAAAATAGAACGTGCCGAACAGCTCGTAACCGAGGCCGGAGGGCAAGATCCCGAAGGCGTTCCTTTGCAACGTCAGCTTTGCTTGGTGGTAGATAAGGAAAAGCTGCTTGTATATCAGGTGAAATATGACGATGTGGCGCAGGCTTTACGTTCGGCTTTTAAAGATAATCAGGTCTCGGTGTTACGTTCGTATCAGCAATATCTGCCTATATGTATAGTCGGAAACGACCCGACGGTAACACAAGTCTTGCAGCACACCCATATTGCGAGCAATTATACCGACGAGGATGGAAAGAAATCCGAAGAGCGACGGTATATCCCCCTTTCTGAACTGGTAAAGATAGAATATGCGAACGATTTGAAACAGATTACGGCTGGACGGGACGGTGAGTTTATACCTCTCTATTTCTACGATGTCGAGAATCCGCCGTTGCTTATATCCCAAATACGGGATTCATTTCGAGGGGATAAAGATTGGGAAGTCGATTTTTCGGGAAGTTTTTTTTCCAACGAGCAGATGATGGGCGAGTTGGTCGTCATACTTTTTGTCTCGTTGCTGTTGATGTATTTTATTTTATGTGCACAATTCGAGAGTTTCGTGCAACCCCTTATCGTGTTGATAGAAATTCCTGTCGATACGGCGTTTGCTTTGGTCGCTTTATGGGTATTGGGCCATACGCTGAATCTTATGTCGGCGATAGGTATTATCGTTACCTGCGGTATTATTGTAAATGACTCTATATTGAAGCTCGATGCCATGAATAATCTACGGAAATCGGGTATGCCGCTTTTCGATGCGATACACGAGGCGGGACATCGCCGTTTGCGTCCCATTATAATGACTTCTCTCACGACGATTCTGGCAATGGTTCCATTGTTGTTTACTTCGGATATGGGCTCTGAATTGCAAAAACCGTTGGCTATTGCCATGATAGGAGCTATGGCTGTCGGTACGCTGGTCAGCCTTTTCTTGATACCGTTGGTATATTGGTTTGTATATCGGAAAACAGAAAGCAGATGAAACGTAAATTATTGACTATATTTTGTTTTTTAACCGGCGTCGGATTTGTATCCGCACAAGAAATCACCCTCGATTTGCGCCAAGTCATCGCATTGGCCAATGACAGTTCTTTGCAGGCATTCCGTAACAGGAATCTTTACTTGTCGGGCTTTTGGCAATATCGTGCATATAAGGCCAACCGTCTGCCCAGTCTTACGCTCGATTTGGTACCGGCTCGTTATAATCGCGATATTACCGAACGGTATGATTCCGAAATCGATGCCGATGTTTATCGCGAGCAACAACGGTTTAGTGTTGGAGCCTCGTTGACGATCGAACAGAACGTCGATTTTACCGGAGGTACTTTTTATCTCGAAACAGACCTCGATTATATGCGGAATTTCGGAGCATCGACGTCTACTCAATTTTCGACGGTTCCCATACGGGTAGGGTATTCGCAGAGTCTGATCGGTTATAATGCGTTTCGTTGGGAAAGGAAAATAGAGCCGGTACGTTATGAAAAAGTCCGACGGCAATATGTCTATAATACGGAGCAAGTATCGGAAAATGCTGTAAACTATTTTTTTTCTTTGGCAATGGCTCAAAGCAATTACGATATGGCTTTGAGCGATGTGTCTACGAGCGATACGCTTTACCGTATCGGATTGGAACGTTATAAGATTGCGGCAATCGAAAAATCCGATCTGCTTACGTTGGAGCTCGACATGGTCAATGCCCGCAATTCTTTGGAGAATGCACGGATACAGCTCGATAAGGCCATGTATGCGCTTGTTTCGTTCTTGAATCTACCGAAAGATGTGCATATATCACTCATTTTGCCATCTAATCCGCGTTTGGTCGTAATCCCTGTGGAGAAAGCCATAGTATATGCACGAGAAAATAATCCGGTCTATTATGAGCAGGAACAGACCGTTTTGGAAGCGGAACAAGCTGTCGACCGTACACGGAAACAGTCTCGTTTCAATGCCAGCGTAAATGCCAGTGTGGGGCTCAATCAGGTTTCCGACCGTTTGGGAGATGCCTATCGTAACCCATTGCAACAGGAAGTCGTTTCGCTCAGTCTCTCCATTCCTCTTGTCGATTGGGGAGTAGCCCGGGGCAAGTACAATATGGCAAAGAACGAATTGAATGTGGCTTATATCACTTCGCAACAAGAAAAACAGAGTGTCGAGCAGGAGATCGTCGTTACGGTTCGGGACTTCAATGTACAACAAAAAATGCTCGCCAGTGCGGCGCAGGCGTTACGGCTGGCCGAAGATGCTTATATGCAAACATGCCGGCGCTTTATCATCGGGAAAGCCGATGTCAACAGTTTGAGTTTATCCCTCAATCGTCAACAAACAGCCCAGCGTAACTATATTACGGCGTTGCAAAACTATTGGGGAAATTATTATAAAATACGGCGGCTGACACTTTATGATTTCGAATGGAATGTTTCGTTGTACGAAAAATTCGATTTCGACAATAAGATTGTTCGATGAAAAGTCGTTTGGCGAACATATCGTTTTTTACGTGGATCGTACTCTTTTTATGTCTTTCGTTGATAGGGATTGCGCTTGTTCCACAATTGCCGGTGAAGTTGTCGCCGACAAAGGAGATGCCTACGCTTACGATATCGTTTTCGATGCGTAATGCCTCCGCCCGGATTATCGAGGCCGAAGTAACCAGCCGTCTCGAAGGTATGCTGTCCCGTGTGCGGGGGGTGAGCCGCATCAATTCGGTATCGGATGACGGAAGTGGACGTATTACGGTACGACTTGACAAACACGCTGATATCGATGCCGTGCGTTTTGAGATTTCCACACTCGTACGCCAGATGTGGCCGCAGTTGCCCGAGACGGTAAGTTATCCACTGGTATCGGCGCGTTATTCCGAGAGCCGTTCTTCCCGTCCCTTTATGGTTTATACACTCAATGCTCCGGCAGCTCCTGCTTATATTTTGCAATATGCCGAGGATAATATCGTCCCTGCTGTCGGTCGTCTGCTGGGCGTTTCCAAAGTAGAATTGACCGGTGCCACTCCGATGGAGTGGACATTGAATTATGACAGAGAACGGTTGTCGCATTTGGATGTTTCCGTCTCGGATATTCAAAGAGCGTTGTCGGGACGTGTCGAAAAAGAAGAATTGGGAATATGCCGTTTAGAGAATAATGAAGAGGAAAGCTGGATACGGGTCGTGTTGATGACCGATGAGCCCGATTCTGATTTTGCCCCCGAAGCGGTGAAGGTACAATCTTCGGACGGAAGAATATTCCCTTTGTCGTCTCTTGTGCGTATTTCCCGACAGGAAGCAGAGCCTACAAGCTATTACCGCATCAATGGTTTGAACTCGATTTACCTGAATATCACATCTGAAAAAAGGGTCAATCAGCTGTTGTTGAAAGAAGATATCATGCAGGTTCTAGCACAAGTACAAGAGAAATTCCCGGTCGGGTACGAACTTCATAAAAGCTACGATGCAACCGATTATATAAATGAAGAATTGCAACGGATTTACTTCCGTACAGGACTCACGGTATTGATTCTACTGTTGTTTGTGTTTCTTATTACGCGTAATGTGCGCTATCTGCTTCTCATTACGGTATCTCTTGCTGTAAATATTTCGGTTGCCGTAATTTTTTATTATCTGTTCGACCTTGAAATACAGCTATATTCTCTGGCGGGTATTACGATTTCGTTGAATCTCGTCATCGATAATACCATCGTAATGACCGACCATTATTTACGCCGTAAGGATCTGAAAACATTCCTTTCTATCTTGGCGGCTACGTTGACCACCGTCGGGGCTCTTTCTATCCTCTTTTTTATGGACGAAAAAGTACGCCTGAATTTACAAGATTTTGCAGCGGTTATTATCATCAATTTATTGATATCCTTGTTTGTTGCACTCTTTTTCGTTCCCTCGGTTATTGAAAAAATCGCGCTTGTGCGAAGCCGGGGCTATTCGGGTCGGGGAGCGAAAAGAAAACGTATGACTGTACGCTTTACCCGTTTTTATGGAAAGACGATCGTGTTTGTTTCCCGGTATCGAGGGTGGGTGATTGTGTTTATTGTACTGGCTTTCGGTTTACCGGTTTATCTCTTGCCCGAGAAGATGAAAGGTGAAAGTTGGGGAGTGGATATTTATAATAAGATATTTGACCATGATACCTATCGCGAGCATATACGGCCGGTCGTTGATAAGGTGTTGGGTGGGACGCTCAGGCTTTTTACCCAACATGTAGGGAATAGAGGCAGTTATTATGATCGGGACGAAGAGGGTGAAATTGTCCTTCATGTCAATGCAACGTTACCCAATGGTGCGACTCTCGAACAGATGAATACTTTAATCTCTCGTATGGAGCAGTACTTGACCTCTTTTCCCGAAATACGACAGTTTCAGACTTCGGTTTCGAGCGCTCGGCGGGCAAGTATCAGTATTTATTTTACCCGGGAGGCATTGGATAATGGTTTTCCCTATTTCCTTAATTCCGACATTGTGAGTAAGGCGTTGGAGTTGGGCGGTGGAAGTTGGAGCGTGTATGGTCTGCCTATGGATTCGTTCAACAACGATGTGCGCGAGAGTGCCGGCGATAAAGTCGTTACACTATATGGTTATAATTATGATGAGTTGTATGCTTGGGCCGATACATTACGCAGTCGACTTTTGCAGTATCGCCGTATAAGGGATATAACCATCAATTCCGAACAATCTTATTGGAAAGACGATTATACCGAATATTATCTTTCTTTGGATAAGCGGCGAATGGCAGAGGAAAATGTTTCGACACAACAACTATATGCGGCTTTAAAACCGGTTTTTGGTCAGGATATTTCTTGCGGAACGGTTTTTTACGAGGGTAAAAATGAAAAAGTCCGTTTAGTATCTTCATTAGGGCGAGAGTACGATATTTGGGCATTGGAAAACATTCCGGTTCCGCTGCAAGGGCGCAGTGTGAAACTAAGTTCATTGGCAACAATTACAAGAGAAGATGCACCGCAAAGTATACGGAAGGAAAACCAGCAATATGTACTTGTCGTGCAGTTTACCTACATAGGATCATATCAGCAAGGGAATAAGCGTTTGGAAGAAGAGGTGGAAGCTTTGAACGAAATTTTGCCTCTTGGTTATACAGCCGAGATACCTCGGCGTTCTTGGCGGGGCGATTCCGATGATTATACCCACGTATTGTTGTTATTGCTGGTCGTGGCTATTATATTTTTTATTTCGAGCATACTTTTCAATTCATTGAAACAACCGTTTCTTATCATATTGCTCATACCTATCTCTTACATAGGAGCGTTTCTTACGTTTTATCTTTTCGGCATACGATTCGACCAAGGCGGTTTTGCGGCGTTTGTTTTATTGTGCGGTATAACGGTCAATGCCGGTATCTATCTCCTTAACGAATACAATGCCATTCGTCGTCGACAACCGGGATTATCTGTTTTATCGAGTTATCTCAAAGCTTGGAATACCAAGATCATACCCATTATACTTACGATTGTTTCTACGATATTGGGATTCCTGCCGTTTCTCGTCGGAGCGGAAAGAAACGATTTCTGGTTTTCTTTGGCGATCGGTACAATCGGTGGGCTGATAATGTCGTTATTGGGACTGTTCCTGTTTTTGCCGTTATTTATGGGAGTGGCGAAAACCCGTAATTTGATGAGGCTTTCCAATGCCCGATAAGAAAATTGCTTTCTGGTTCGAGATAAGAAATATGTACGAAAAAGGAAAATGTTTCTATATTGTGGAAAATGAGATATGAGTAGAGTTGGATCGCAAATATTTCGATTTTGATGTTGGAAGGATAGCGTTATGCATATATTCATCAAGTACATATTGTTGCTAGTGTCGGTCAGTGTGTTTTGGGTATCGGAAGCACGCGGTCAGGTAGACGGTTCGATTCTGGCAATGGCGGAGCTGGTGAAAAGTTATAACCATTTCGGGAAGTACAATCCGCAGGAGAAAGTGTATTTGCATTTCGACAACACGG
>OMGY01000149.1_pt1 | contig 79980 bp, 97 predicted proteins | sample 1674461 | NCBI WGS metagenome assembly OMGY01 (sample SAMN05578579, study PRJEB25193) | human gut metagenome | biome: Human Microbiome; feature: human-associated habitat; material: feces | host: Homo sapiens | place: USA:Birmingham | reverse complement strand
CAGTGGGCTTATCACGATCGTTTCAAAGAAGCAGGTCTGACAGCTATCCTCGGCTGCGGATTCGACCCGGGAGTAAGCGGTATCTATACAGCTTATGCAGCTAAACATTATTTTGATGAGATTCAATATCTGGACATTGTAGACTGTAATGCGGGTAACCATCATAAAGCATTTGCTACGAACTTCAATCCGGAAATCAACATCCGTGAAATTACACAGAACGGACGCTATTATGAAAATGGCAAATGGGTAACTACCGGTCCGCTGGAAATTCATAAGACCTGACATATCCGAACATCGGTCCCCGTGATTCTTATCTCCTTTATCACGAAGAACTGGAGTCATTGGTGAAACATTACCCGACGATCAAACGTGCACGTTTCTGGATGACTTTCGGACAAGAGTATTTAACTCACTTACGCGTTATCCAAAACATCGGTATGGCACGAATCGACGAAGTTGATTACAACGGAGTGAAGATTGTGCCGCTACAATTCTTGAAAGCTGTATTGCCTAACCCACAGGATTTAGGAGAAAACTACGAAGGAGAAACCTCTATCGGTTGTCGTATCCGCGGTTTGAAAGATGGCAAGGAACGTACTTATTATGTATACAACAACTGCAGCCATCAGGAAGCTTACCGGGAAACTGGTATGCAAGGAGTGAGCTACACCACCGGAGTTCCGGCAATGATCGGAGCGATGATGTTCTTCAAAGGTGAATGGAAACGTCCGGGTGTAAACAACGTAGAAGAGTTCAATCCGGATCCGTTTATGGAACAACTCAACAAGCAAGGTCTTCCCTGGCATGAAGAGTTCGACAAAAATCTGGAATTATAAGAGTAGACCTGTTCATTAAAAAGATAGTTATGATAAACGTAGGAGATAAAGCACCGGAAATCTTAGGCATCAATGAAAAAGGCGAAGAAATCCGTTTAAGTGCTTATAAAGGAAAAAAAATTGTGTTGTACTTCTACCCGAAGGACAGTACATCGGGTTGCACCGCACAAGCGTGTAATCTGCGCGACAACTATTCCGAACTACGTAAAGCCGGCTATGAAGTAATCGGTGTCAGCGTAGACAATGAAAAGTCGCACCAGAAATTCATCGAAAAGAACAATCTTCCTTTCACTCTGATTGCTGACACTGACAAAAAGTTAGTAGAAGAATTTGGAGTATGGGGAGAAAAGAAACTGTACGGACGTGCTTACATGGGTACTTTCCGCACTACTTTCCTGATTAATGAAGAGGGAATCGTAGAACGGATTATCACTCCTAAAGAAGTGAAGACCAAGGAACATGCCTCACAGATTTTAAATCAATAACTCCATTAATTATATAAGAATAAGGTATGGCAAAGAAAGATGAACTTAATTTTGAAACAGATAATAAAATGGCATCAAGCGAAAAACTAAAAGCCTTACAGGCTGCCATGGAAAAGATAGAAAAGAGCTTCGGTAAAGGTTCTATCATGAAAATGGGTGATGATAGTGTTGAACAAGTAGAAGTGATCCCGACAGGCTCTATTGCCTTGAACGTGGCACTTGGTGTTGGAGGTTACCCTAGAGGTAGAATCATCGAAATCTATGGCCCGGAGTCTTCCGGTAAAACAACATTGGCTATCCACGCCATTGCTGAAGCACAAAAGGCCGGCGGTATCGCTGCTTTTATTGATGCCGAACACGCTTTCGACCGTTTCTACGCATCTAAACTGGGCGTAAATATCGATGATCTTTATATCTCTCAACCGGATAACGGCGAGCAAGCGTTGGAGATTGCGGAACAACTGATTCGTTCTTCTGCTATCGACATCATCGTTATTGACTCTGTAGCCGCACTGACTCCTAAAGCGGAAATCGAAGGCGACATGGGTGATAACAAAGTAGGCCTTCAGGCACGTTTGATGTCGCAGGCTCTTCGTAAGTTGACAGCTGCTGTGAGCAAGACACGTACTACTTGTATTTTCATCAACCAGTTGCGTGAGAAGATTGGTGTTATGTTCGGTAACCCGGAAACAACGACTGGTGGTAACGCTTTGAAGTTCTATGCTTCCGTACGTTTGGATATCCGTGGTAGCCAACCTATCAAAGATGGCGAAGAGATTCTCGGTAAACTGACTAAGGTGAAAGTGGTGAAGAATAAAGTAGCACCTCCTTTCCGCAAAGCAGAATTTGACATCATGTTCGGTGAAGGTATCTCCCATTCCGGAGAAATCATCGACTTGGGTGCTGACCTGGGAATCATCAAGAAGAGCGGTTCATGGTATAGCTACAATGATACTAAGTTAGGACAAGGACGTGATGCCGCTAAACAATGCATCATGGATAATCCTGAACTGGCTGAAGAACTGGAAGGATTGATCTTCGAAGAATTGAAGAAGAAATAATTTGCTTTAATTCTGCTTTATCCGCAGGCTAAAACTGAATAAACAAAGGTGGGAGAAAGTCGTTTACTACGATCATTCTCCCACCTTTTTCTCTTTTATATAGTTCTCTCTTTTTTCCTCTTATACAAAATAAATGTATGCCAATGTGCTCAAGCTGATTATTACCCAAAGCAAAATTCCTTGAACCAAAGGCTTTATTCCAACTGCTTTCAATACATCAATAGAAAGAGAAGCACCGATAAAGAACATAGTTATCGTCAAAGTCTTACGGGCAATACCGTTAATAGCCTCTCCCAATTGTGGTACTCCATCCAGCAAATAAGTGTTTACTACCAATGCCAACACGAAGAAGAAGATAAACCATGGAATACTTATCTTTTGTCCTTTGCTCTTGAAAATAAAGGAAGTAGCAAAAGCCATCGGGATAATCCAAAGAGCACGAGTTAATTTGATAGTAGTAGCCACCTTCAATGCTTCTTCTCCATAAGCAGCTCCCGCGCCTACTACAGAACTGGTATCATGAATGGCAATAGCTGCCCATGTTCCGAATTGTTGCTGATCCATATTTAATGCATGACCAATGGCAGGGAAAATGAAAAGTGCAATAGCGTTCAAGATAAAGATTGTACCTAATGCCACAGACATTTCACTGTCCTTCGCTTTCAACACTGGTCCCACTGCTGCGATAGCACTACCACCACAGATAGCAGTTCCCGAACTGATAAGATAAGCTGTATTCCGGTCTATTTTAAACAATTTACGTCCGATGAACCAGCCAATCACCAATGTTCCGATTACTGAAATGACCGTAAATTCCATACCTTCCTTACCGGAAGCTAAAGCAGAATGAAGATTCATACCAAATCCCAATCCTACAACTGAATATTGCAACAGATATTTAGAGGTTTTCTTATTAAACTTTGGATGTGCTTGTCCGCATGTCAATGCAAAAATAAGTCCGAGGAACAAAGCAACCGGAGGAGTTACCCAAGCCGACCATGCTTCCAATCCTGGAATATAGTCTAAAAAAAGAAAGAAAGTCAGAGTAGAAAGCAGTGCAACATAAATCATTTTATTATTTGCCTGCCTGTTCGCTTTGCAGGGCTTAGCGAAAGCCGACGACGATAGAGCAATTACAGTCGATCAACTACCTCAAAAAGCTCAGGAATTTATCCAAAAGTATTTCCCTAAGAATGAAATTTCCCTGGCCAAAATGGAAAAAGACTTTTGGGAAAAGAAATATGAAGTTGTATTTGTCAACGGAGAAAAAGCTGAATTTCTGAAAGACGGCTCATGGGAAAAAGTCGACTGTAAATATTCTACAGTACCGACAGGAATCGTACCTCAAGCCATTAAAGACTACGTAAGCAAACACTACCCGGAAGCTAAAATTTTGAAAATCGAACGGGACAGTAAAACTTATGAAGTAAAATTGAACAATCAGCTTGAACTCGAATTCAACAAAGCGTTTCAACTCATCGATATCGATAATTAATTAAAAATAAATAAATTTCATAAATTAAGGGGAATTTTAAATTGATAAATAAAATTACACATAAAATTCTTGAAGGAAATAAATTGTCAAGGGAAGATGATATTTCTTTTCTTATAAACGGAAGTTTATCGGAACTTTCTAATGGTGCAGATGAAATCAGAAAAAAATTCTACGGTAATCATATTGATCTCTGCACAATAATCAATGGAAGAAGCGGACGCTGTTCTGAAAACTGCAAATATTGTGCACAGTCGGAACATTACTGTACTAATATTGAAGAATATGAATTTTTAAATGAGGATAAAATTGTTTCTGTATGTAAAAGTGTAGAATCAGATGGAGTTCATCGCTTTTCAGTAGTAACCTCAGGAAGAAGTCTTTCGGACAAGGACTTTACCAGTGCTTTGAAAGCATATAAAAATATGCAAAAGGAATGTAGTAATATAGAACTTTGCGCTTCTCATGGTTTGCTAACAGAAGAACAGTTTAGAGAACTTAAAGCGAGCGGAGTTTTCAGATATCATGCCAATATTGAAACATCTAGAAGATTTTTTCCGCAAATATGTACAACTCATACATATGATGATAAAATTGCATGCATAAAAGCTGCTCAGCGTGCTGGACTAAGTGTTTGTTCTGGAGGTATTATTGGCTTGGGAGAAAATTGGGAAGACAGAATTGATATGGCTTTTTCTTTACAGGAGCTTGGAATTGAATCTATACCAATTAATGTTCTTATACCAATTAAAGGAACTCCTTTGCAAAATCAAAAGCCATTGTCAGAAGACGATATAATCAGAACTATAGTCATTTTCCGTTATATAAATCCTACTGCATATATACGGCTTGCCGGAGGCAGAACGCTAATGCAGGATAGCGGCAGACATGCATTTCATTCAGGTGCAAATGCAGCTATTACCGGAAATATGCTTACTACTTCGGGAAACAATATAAAACAAGATCTGGAAATGCTCAGTGATGAAGGCTTTGACATTTTAAGGGAAATTAAAATATAAAAAATACAAAGGCAGAGTTTATTCTCTGCCTTACTTGATATAAATGAAGGTGTCTTATGCAAATAAACAGATTATTTGAAATAGTATATATACTTCTTGAAAATAAAATTGTAAAAGCCGGTGAACTTGCAGAGCATTTTGAAGTATCCGTCAGGACTATTTATCGTGATGTGGAAACGCTGTCGCAAGCGGGAATTCCAATTTATATGAGTAAAGGAAAAGGCGGAGGTATATCCTTAATGCCTGATTTTATACTTGACAAAGCAGTACTGACTGAACAAGAAAAAGGTGAAATTTTGTCTTCATTGAAAGCGGTTAGTGCTTTGAGTCTTTCTGAAAGCGGTTCGGCATTGCACAAACTAAACAGTATGCTGGGAAAACAGAATGATGATTGGATAGAAGTTGACTTTTCTTCATGGGGATATTTTGAGAATGATGAAAATTATTTTAGTAAAATAAAGAAAGCAATTGTTGAAAAGCATGTAATAACTTTTATGTACTCAAGCTCAAAAGGTGAAAAAATTTTGCGAACTGTTTTGCCGCTTAAACTTGTTTTTAAAGGTGCGGCATGGTATTTGTACGGCTATTGCAGATTGCGTGAAGATTACAGATTTTTTAAAATCAGAAGAATAAGTGAGCTTTCATTATCGGAAGAAATTTTTGATATGTGTATTACTGAAAGTATACTTGGCAAAAAACATTTTGATGTTAGCAAATATATAAAAACAAAATTGAAAATATCTTCTGAAATGGCGTTTCGGGTTTACGATGAGATAATTAAATTTAAAATTGATGAAAACGGAGATTTTATATGCGAATTGTTTCTTCCTGATATAAATACAATTTGTACTTATGCAGCGTCTTTCGGAGAATACTGCAAAATTCTGCTGCCTGAGCAGGCAGTAAAGGAAATGAAAAAACGTTTGAAAAAAGCTTTGCAAAATTATATATAATATGACACACAGATGTCATATTAATTGATGTATAATGTGATTATAAATTTAGAAAAGAGGTAATCACTATGAATTATGAAATTGTAAAACTTAATGAGAAAATTATTGCTGGAATTACGGCAAGAACAGGAAATAATGATCCTGAATGTCAGAAAGTAATTGGAGGTCTTTGGCAGGACTTTATGAGTAAGGGAATATGGGAGTCCATGAAAAACAAAGCAAATGAATATTGTATAGGCTTATATTCTAATTATGATTTCACTGACATGACTTATGATGTTACAATCGGTGCTGAAGTAACCAAAGCAGATTCAGAGCTTAAGGTCAAGAAGATTCCCGGAGGAAGATTTGCATTGTTTAGGATTAAAGGTGATGTTATTAAGGATGTTGCAGAAGCTTGGGAGAAAATATGGACAATGCCGTTGGAAAGAAGCTTTGCAGGTGACTTTGAAGAATATGTTAGCAATGAAAATGGGATTGCCGAAATAAATATTTATGTTGCGTTAAGATAATCCGGAGCAATAAAATTGAGAATTTTGTAAATATAGTATAAAAGGACGGAGGTTTCCCGTCCTTTTTTATTCATATTTTTCTGGATGCTTTGACTTTCTTTTATAATTTTTTCTGTCCGTATCTGCAATACGTGTAACTGGATTTATTCCTAACCAGCTTCGTCTTTTGATTTCGTCAACACGGCGTTTTTCCTTTTTACTTAATTTTTCGTATGGTATAAATTTTTTCATGTTTATTCTTCACCCGCCTTGAAATTATAAATCGGTTTTAAAATGTCGTTGATTTCTGCTGTTTCTTCTATCTTCGTCAATATTATCTGTGAAAATCTTTGCAGTATTGTATTTTCCGTTTAAAATAATCATAAATTTCCTTTCCGAATTTGCCGCAAAAAAATGCGCTCTGTTTATACAGAAGCGCATTAAATATTAGTATACAGCTATTTTACTGTACAAAAATATATTGCAGGCAAATTTCATGCTTCTGCTGTAATGTATTAATTTGTTTGAATTTATAAAATATACTTATATACATAAAATTCACCGTCCTTTCTTTAATATGTTTTGTATTATAACATTTGTTTTTTTATTTGTCAAGAAAAAAATGTAAAAATTATGGATAATTTAATTTTTCTATGTTATAATTGGAAATAAGATAAAAATTTGAAAAGACCTGAGATAAGACTAAAGCAGAATAAGATGTTAATAATAAAGATGAATATATGAAAGTTAAAAAATATAGGAGGAAGTATGTACGATATTATTATAATCGGAAGCGGACCGGCAGGACTTTCAGCGGCAGTCTATGCCGGCAGGGCACAGCTTAAAGCTGTTGTGGCTGAAAGATTTTATGGTTCGGCAGGACAGATTACCGACAGTGAACAGGTTGATAATTATCTTGGACTTTACGGTGAAAGCGGTTTTGAACTTGGAGAAAAATTTCGTAATCATGCATTGGCTTTTAATACTGAATTTTATGAAGGCGAGGTTGCTTGTATAAGTAAAACGGAAAATGTTTTTAAGGTTGAATTTGCTGACAAAAGTCAATTTGAATCAAAAGCTGTAATTTATGCGGCAGGGACTTCCCGACGTAAGCTTGAAATAAAGGGAGAATCTGAATTTACTGGTAAGGGCGTATCATATTGTGCGGTATGTGACGGAGCTTTTTACAAGAATAAAACAGCGGCAGTTGTAGGCGGGGGAGATACTGCTTTAGGAGACGCACTTCTGCTTTCCAGGATGGCTGAAAAGGTGTATCTGATTCATCGCAGAAATGAATTTAGAGGAAATGCGATGCTTCAGGAAAAAGTACGGAATACTGAAAATATAGAAATTATTTTAAACGCAGTACCGTCTGAAATTATCGGAGATAATAGAGTAAACGCTATGAAAATTATACGTGAGGGTAAAGAAGAAAAAATATTTACAGACGGTATATTTGTGGCTGTAGGAACAGTACCTAATTCGGGTTTATTGAAAGGTTTTGTAAAGCTTGATAAAAATGGGTATATAGTTGCAGACGAAGACGGTATTACTTCCGTTTCCGGATTTTTTGCAGCAGGAGACGTCAGAACCAAAAGTGTAAGACAGGTGATTACTGCCGCAGCAGACGGAGCAAGTTGTGTATATTCAGCTGAAAATTATATATTGAAAAATAATATTTGAAAGTCATAAAAAACAGACATATCATAAAAGCTGATATGTCTGTTATATTTAAAATTGGTCAATATATTTTTGCAGATAATCTGCAAATTTACCGATATGAATGTCGTTAATTTTATTTCCTAATTAAGAAAGATAACTATTTTTCAGTAAAACCAAATCAAAGCAATTAATTTTATTGTCCTCATATACATTTGCAATTTTTCCTTGTTCGATACTCAGGATTTCCTTTTTTATCAGATATTTTTGCAGCAATACTATATCGGCCACAGTAAAAGAACCGTCCATGTTTATATCGCCGAAAGGATAGGTCTCAGTTGTTTCAGGAACGAGCCATCCGCCGTCGTCTGCAATAAGACAAAGCATTTTTATTGTATCTCCGTAGTATACGTCATCTCCGTAATTTATTACAGTATCACGAACTTCTTCATGCCACTTAGAATTATCCCCGCATGCTGACGCTACAAGGAACGGCGCAGTAAAGCAAAGGTCATTGTAATCTTCGACAGGTGTACCGTCAGGCTTATACCCTGCTTTAATTTCCCACGGATCATTGCCGGTATCCTTTATCATAAAAGAATTTATTGTGTTAATAAAAGCAAGAGAGTCTTGGTTTTTATTTACTAAATAATCCATACCGATTCGCCATGGAGTACGGCAGCTGTTGTAATAGTAATATCCATCGTAATCGCTTTCAAGGAAATTAGCCGGTGAAGGAATATAATTTCCGGAAGAATCTCTTATAATGAAATCAGGAAGAAGTCCTGTTTTATACTCATCAACAAAAGTATTAATAATATCGTAGGTTGTATCATATACCTTCATCCAATTTTCATCACCTGTAACCTCGGCAAATACAGGAAAATACTGTACTATAAAATCAGAACTGCGGGTTGCTGAATAATAAGGATCTGATTTATCACATTCGGACACCCAATCGCCCAAAGCGACAGTCCAGTATTCATGATTTACATCATATTTCATAATATCATTTATAACGGCGATTGCCTCGGCATGATAGTCGATTTCTCCGTCGCTTCCCCAGACAGAATCTGCCAGCAGTAAAGCATAAGCGATATCCATATCGCCGTCAGTAGCAGAATCGCAGAATCCTTCGGTCATGCTGCCTTCATTTGCGCCGTCGATTAATTTAGTACCGTTGTCGCATTGCTGCCACGACATAAGATGAGAACCGATATCACTGGGGTGTGCTTTAAAAAAGCGATACATTCCGTCGAAATAATATTTTGCCTGTGTATCATATTCAGCCATACTGACCGTTATCAGCATTCCGTAGCCGTGAGCTTCGGATACAGTAACAGGGACAGAAACGTTGTTTCCGCTGTATTTTTCTTCGCTGTACCAAACATAATACTGTGTTTCATCAGATACGTAAGTATCCTGAACAAGATATTTGTTTTTCCAATTTTCATAAAATGCTGTTGTTTCTTCTGCAAGAACTGATGCTTCTGTAGAGTCAATTTTAGCTGCGGTACATGACATTGTCAATGAAGCTTGTAAAAATACGGGTAATGCTGTAAGGGCGGCTATTTTATGTTTTAATTTCATGTTTATCCTCCAAAATATTTTTTGTATGCGCATGAACAATTAACAAGTTATTACAGTAATTATATCATTTATGATAGTTTATTGCAATACTTATTGTAATATTTTTATAAAACCGTATATTCTCCGGTAGTCAGCAGATACTATATACAATCGCAAAAAGAAAAAAGGAGATTATTATTATGATTGAACAGGATACAATAAAATTATTGAGAGAATGTGATGCAGGCATAAAAATGGGAGTATCTGCAATTGAAGAATCGCTGGACTATGTAAAAAGTGATAAATTAAAAAAATATCTGGAGGACAGTTATAAGGAAAATGATGAAGTAAAACACGAACTTCAAAAGCTGCTTGATGATTATCATGATGACGGTAAAGAGCCAAATGCAATGGCTAAAGGTATGTCATGGATCAAAACAAATGTTAAACTATCCGTTAACGAGTCTGATAACGCTGTTGCAGACCTTATAACTGACGGTTGTAATATGGGTATAAAAACATTAAATAAATATTTAAATCAATATGAGGCGGCTGATGAAAAATCTAAAGATCTTGCAAAAAAACTTATAAAGCTTGAAGAAAAGCTCAGAGATAATATAAAGGAATTTTTATAAAAAGAGATTGCTTTAGCAGTCTCTTTTATAATACCCGAAAACTTGACTTTTTTGCTGAGCGCTGGAGCTTATAGAATACTGTATGCAGCTTACCGGTGAATATAATTTTATGTTTCAAAAATAAAAATTTATGCATATAATGGTTACAGGAGGTGGTATCTTGTCACCATGCGAATTAACGGCTTCAATAACTGCATTTGCAAATATGTTTGCATCAAAGTTTAATAATAATGAGCTTGCGGTTTGGGGTGCAGTTTTTACACAGCTTGGAGATACTCTTGAAACAATTGCGGCACAAAGAGAATTTATTGAAAAATCCTGTAACCGCAAAAATGAAAATAACTGTTAATAGTAATTAAATGAGAGTATTTAAGAGCATATAATTTATTTCGAGGGACTAAGCATCGTTTATTGCCGGTAAGCGATGGGGCTTAGATTTAATAAAACAAGTGAAAACAGTCAAAAAAGCTAAAAATTATCGCTTTTTGACTGTTGTATTTTTATGATTTATGTGTTAAAATATAAATAAGCTTGAAGCTTAAATTTTTTACAAATTTTGATGAAGGGAGAAAAATATGTACGACTACGACCTTATATTTTGGGGAGCTGTATTTGCTGTAATGGTTATTGCAGAGCTGGCATCTTTTCAATTGATCTCGATCTGGTTTGCCATCGGCGCTCTTGTTACATTCATAATGGCGTTGTGCGGAGCAGAATTAGGAATTCAGATGCTTGTTTTTACTGTAGTATCAATAGTTCTTCTATTGTTTACCAGGCCTTTATTAAAAAAATTTGCAGTAAAAAAAATTCAGCCTACGAATATAGAGCTTGATGTTGGTAAAACTGCTGTTGTTATTGAAGAAATAAACAATAAAATTGATACCGGACGTGCTAAGCTCAATGGGGTTGACTGGAAAGCAGTTTCGGCAGACGATTCAATAATACCAGAGGGAAGCATAGTAAGAATTGATAATATAAGGGGAACTAAACTTTATGTAACCCTTTATAAGGAAAAAATAAATTTATAATAAACGGAGGAGATTATGGAGTATATTATTTTAGGAGTAGTATTATTTATTATTATTGTTCTTGTAACGAGAATTAAAATTGTACCTCAGGCTCAGGTGTACATAGTTGAAAGACTGGGTACATTTTATGCTGAGTGGTCGACCGGTCCGCATTTTCTTATTCCTTTTCTTGACAGAATTGCAAAAAAGGTTTCTATCAAAGATCAGATAGTTGATTTCAAACCGCAGTCCGTTATTACAAAGGATAATGTTTCAATGCAGATTGATACGGTTGTATTCTTTCAGGTTACTGATGCAAAACAGTATGCTTACGGTGTGGAGCGTCCGTTGTCAGCTATTGAAAATCTTTGCGCAACAACGCTTCGTAACATTATAGGCGATATGGTTCTTGATGAAACACTGACATCACGTGACAGAATCAACAAGCAAATCACCGCTATTCTGGATGAGGCTACAGACCGTTGGGGTATCAAGGTAAGCCGTGTGGAACTGAAAAATATCCTTCCTCCTAGAGAAATTCAGGATTCAATGGAAAAGCAGATGAAGGCTGAACGTGAAAGCCGTGAAAAGATTCTGCTTGCAGAAGGTGAAAAGAAATCTAAGATCCTTGTGGCACAGGGTGAAAAGGAATCTCAGATTCTTCGTGCGGAAGCCGCTAAGGAATCAGAAATTCTAAAAGCACAAGCTGAAAAGGAAGCTATGATTTTACGTGCGGAGGCTGTAAAGGAAAAGAAGAGACTTGAATCTGAAGGCGATGCTGTGGCAATTTCCAAAGTTCAGACCGCTAAGGCAGAAGCTCTTGAAAGACTCAATGAAGCTAAACCTTCTGAAAATGTTTTAAAATATAAAGCACTTGAATATTTTCCGGAAATTGCTAACGGAAGGGCAACCAAAATTATTATTCCGAGCGAAATCCAAGGTATTGCAGGTCTTGCGGCAGGCGTTATGGAAACGGTTACAGATAAAAATATAACGGAAAAATGATTTGTTTAATCTGTACTAAAAAATAAATGTGGTTTTGTATGGAGTGGCATTTGTCACTCCATTTTTGTTTTATTTTATATATTTTTTGTATAAAATGCGAAAATTATTTTGCCCTATTGCAAGACTGTTTTTTATGTTGTATAATATAAATAAAGATAAAATTTATGTTTAAATTGTCAGAAAAAGTCGTAAAATTGTTTTATATGAACTAGATATTTGTTAATTAGTAACAAATTATTTACAATAATATTGGCTTTAATGACAATTTGTTAACTTTTTATATTCGGTTAATATAATTAATTATTTACTGCGCCGAATTTCATATAGAAAATATAAAGAATAAAAGAAAAATGTGTGTGGAGTTGACAAAATGGTATTTTCAAGTTTATTTTTTCTGTACCTGTTTTTGCCTTTATGCGTTATATGCTATGCGGCAACAAAAAAGAATAGGTACAGAAATGCTGTGCTTATTATTTTTTCGCTGATTTTTTATGCGTGGGGAGAACCTTTATGTGTATTTATATTGATTATAAGTGCGGCTTTAAACTATATTCTGGCTTTTGCAATTGATAAGTATCGTGGAAAACTTATGGGAAAGTTAGCGGTATTTTTTGCAGTGTTTTTTGATCTTGCCGTACTTGGAATATTCAAATACAGCGGATTTATTGCTGAAAATTTAAATGCTTTACTTCCGCTGAATCTTCCCGTACCGGATATTAAACTTCCCATAGGAATAAGCTTTTATACTTTTCAGATCATATCTTATGTAATAGACTGCCATTGGGAAAAAGTATCTGTTCAGAAAAGCTTTCCGAAATTTCTCATGTATGTATCATTGTTTCCGCAGCTTGTTGCAGGTCCTATTGTGCGGTACAGTACTATTGAAAGTGAGATAAATAACAGACGTACAACGCTTGACGATCTGTCATCAGGAGTTTCAAGAATAGCTGTGGGACTTGCAAAAAAGGTTATACTCGCAAATAATCTGAGTATTATTGTCGAGGCTTTTTTCGGAAGTGATATTAAAAATCTTTCGGTTACTGGCACATGGTATGCAGTAATAATTTATGCAATGCAGATATATTTTGACTTTTCGGGATATTCAGATATGGCGATTGGTCTGGGACGTATTTTCGGATTCCATTTTGATGAAAACTTTAATTATCCGTTTATCTGTAAAGACGTTTCAGAATTCTGGCAGAGGTGGCATATTTCTTTGAGTACGTTTTTCCGTGACTATCTGTTGTATGTTCCGATATTCGGCAAAAGAAGAAAATATGGCGGACTTTTTCTTGTCTGGTTTTGTACGGGACTTTGGCATGGAGCAAGCTGGAATTACATAATCTGGGGTCTTTATTTCGGTATGTTTATTTTTATTGAACAGCTTATCGGAAAAAAGAAAATGAAAAAAATACCTCTTGCTGTTCGTCATATATACAATAAAATAGTAATTATAATTGGTTTTGGGATTTTTTATTTTGAGGATCTTTCAAGACTGGGAGATTTCTTTAAAAATCTGATAGGATTGAATTCTAACAGTTTCATTGATGAATTTACAAAGCTTTCAGTAACAAATAATTTATATCTTATCATTATAGCTGTTATCTGCTGTTTTCCTGTTGCTAAGGTTATACAGAATCTCGCAAAGAAAAATATTGGATTTTCATATACGATTGCCGCTTCTAGGGTTGCAGTAAATATTGCTTTGCTGCTTGTAAGCAGTATTTTACTGGTTGACGCTACAAATAATCCGTTTCTGTATTTCAGATTTTAAGGAGGACAGTATATATGGAAAATAATGATAGAGATTTTAAAATAGATGTTGAAATAAGACGCCAAAAGAAAAAGAAAGTAAAGAAACGATATACACTGAGATTTTTTAAAGTCCTTAATGTAGTCGCTTTTGTAATGACTATTTTTGTAATTGCAGTATGCATGATAATTCTTAAAAGACCTGAAATATCTGAAACGGAAAACAGAACTCTTGCAAAATGGCCGTCCTTTTCTATTTCAAAGTATTTTTCCGGAAAATATACTTCAGGAATTGAAGAATTTTATAATGATACAGTACCCGGAAGGGAATATTTTAAGGATCTGGTTTCTGATATAAGAGCACATTTCGGTATTGCTTCAAGCGAGGTTAAAATTCACGGTTCAATGGTAAAGCAGGACAGTAAACCAAAGGAGACAAAAGCTGAAACAAAAGCTTCAGATTTTGCTGCTTTGAAAACAAGCAATACTGCTGTTACTACCGTAAAAACCACACAGACTGCTGTCACTACTACAAACGATCCTCTTGACGATCCGAATATTGAAGGAGAGATCAGCAATAACATTTTAGTTTATAAAAACAGAGGAATTATGCTGTTCGGCGGAAGCTATTCAAATGGAGAATTGTACGCTCAGTATGTGAACGCTTTCAAGGAAGACCTCGGAGACGATGTAAATGTTTATTCAATGGTTTGTCCGACGCCCGTTTCGTACTATCTTCCGAAGAAATATTCAGATATGACCGGAAGTGAAGAGGATAATATAAATAATATTAATGATTATTTAAACGGCGTTGAACCGATCGACGCTTACGGTGCATTAATGGAGCATAAAGACGAGGATATTTTCCAGAGAACCGATCATCATTGGTCACAGCTGGGGGCTTTTTATGCAGCACAGGAATTTGCTGAAACTGCCGGAGTGCCTTTTGCAAAGCTTCAGTCCTATGAAAAAGTTACAAAGTCGGGATATGTAGGTACTCTTTACGGTTATACCGGAGATAACGATCTTAAAAATAATCCGGAGGATTTTGTTTACTACAAGCCTTCAAATGATTATACTACTACTTATTACAGTACTGATTTGTCAGAGGAATGGGAAGGCAATTTGCTTATTAATCTTGATAATGTAGATCCGGTCAGTTGGTATCTTGTGTTTATGGGGACGGATCAGGCAGTAACTCATGTCAGCACTGACGTTAATAACGGCAGAAAGCTTGCTATAATAAAGGACAGTTACGGTAATGCGCTTGTTCCATGTCTGACAGGCTCATTTGAAGATATTTATGTTATTGATATGCGATATTTTGATGTGAATGCAGTAAGCTATCTTAAGGAGTGCGGAGTAACTGATTTATTGTTTGCTATGAATACTTTTAGCGCAACAGGCAGTAATTTTGAATGTATAGAACAAATAAGAACACAATGAGAATAAGTTAAAGGAACGGAGATAAGAATGAAAGAGTTGTCATATCCTTTTGACAGTGCGTATCTTTTAAAGAACAGAAGGAAAATCAAACGTCAGCTTGCAGATGATGGTACGGTACGGATAAGGAAGAAGATAGCAGTATTGGGCGGTTCGACTACAAATGATATAGTTTCCATGCTGGAGATTTTTTTACTGGAACAAGGAATAGAGTGTGAATTTTATCAGTCGGAATATGCTAAGTACTGGGAAGATATAATGTTTGCTAATGAAGAACTTCTGCAATTCAAACCTGATTTGATATATATTCATACGACAGCAAGAAATATTACAGAATATGATCTTGATATGAAGGCGTCAAGAGCCGAATGCGGCAATGCGCTTAACAGACAGTTTGAGCATTTTAAATCTATGTGGGAGCGTATTGAGGAGATATATAGCTGTCCGATAATTCAGAATAATTTTGAAATGCCGATTTACAGAATACTTGGAAATCGTGATGCTTGGGATTATCACGGACAGGTAAATTTCATAAGTCGTCTGAACATTATGTTTTATGACTATGCTTTAAATCATGAAAATTTTTATATAAACGATATAAATTATCTTTCTGCATGCTGCGGACTGGACAAATGGTCTGAGCCTTCGTACTGGTACATGTATAAATACGCAGTGAATCCGCAGTTTATACCGGATCTTGCATTTAATATATCAAATATAATAAAATCAATTTTCGGAAAAAATAAAAAAGCTCTTGCTTTGGATCTTGACAATACGCTTTGGGGCGGCGTTATCGGCGACGATGGTGTTGACGGTATAGAAATCGGTCATGAAACGGCTACTGCCGAGGCTTTTTATGCATTTCAGAAATATGTTAAGGAACAGCAGAAAATCGGCGTACTGCTTGGAGTATGCTCGAAAAATGATTATGAAAATGCTGTTACCGGTCTGAATCATCCTGACGGGGTTTTAAAACCCGATGATTTTATAAGTATTAAAGCTAACTGGGAACCAAAGGATTCAAATATCGCAGTTATGGCTGAAGAAATCGGGATACTTCCGGAAAGTATAGTATTTGCAGATGATAATCCGGCTGAAAGGGAAATTGTATCAGGACAGCTGAATGTTCAGTCGCCGTCTCTTGAAAACCCTGAAAATTATATTAAAATTATTGACAGAAGCGGATTCTTTGAGGTAACGTCTTTTTCAGATGATGATATAAACAGAAATGCTATGTATAAGGCAAATGCACAGAGAGTCAAAGTAAGCAAAAAATTTGAGAATTATGACGATTACCTTTTAAGTCTTGAAATGACAGCGGAAATTGAAGAATTTAAATCTATTGATTTGCAGAGAATAACTCAGCTTACCAATAAAAGCAATCAGTTTAATCTAACCACAAAGCGTTATACTCAAAACGAAATTGAAAAAATCTCCTCAGACGGTAATTACATAACGCTATGCGGACGTCTAAAGGATAAATTCGGTGATAACGGTATTGTATCAGTGGTAATCGGCAGAAAGGAAAACGATGCTTTACATATTGATTTGTGGCTTATGAGCTGCCGTGTATTAAAGCGTAATATGGAATATGCTATGCTTGATTGTTTAGTATCGGAAGCGAAGCTTGAGGGTATCAGAAAAATATACGGTTATTATCTGAAAACAAAGAAAAACAGTATGGTTAAAAGTTTATTTTCAGATTTTGGATTTGAGAAAATAAGTGAAGATATTGAAGAAAATACTGTTTGGGAAATGGATATAAAAAATTATATTCCTAAAAATAAATTGATAACAGTAAAACAGACGCAAAAAGTGTAAAGGAGAAAACTATGAACAGAACAGAATTAAAGGAAAGACTTAACGAAGTGTTCAGAGATGTATTTGATGACAGCAGAATTATTGTAAATGAGAATACTACGTCTGACGATATTGAGGACTGGGACAGTCTGGAGCATATCAATTTGATAGGCGCTGTTGAACAGGAATTTAAAATGCGTTTTAAAATGAAAGAAGTTTCATCAATGAAAAATGTCGGGGAAATGATGTCTATTATTGAGGAAAGAGGAAAATAAACTTATAAGATATTAAACCGTGATCATGAAAATTCAATTGTCAATTTCGGTCGTTTATTCATATAATGCTTTGAAAGGGGTGTGAATAAATGAAAAAGAAATTATTGTCAGTTGTTATTTCTATGATTACGGTTTTTTCTTTATGTATTCTGCCTGTATCGGCAATGAGACCGGATTCGGACAGAGTTCACGACGGAATTGACGTGAGTGAGTTTCAGGGTGATATTGATTTTGACAGAGTTCATGAATGCGGTATTGAAGTAGTTTATATCAGAGCAGGTTCCGGCGATTATACAGATTCATATTTTGAATCCAATGCTCGAAAGGCACGTGAATCGGATGTAAAATTTGGTTTTTACTTTTACGTTACTGCTCGTGATGAAGAACAGGCAAGAGAACAGGCAATACGTTTTGCGTCTTTAATCAGAGATAAAGACTATGACTGCCGTCCGGTAATGGATTTTGAGAATTTTTCCGGTTTGTCGATACGAGAAGTTAACAGGATCGGTACTGCCTTTATTGAAGAACTTCATAGGCGAAGCGGCATACTTCCCATGATTTATACCGACGCATATGCTGCCGATAACGTATGGGACGATGAGTTTAAAAAGTATCCGCTTTGGGCTGCTGATTATGACGTATACGAACCTGATATAACAAGAGTCTGGAGAGACGGATGGAGCGGTTTTCAGTACACTGATGCCGGAAGAGTATGCGGTATAAGCGGAAATGTTGACAGAGACAGGTTTACCGATACTGTTTATGTTACTGATGATGAGAAGGAAAACCGTCCTGACGGAGATTATTTCTATTATACTGTAGTTTCCGGTGATACTCTTTACAGTATTGCTTCAAGGTATTCAACTACGGTTGAAGAGTTAACAAGATTGAATAATATTGAAAATCCAAATTTAATTTACGTGGGAGAAAGAATTAAAGTACCGTTTTAATGTATAAACCTCCTGTTTATGGAAAATAATAATATTGTATTTTGATAAACAGGAGGAAAAAATATGAACTTAAAAGACAGTCAGACCAGAATTAATCTAATGCGTTCGTTTGCGGGAGAAAGTCAGGCAAGAAACAGATATACCTATGCAGCAGAAGCTGCAAAAAGTCAGAGCCTTCATGTAATTGAAGCGGTATTTAAGTTTACTGCCAATCAGGAAAAAGAGCATGGAAAGATTTTTTACAATTTTCTAAAGGAAATGACCGGAGAAAATATTACCATTGACGGCAGCTATCCTGTAGATATTTATGACGATGTTTTAAAGCTTCTGCGTTCTGCACAGCATAATGAATTTGAAGAATTTGAACCGGTTTATCCGGATTTTGCAGCAGTTGCAAATCAGGAAGGTTTTACTAATATCGGCGCCAAATTCAATCAGATCGCAAAGATTGAAAAAACACACGGCGACAGATTTGGTATGTTTGCAGATCTTCTGGAGCAGGGCAAGCTGTTTGTATCTGATGTTGAAGAAGAGTGGATGTGTTTGAACTGCGGATATGTTCACAAAAGCTCGGAAGCACCGAAATCATGTCCGGTATGCAGTCATCCTCAGGGATATTTTGTACGTCTGAAGCTTGCACCGTTTACTACTTTGTAGGAGGATTAAAAATATGGGAATAAAAGTAGATCATGTAAGAGGATATGAGGTTTTAGATTCCAGAGGTAATCCTACCGTTAAAGCTGAAGTACTGCTTTCAGACGGAAGCGTCGGCATAGCAAGCGTACCGTCCGGAGCGTCTACCGGAATGTTTGAAGCGGCAGAGCTTCGTGACAACGATTCAGGAAGATATAACGGCAGCGGCGTAACGCAGGCGGTAAAGAATGTCAATTCGGAAATCCGTAAGTCTATGATAGACGCTAAAACTATAGATCAAGGCAGAATAGACAGTATGCTTATTAACCTTGACGGAACAGATAATAAATCAAGATTAGGCGCTAATGCCATACTTGCAGCGTCTCTTGCACTTGCAAAAGCGGCGGCGTCTCATTACAAAATGCCGCTTTACAAGTATATCGGGGGAGTTTCAGCGGATATAATGCCGATTCCGCTTATGAATATTTTAAACGGCGGTGCTCACGCTTCAAATAATATTGATATTCAGGAATTTATGGTTATGCCTGTGGGCGCTGATACTTTTGCAGAATCTCTCAGAATGGGAACTGAAGTTTATCACAGTCTGAAAACAGTTTTGAAGAAAAAAGGTTTATCTACCGCTGTAGGTGACGAAGGCGGTTTTGCTCCGGATTTAAACTCGGATGAAGAAGCAATTGAATGCATACTGGACGCAATTGAACAGGCAGGTTACAATACCGATACTGTAAAAATTGCCCTTGACGCAGCAAGCAGTGAATGGTATAAGGACGGCAAATATTATCTTCCTAAAAGAGGAGTAACCTACGAAACGAATGAATTAATTTCATACTGGGAAGGTCTTGTTTCAAAATATCCTATTATTTCAATTGAAGATCCGCTTGGAGAGCAGGACTGGAGCGGCTGGACTGATATGACCAAACGTATGGGTAAACAGATTCAGCTTGTTGGTGATGACTTATTTGTTACAAATACTCAGCATCTTTCAAGAGGTATAAAAGAAAATGCCGCAAATGCTATTCTTATAAAGTTGAATCAGATCGGTACGCTGACTGAAACTCTAGATGCCATTAAAATGGCAAGATCGGCAGGCTACAGAGCGGTTATTTCTCACCGTTCCGGAGAAACTGAAGATACAACTATAGCAGATCTGGCAGTCGGAACAAATGCCGGACAGATCAAATCCGGAGCCCCTTGCCGTTCTGACAGGGTTGCAAAATATAACCGTCTTTTGCGAATCGGGGCAGAAAATGGTCTGACAAGATTTAACAGAATATCCGGATAATAAAAGGAGCAGCTTTAAGGCTGCTCCAAATTTTTATTTGCCGGATTGTCAAGAATTTCTCCTTTTTCGGAAAAGCGTGAACCGTGACAGGGGCAATCCCATGAATGCTCGACACTGTTCCATTTTAAAGCACAGCCCATGTGAGTACATCTCTTTTTGGAAAAAGTCATGAGATTTTTTATCGCTTCAAAGCCGTTTATTAATAGCTGAGGCTTTAGAATGCTTCTGGAAGGACTGAATATTTCTGCAAAATCTTTTTTCTTATCTGTGATAATATCACTTAGAATCATAGCGGAAAGCATTGCTCCTGTCATGCCCCATTTATTGAAACCGCTTGCAGTGTATAAATCAGGGGTATTTTTTGAATAATGTCCTATATACGGAATTCCGTCAAGGCTCATACAATCCTGCGCCGCCCAATAATATTTTTCACGTGAATCAGGATAAAATTTGTCGGCAAAACTCCTAAGCTCGGACCAGCCTCCGCCTTGTTTACCTGTTCGATGTCCTCCGCCTCCTATAAGAAGATAATTTTCATAATTTCTGAAAGACATTCCCGTATGATTTTCGTCAACATACATTCCGTTTACATTTTGTGCATTTTCCAGTGCAATAACGTAGGAACGATGCTGATAGAGCTTGAGAAAATAACTGCCGTGTTTGTTAATAAACGGAAAATGAGTGGTGATGATTATTTTGTCGGCGGTTATTTTTCCGGAATTGGTAATTGCTGTTTTCCCATTCAGTTCTCGGATAAAGGTATTTTCAAAAATATTTAAGTCCTTTACAATTGCCGAAATAAATCTCAGAGGATTGAATTGTGCCTGATCTGAAAATCGTACTGCTCCTGCCGTTTTAAAGGGCAGTGGGATATTATTGCAAAGCTTTGCTTTGTATCCTATTTTATCCAATGCGGAAATTTCATTTTCAAGTTTTTGTCTGTCATTTACTGAATATACAAAATTATCTTTTATTTCATAACCGCATTCAATATTTTTGCATAATTGAGCGTACTTATCAAAAGCCGCTTTATTAGCCTGTAAATACAGCTGTGCGGTTTCTATGTCAAAGCTTTTAAGAATTTTCTGATAGTTCAAGCCGTGCTGGAAAGCAATTTTAGCGGTAGTATTTTGTGTGACGCCGCTGCATATTTTCTCTTTTTCAGCCAGAATATAATTTATACCGTTTTGCTGAAGAAAATATGCAGTCAGTATTCCTGCAATTCCTCCGCCGATAATAAGCACATCTGTTTTTATGTCTTTTGTTAATTCAGGAAATTCCGGAAGTTCAGTATTTTGCTGCCATATTGATTTCATTTTAAAATTTCTCCTGTTTTTATTATATTATTTCTTTTATAAATTAATATATACAGGTAGAATTTTTTAAAGTCTGTCAGCTTATTTTTAGAATTAATTTTTTTCTATTTTGTCTCTCAGGTCTGTGAGACTGCGGTTGCAGTAACACATTACTTCATACATAAGATTTACTCCGTAGGAAAAAGTATCGCCGTTTACAGGATCTAAATCAGCACTGTAGGAAAGCACAAATAAAATTTCTTCAACACCTTTTGATATCCTCAGAGTATTGTCAAGCTTATTAATTACATCTATATTGGTCATATTTAAATTCCTTTCTGTTTTTTATTGACAACCCACGAAAGGAATGCTATAATAGATTTAGCAGATTCCTTTCGAGGGTTTGTTGTTGTAACGGTAACGCTTGGCATTTGTCGGTGCAGCGTTATCGTTATTTTTTTCCCTCAAGCAGTAAATCGATACCTTTTCTTATAGCTTCGCCTTTGGTTATTCCATTTTCTTCACAATAATTTTTAATTTACCTATTGACATTTTATGGAAATCAGTATATAATAAACTTATAAGATTTTTATGTATACATAATCTTAAAAAAGAAACGGCAACGTATTATTGAGGTGGTAATATGTTGCTGTTTTCTTATTTTATACCGTATGGCGTTTCTCATAATTAAATGGAAACTTTCATATAAATTATAAAACAATTATATGGAGGTATCTCATGAATGAAATAAAAACTGAAACAGCGCCTGAAAATACTGAGACAACATCTGAAAATACACAGGAGCCTGTCGAGTTAATTGAAATGGTAAGAGCTAAGCACAGTGAAGAAACTGTTTATAATTCGGAACGTATGAGTGATGTACTGTTTATGCAGCTGATTTTATGCGTCCTTTTAGTACTGGTATTTGCGGTAATTAAAATGATTGAAGGCGATACTACTGCATGGTTCGTATCTGAATTTAAAAGTATGACCAACGGAGCTGCGGAGGAATTTATAAAGCAGGCAGTCAGTAAGGCTATACAGTATGTAAAATGATTAATGTAAATATTGCAGGACTTAAAATCTCCTTTGAATTCGGTTTTTTTGCAGTGGCGGCGGTTTTCTGCCTTCTTGACGCTCCTGAATTGGCTCTGACTGCGGTATGTGCATGTGTTATCCATGAGATCGGACATTGTATTGCCGCAGTTATTTCAGATATCAAAATAGAACAGCTTGTGTTCTGGGCAGGGGGAGTAAAAATGATTTCTGCTTCGTTGCTGAAACCGGTATACTCAGAAGTTTTTGTCCTTTTTGCCGGACCTTTTTTTAATTTTGCAGCGGCCTTGTTTTTTTATCTTACCGGTGCAGATTGGGCATTTTCAGTAAATTTGATATTAGGTTTATTTAATCTTCTTCCGTTTTCAAATCTGGACGGAGGAGCAGTACTTAGAAAAATTCTTGAGCACTATGAGTTGAACAGCAGTTTGATTATGAAGGCTGTGGCGATAATTTCGGCCGCTATTATAATTGCATTTTTTTATATTTTTAACACAGGCAATATTACAGGTTATATAACAGTTATTCTTTTGACGGTTTATGAATTCTGCTATTGATTCTTATTCTGCTTTATTGTAAAATAAGAATATTAGACCAAAGTCATTTGCAGATCGTGCTGAGGTAAATTCAAATCAATAATACAGCGGAAGGCCGCTCTGTATGGAGCAGCCTTCTTTGCCATATACTTAAAATATGTGTTTTACACATAAAGCCTGGTATAATCAGACGAATGCCTTGGAAAATAGATGGGGAAAGTGCATCTTGAATTGAATAGTAGATAAAATGTTGAAAATTGTATCGTAATCTAAAGACTATAAATGGGAGGTGGGAAAATGAGAGATACTATTTTAATTGTAGATGATGAGGCAGACATTGTTTCCACTCTTGCAGATTATTTTCTGTTTAATGACTATAATGTAATGACGGCAACAAGCGGCAAAGAAGCCATTGAAAAAGCTGAAAGATAGCCGGATATCATTCTTCTGGATATCAATATGCCTAATGTGGATGGTCTGGAGGTGTGTGCCCGGATACGGGATTTTGTTAGTTGCCCCATTCTGTTCCTGACAGCCAGAGTGGAGGACAGTGATAAAATCAAAGGTTTCGGTATGGGTGGGGATGATTATGTTGTAAAGCCATTTTCCCTGGATGAGCTTGGCGCAAGAGTTGCCGCACACATCAGACGGGAGCGTCGCAGAGGAGAGACTCCGAAAGTCCGGTTTGATGATAAGTTGTCGATTGACTATACCGAAAGACGATTATACTTTGATAGCGAAGAAATTTCTCTTGCAAAAAAGGAGTTTGATATTATAGAGCTTCTTTCCAGTCATCCTGGGCAGATTTTCAGCAAAGAACGGATTTATGAACTTGTTTGGGGCTATGACAGTGAAGGAGAATCTTCCGTGGTAGCCGAACATATCCGCAGAATTCGCGCAAAGTTGGCGGCAAGAGGTACAAAATCGTATGTGGAAACAGTTTGGGGAGTGGGATACAAATGGGTAAAATGAAAGATTTCTTTAAAAGAAAATCTATTAAGACAGTATTCACCATACATATGCTCGTTTGTATTTTTTCTGCGTTGTTGTTATCCTTAGCTCTATCAAACTTTTGTCAGTGGGGGCAGTCCAGATACTATAAAAAATATCAAATTCAATTTGGAGTATCCAATCCCGAAATGGTGATTGGATTTGATAAGACAGAAGGAAATATATCTTATCAGACGCCACTGAATTTAAAGGATCATTTTACGCCGACAGATCGAACTGTATATAATATTCTTGGATTTTTGAGTGTCGGTGTGTATCTAATTTGTTTTATTTTCTGTATTGCAGTCACCAGTGTTCTGTTTTATAAACGACAACTACAGGAGCCTATTACTATACTGGATCATGCCGCTGGTAAGATTGCCGAAAATAATTTGGACTTCAAAATCATCTATGATAAAGAGGACGAGCTGGGAAAGCTGTGTGTTTCTTTCGAGAAAATGCGTCAGGCGCTGCAGGAAAGCAATGAAGAAATGTGGCGGCAGATGGAGGAACGTAAACGGTTGAATGCAGCGTTTGCCCATGACCTGAGAACACCGCTTACAGTTCTGAAGGGGCAAGTCGAGCTTCTGCGGAAATATGCGCCGAAAATGACAGCTGAAAAAGTGAGTGATACCTCAAAGATGATGTACCGGCATATTGTAAGGCTGGAAGAGTATGTGCAAACCATGGGGGAGCTGCAGCGGCTGGAGGATATTATGATTGTTCGGCAGCCTGTAACGATGGATGCGCTTTGCAGGCAGTTCAGGGAAACCGGAGAAGCCGTGTGTAACGGGAAAGTATTTTTCTGCGAGGTTATTGGTGACGAGCATGTTGATTTGAATATAGACACTACCATTGTTATGCGGGTGTTTGAGAATTTGCTTGCCAACGCAGTGCGGTTTGCAAAGGAAAAGATTAAGGTATTGACAAAGTTGCAAGATGGTTATCTGTATTTGACTGTTTCCGATGATGGAGCTGGATTTGCGGAAAAGGATTTGGAGAATGCCACAAAGCCGTTTTACAAAACAGTGCGGGAAACTGATAACGAGCATTTCGGTATGGGGTTGAATATCTGCAAGATCCTTTGTGAGAAACATGGAGGATATATCCGACTGAGCAACCAGGACGGGGCGGTGATTACCGTGGCGTTCAGACAGTGACATAATATGTTACAATTAAATATCATTACTTTAGCAGGCGGTCATCCATTATTGGTGGCTGCCTGTTTAAGCATATAAAATGACGATTTATTTCACAAAATATTTTTAACAAGTAGATAAAAAGTTGAAAATCTCCCTTTATACTATACCTATCAGATGAGAAACCATCTGAAGAAAGGAGCTTTTTCAAATGAATAATTCCATTGAAATCAAAAACTTAAATAAGTTTTACGGAAAGAAACAGGCACTTTATGATGTGAATCTTTCCATTCATCAGGGCATGTTTGGCCTGCTGGGGCGCAACGGTGCTGGCAAGACCACTCTGATGAAGACATTGGCCACATTACTTCAAAAGAAGGACGGAGAAATTACCGTGTGCGGCGTTCCAATAGAAAACGCCAAAGAGATTCGCAAGATTATCGGGTATCTGCCTCAGGAGTTTTCCATGTACCCATCCATGAATGTAGGGGAAGCCATGGAATATCTGGCAATCCTGTCAGGACTCAGTGGAGCAGAACGAAAAGAACGAATCAACGCACTACTCAAAAAAGTGAATCTGACAGAGCACCGGAACAAAAAGGTAAAAGCGCTTTCCGGCGGCATGAAACGCCGGCTTGGAATTGCCCAGGCGCTGCTCAATAACCCTAAGGTGCTGATTGTTGACGAACCTACCGCCGGGCTGGATCCGGAGGAACGTGTCAGATTCAGAAATCTGCTGTCTGAAATCGCCGAAGATAAGATTGTGATTCTGTCCACCCACATTGTAGGGGACATTGAAGCCACTTGTGAGGATATCGCCATCATCAACGAGGGCAGGGTCATCTATAACGGTACAGTAGATGAACTTTTGCAGGCAGCAGAAGGCAGAGTATTTACCATGACAGCTTCTAAGCGAGAGCTTCCAGAGCTTAAAAGGCAGCTTTCCATCACCAGCATGCACACTCAGGGCAACAAGGTTCACATTCGATTTATTGCGGATACTTTGATGCAAGGTGCAAAGGCATGTGAACCCAATATGGAGGACGCATACATGCTGCATCTCCACTCCAGCGGCGTTCGAGAGATTTTGGGTGAAATTGGGGGTGAGTGGTAATGCTGTTGTTGCAGGAAATCAAAAAAATTGTAAAATCCGTTCCATACTTGATTTTCGTTGCAGCTGTTGTGATTGGTCTGTTCTCTCAGGGGGTATTCCGGTTTCATGAAGATCTCCTTGAAGAACCACAGCCGGGCGGCAGTTACGGATTTAAACATGAGGAAATAGCAGAACAGATTATGCCGGCTGCGTTGAGAGACCTGTTGACCGAGTTTAGTAATAATAATTATACGACGTATCCCATTGGATTTATCAAGCATGTAAAGCTCAGCGAAGACAAGCAGGAAAGAATGGCCGAAATCCTTTCTGAGATTACAGGGAATGATAAGGAAAGAATTTTGCAGGAAGTAGCAGGGATTACATCCGGCGGTTCCGACTTTCAAATCGGCGGGGATGGTATGCAGCAGGACGGCAATGGAGGCTTTACCATAAGTTCGGATGATAAACAGCAGAGCAGTCCTGAAAAGATGACATTTGCAGTAAGAGATGATATGGACTATGCCCGATTTAAAGAGCTGATGGGGCAGGCGGACGATCTTCTGGGTGGTGGTTCCAACTACGCTGTCGATTCTCTGATTGGGCACGGAACGGTTCCTTTGACCTATGAGGAGGCAAAAGAGCAATACGACCTTGCGGTCACTTCCGATAGAGTGACCGGCGGCTATGCCCGTCTGTTCTCAGACTATGCAGGCGTTATGGTGCTGTCAATCCTGCCGGTATTTCTGGCGGTCATCCTGAGCATGAAGGACCGGCGTGCTAACATGGAGGCGCTTATCTATACAAAGAAAGCGTCCGCTGCTAAACTGACCTTTATCCGATACTTGGCGCTTGTTATCGCAGTCATGGTTCCGGTAATCATTTTATCCTATGTATCAAACATGATGGTTTGGAGCAGCTATAGCGGGATGCAACTGGATTACCTTGCTCCCCTCAAGTATGATTTCGGTTGGCTGATGCCCAGTGTGATGATTTCCACGGCCATTGGTATGTTTTTGACGGAGCTGACCGGTACGCCCATTGCCGTTGCAGTACAGGGGCTTTGGTGGATGTTTGACGTCAATCTGGGAATCAAAACCGTTCATTCGGGATATTCCCTGTTTCGTCTGGCACCTCGCCACAATGCGGGGGCAGATTCCTTATTCCGAACCCAGGACTATCTGGATCATTTCCAGAATCTTGTGCAGAACAGGCTGCTAATAGCGGGAATCTCTCTGGTACTGATCTTACTCACAATTTTAATCTATGAAGCAAAAAGAAAGGGGAAATTCGGTGGAAATGCATTCTTCCAAAAAGCAGTTTCTGGTATTAGAAATCGCAAAAATCAATCTCAGGCATAATGCACTTTTATCCATTGCAGTGGCTGTTCTTTTATGCCTTGTCACTCCATTCCTCATTGGCACAGCCAATCTGAATCGGAATTCCGCAGCCATGCCGCTGGAGATGTTTGTTTCTTTAATTGGCATTGTGCTTCTGACGCCGGTATTTCAGCCGGAGCAGAACGAAGAAATCGACGATCTGGTGTCTTCCAAATATTGCAGCACAGCAAAGGTTCATTTGATACGAACGGTGTATTCCGTGGGAATTGCCGCCTTGTTAATCTGCGTATTTACCGTATATATGAAAATGCAAAGCTGTGATGTAGCACCGATTTTGGCGTTTGGAACAATAGCGGATGCCCTATTCTTAGGCTCCATGGGCATGCTGACCTCCGCGCTGACTGGAAATACAGTCATCGGATACATGCCGCCGCTGCTTTATTACGCACTCAACATCGGTATGGGGCCAAAGCTGGGAAGTTTTTATCTGTTCTCTATGATAACGGGCAGCTACACTGCAAAGCTGTGGCTGTTCGTTGCGGGAATGCTGATGATGGCAGCAGCTTTATTCTATCAAAGGATTCGTAAGCGCATGGTTTAATGAAAAGGACACCAACACGCAGTGTTCGCTGCGTCTTGGTGTCTTTTTGTTGAAAATTGAAAGAAATAGGCTTTCTTATGCCTCATTGACAAATAGTTGTTTTTTGCGTATAATTAAACTTAAAGTTTAATTATTGGAGGGTACTCAGCGGCTATATTTTCCCGATGTACGCTTCTTGGTTCTTTTTTCTCCTTCCCATTAATAAATCAACTTTTGTGAAAACGGGAAATCACAGTCTGAAAGGAGTATTTGCATGAAACACGTATGTATGCTTATATCGGTGGCCGATATTAACACCGCAAGAAAATTTTATGAGGATTTATTCGGATTGGAAGTATTTCAGGATTACGGTAGAAACATTGCTTTTACCTGCGGCCTGGCATTGCAGCAGGATTTTGACTGGCTTGTAAATCTGCCGAAAGAAAAGATATTAAAAAAATCCAACAATGCGGAAATCGTTTTTGAGGAACAGAACTTTGACGGTTTCCTGAACAAACTGAAAGAATACCCGGACATTGAATATCTGGGAGAAGTGATCGAACATAGCTGGGGCCAGCGAGTGATCCGATTTTACGATTTGGACGGGCATATCATAGAGGTCGGCGAGGATATGAAAATGGTGATAAAGCGTTTTCTTTCTTCCGGCATGACTATGGAAGAAATTTCAGTGAAAATGGATGCATCCGTGGAGGATTTGACAAAACTTTTAAACAACTAATATATGATGGACGAATAAACAAATCGAAATCTAAGGAGGACTATTTATGGAGCGTTTTAAAAAGATTTATCAGCAGGGAATTGTTGATGTGGTTGAAATTTGGGTTGATACACAAACTGGTGTAAACTATGTTTTTCACAGAAACGGAAATGCGGCAGGATTTACCCCATTGCTTGACAAAGATGGAAAGCCAGTAGTAAGTCAATAGTACCTATAAGTTCCAGTTTGTTGGGAAATTGCAGAGAGCATAAAATCGGAATTTTCACGGAACTATTTTGATGATTTTGCGTTTATATGAATATCTACTTTTTAGGAGACCATATGCTATGAGAAAACAACTGTTACTAATTTTAACGCTGAGCCTTATATTGGCAGTTACCGCTTGCAGAACGTACAGTGGTGGAGGATCAGAAGTGGACGAAAACGGAAAAGCCACCTTTCAAGCGACTATATTAGAAGTACGTGATGGCTATTACCTTGTCGAGCCTGTTGACGGAAGTACAGAATTGAACAGCGCAGACCTGATAACAGTTCCTATTACAAATATTAATCCCTCACCGGAGCCGGAAGTCGGAGATGTTTTGGAAATTGAATATGACGGTTCGATCGCAGAATCATATCCTGCACAAATTACTAATGTTTATAGCATTCGTATTGTCGAATAACTAAAATGTTGATAAAGATTCCAGTGTGATGGATGTATTTGTATGTGTGGAATAACAACTGATTTATAAAAAATAAATCGTAATTTGTAGAGGTGATATTTTGAAAAAAGTAATTTTATATATTCACGGAAAAGGCGGAAGCTATTTAGAAGCTGAACAATACAAGAAAAATTGTTTGGGTTTTGATATTATTGGGATAGACTACAATGATTATATCCCGTGGATTGTACAAAATCAAATTCAATCAGTCTATGACAAAGCAAATGAAAGATACGATTATGTTTATTTAATTGCAAACAGCATAGGGGCTTATCTTGCAATGCACACATTGCAGAATTGTGACATTGAAAAGGCGTTATTTATATCACCTGTACTTGATATGGAACGTCTTATACTGGACATGATGAGTTGGGCAAATGTATCGGAGAAGGAGCTGAGTGAGAAAAGAGAAATCCCTACGGACTTTGGGGAAACATTATCATGGAAATATTTATGCTTTGTTAGGGAAAACCCTATAACATGGAACGTTCCTACAGAAATCCTATATGCAGAAAATGATAACCTCGTATCTCACCAAATAGTAAATGAATTTGTTAGTAGTCACAATGCACATTTGACTGTAATGAAAAATGGGGAACACTGGTTTCATACAGATGAGCAGATTGCCTTTTTGGATAATTGGATGAAAAAGACAATACGATAAAATCGAAATTTGCGGAGGAAATATTATGCTTGAAAATATACCGTCTCCATCAACAATGACTGAATTGCTCGGAAAATCTCTGTTTGAAGTCTGGCAAGAGTTATGTTCGGCTATTGATGAAAAATACCAAATGGAACGATTATGGAATACTGGTGGTAAGAATTGGACTTACGAATATAAATATCGTAGGGGCGGTAAAACACTTTGTTGCCTATATGCGAAAAGTAATTGCGTTGGTTTCATGATTATCTTTGGGAAAGATGAAAGAACAAAATTTGAAGATATAAGAACTACTCTTTCTAATGCCGTTTGCAGGCAATATGATGAAGCAAAAATTTATCATGATGGAAAATGGGTAATGTTTGAACCGACTGATACTGCTGTACTTGATGATTATATTAAATTGTTGGCTATTAAAAGAAAACCGAATCGGAAATAACAATTCCAGCTTATGTATGAGAGGAGAATAACGTGGATTTACAAGACATAAAAACGCCTGGATTATCATGCGATTTGCACGATAATCCAGATATAAAAGAAAGAGAATTGGCATTAAGTCACAAAATTTTGATGAGTGTGGAGAAACCGGCAAGATATATAGGCGGTGAATCGGGAAGCGTTATAAAGGATAAAGAAAAAGTCAGCGTACGCTTTGCCTTTTGCTTTCCTGATTCCTATGACATAGGCATGTCGCATCTTGGAATGAAAATACTTTATTCCCTTACCAATCAGAGAGAGGCTTACTGGTGCGAAAGAGTATTTGCTCCAGGAATTGATTTTGAAGAAATTATGCGCAGGGAAAACATTCCTCTTTATGCGCTAGAAAGTCTTGATCCCGTAAAGGACTTTGATTTTATCGGATTTACTATGCAGTACGAGCTTTCATACACAAATGTTTTGAATATGCTGGATTTGGCGGGACTTCCTGTTTTTGCAAAGGATAGAGGCGACGAGCTTTTTAATATTGTTGTTGCCGGAGGACCTTGCGTATGCAATCCCGAGCCGTTGGCAGATTTTTTTGATCTGTTTATTCTGGGCGAGGGGGAAGAGGTAAACCTTGAGCTTATGGACTTGTATAAGGAGATGAAGAGTCAGGGAGCTACCAAAAAGGAATTTTTAAGAAAAGCCGCAGATATTCAGGGAATTTACGTTCCGTCGCTTTATGATGTTATCTATAATGAGGACGGTACAGTCAGCCGAACGGTTCCTCTTGACGGCGTTGTACCAGTAGTTAAAAAGCGTATTATTGACGATTTTGATAAGGTTTTCTATCCGGACGAATTTGTAGTGCCGTTTACTGATATAGTTCATAACCGTGCGTCTGTGGAGGTTCTTAGGGGTTGTATAAGAGGGTGCAGATTCTGTCAGGCAGGATTTTTATATCGTCCGTTCAGAGAAAAATCAGCGGAAACAGTGTGCGGACAGGCAAAAGCGTTATGTGAAAATACCGGATACGAGGAGTTGTCACTGGCGTCGCTGAGTACTTCCGATCACTCAGAGATCGCCGATATCATAGGCGGACTGATACCGTATACGGAAAAGGAACATGTGAATTTATCTTTACCGTCTTTGAGAGTGGATAATTTTTCAAAAGAGCTTATGGACGAAATCAAAAAGGTACGCAAAAGCGGACTTACCTTTGCTCCCGAAGCAGGAACTCAGCGTCTGAGAGATGTTATAAATAAAAATGTCACTGAAGAGGAGGTTATGAGAACCTGCCGTACCGCCTTTGAGGGCGGATATACAAACGTAAAGCTTTACTTTATGATGGGACTTCCTACGGAAACTGACGAGGATATAAAAGGTATTATTGAACTTGCACAGCGTGTAGTAGATCTTTTTTATTCAATTCCCAACAGACCAAAAGGAAAGGGCGTTCAGGTATCTATCAGTACTGCAACGTTTGTGCCTAAGCCCTTTACTCCGTTTGAGTTTGAACCTCAGGCAACAAGAGAAGAAATAATGCATAAACAGCAGGTTCTTATGGACAGTATTTCATCTAAGAAAATAAAGGCAAGCTGGCATGATCCGTCTACAAGTATTCTAGAGGCTGTATTGGCAAGAGGCGACAGACGTCTTGGACAGGTTATTTATAAAGCATGGCAGAAAGGCAGCAAGTTTGACAGCTGGGGAGAGCATTTTAATTTTAATAACTGGAGCGAAGCTTTTGACGAATGCGGATTGACAATGGAATTTTATGCAAGCCGCAAAAGGGAATATGACGAGGTAATGCCTTGGGATCATCTTGATTACTATATTTCGAAGGAATTTCTGGTCAGGGAAAATAAAAAGGCGAGAGCTGCTCAGACTACTGAGCATTGCAGAAATAAATGTTCAGCATGCGGAGTAAGCCGTGAAATCGGGAGGGCTTGTTTTGAATAAAGTAAGAGCAGTATTTGAAAAAAAAGGACGTGCAAAATATATTTCCCATCTTGACTTAAATCGCTGTATGCAGAGAATTTTCAAACGCTCTGGACTTCCGGTGTGGTATACCGAGGGTTTTAATCCTCATATTTATATAATGTTTGCACTTCCTCTTTCCTTAGGGTATGAAAGCTCTGTTGAAATAATGGATTTTAATCTTACGGAGGAAGTACCTTTTGAAGAAGTAAAAGAAAAGCTTAACAAGGTTATGCCCGAAGGCATAAAAATTGTAAAAATTTATACTCCTGAAACAAAGCATACCGCTATAAAATATGCCGATTTCAAAATTACATTCAAGGGTATCGGAAGTGAGTTGCAATCTGAATTCAGACGCTTTATGGAACAGGAGCAGATAAATACTGTCAAGAAAACCAAGCGAAAAGGTGAAAAGTTAATAGATTTAAAACCGGATATAAAAATTATATCCGAAGAATTTCAGGACGGTAGATTCGTACTTGTCCTGAGACTTCCGGCAGGAACGGAAAAAAATATTAATCCGTCTCTGGTTACCGATTTGTTTGTACCGTTTTGCTGTACGGACGTGGAAATTGAATCAGTTGAGAGAATAGCGGTAATTTCTGAAAAAAATGAAGATTTTTTGTAAAAGGTATTGCAATTTTTTTTATTTTATGGTATGATATTAAAGCATTTAAATCCGCAGGCAATATGCTGTGCGAGAGTTTATGCCATTAAATGACATTAAACAGGGCAGTCCGCTGCCGCAGAGATTGGTACAGTCTCATAGGGTGCGGTAAGAATGCCGGAAATCAGGAGGAAAAAACAATGAACGCACTTGAAATGATCAGTAATTCAAGCATGAAAACTGAAGCGCCTAAGTTTGAAATCGGCGATACTGTTAGGGTACATGTAAAGATCAAGGAAGGCGATAAGAGCCGTATTCAGGTTTTTGAGGGTACTGTTATCGCAAAGAAGCACGGCGGTATAAGCGAAACATTTACTGTAAGACGTGTTGCTCACGGCTGCGGAATCGAAAGAGTATTTCCGCTGCATTCACCTGTCGTTGACAAGGTTGAAGTTGTAAGACACGGTAAGGTTCGCAGAGCTAAGCTTTATTATCTTCGTGACAGAGTTGGCAAGGCGGCTAAGGTCAAAGAACTTATTAAGTAAGATAAGGCGGTCTCCGGCAGATAATCCTGCCGGAAGGCATTGTGCCTTCTTGAGGGACGTTAAAGTCCCTTTTTTGCTATTAGGCAATATTGAGTGCGAGTGCATTTAATAAATTTTATTACCATTAATTTATGAAATCGAGGACAAGATAATGGAAGAGCAGCAGATTATTGAAAATACAGAGGGAAATGCAGAGGAAAAAAAAGGAAGTACATTCAGTGATTTTATGGAGATCTGTGAGTCGGTTATTACTTCTGTTTTTGTAGTACTTTTATTATTTACCTTTGTTGCAAGACCTGTAACAGTTGACGGAAGATCAATGGTACCTACTCTTAATGATAAGGATAAGCTTATTATGAGTACTTTTCTGTATACTCCTAAAGCCGGAGATATTGTTATTATAGAAAATGAGCACTCCTATGTTTATGAAGCGGGAACTACAAATATTGTTGAAGGCGGGAGTTTAGACAAGCGTCTTATTAAAAGAGTTATAGCCGTGGGCGGACAGACCATTGATATTAATTTTGAAAGCGGAGAGGTTAGCGTTGACGGAGAAGTGCTCAGGGAAAATTATATAAGCGAACCTACAAGACTTGATCCGGGAGCGTTTACATATCCTTTAACAGTTCCGGAAGGTTATATTTTTGTTATGGGTGACAATAGAAACAATTCTACTGACAGTCGTGATGCTCATGTTGGATTTGTCAAGGAAGAAGATGTTCTTGGAAAGGCTTTACTGCGGTTCTATCCTTTTGAAAATTTTTCTGTACTTGACTGACGGCAATTAAGGAGTACAAGATTTGGAAAATAATAAAATGACGAAGGAGAAACGTGAGGCGCTTATTGACAGTATACTTGCGGAGGCTAGGAGCGGTGCTTATAAGCCTAAAGCTCGGGCTTCTGTACGGACTGTAAACAGACAGGAAGATGCTGAAAAAAAAGATGTAAAGTCCTCTTCGGATAACCTTGAATGTATGCCGGAGCAGAAAGTATCAGCACCGGCAATAACTTCAGTTATTCCAGATGATGATAAAATCATTGAATCAAGCCGTATAACTGCGGAAAAAATTGAAAAAATCCGTCGGCAAAAGCTTGAAAAGCAAAAAGCTGAAAAGCTGCGAGCTGAAGAAGCTGTGATAAATATTTCCCAACCGGATTTTTCTGAAACTGAAGAAATAACTCCGGCAGTGAAAAAACGTAAAAAATCCGGATCATCTGTTCTGTATGATATACTCGATGTGGCAGAATGGGTCATTACAGTTTCGTTTATAATTATTCTTTTGTTCACTTATATTATGGGAATAGCGTCAGTTTCCGGAGGCTCAATGGAACCTACTCTGAAGAACGGTGATACTCTTCTAGTAATGAGTGCAGGTTATAGTGCTGAAACGGGAGACATTGTTGTTATAGATGATAAAAAGGCCAATCTTATCGGCGAAGATGACCGTGTTATTGAAAAGGACGGACTGGGCTGTAAAATAGTAAAAAGGATAATTGCCAAAGGCGGAGATACCATAGATATTGATTTTGAAAATGGTATCGTTTATGTTAACGGAAAAGTCCTGGAAGAAAATTATATAAGCGAACCTACAACAAGAGATGAATTTGCCTTTGAATATCCGCTTACTGTTCCGGATGGATATGTGTTTGTTATGGGAGATAACAGAAATATTTCCAAAGACAGCCGCCATTCAGATGTGGGACTTGTATCTGAGGAAGATATTATCGGAAAAGTTATTCTGAGAATGTATCCATTTTCAGACTTTGGTACTGTAAAATAAAGGGAAGGGGGAACTGATTTATGGCAGAAATGGGGAATATTCAGTGGTTTCCCGGTCATATGACAAAAACAAGACGAATGATCCAGTCAAATCTTTCTCTTGTTGACGGCGTTGTGGAAATTCTTGATGCCAGAGTACCTGAATCAAGCAGAAATCCGGAGATGGACAGACTTGTTAAGGACAAGCCGAGAATGTTTATTTTAAATAAAGCCGATATGGCGGACGACAATGCTACGGCAAAATGGATAAATCATTATAAATCAAAAGGTTTTACGGTTATAAAGTGTAATTGTAAAAACGGAGACGGAATAAAGGGTTTTCTTCCGGCAGTCAGGAATCAGCTTTTAAAAGAACTAATGGATAAACGCCGTGCAAAGGGTATTGAAGGCGCTCCTCTGAGACTTATGATCGTAGGCATACCTAATGTGGGAAAATCCTCTTTTATAAACAGAATGGCGAAGTCAAAAAAGGCTAAGGTTGAGGACCGTCCCGGAGTTACCCGTACGAAACAATGGGTAAAGCTTGGGGATAATGTTGAAATGCTTGATATGCCCGGTGTTTTATGGCCTAAATTTGAAGATCAGGAAGTAGCAAGAAAACTTGCTTTTACAGGTGCTGTAAAGGACGATATTCTTGACATCGAAGCCCTTGCTTCTCTTCTTCTTGAAAATCTTTCGTCACTATATCCGCAGGCTCTTGAAGAACGATATAAAATTGATACTCAGGGAACAGGCTTTGAATTGCTGGAAAACGTGGGAAGAAAAAGGGGTATGCTGGTTTCCGGCGGAGAAGTCAATACTGAAAGAGCAGCTATTACTGTTCTGGACGAATTCAGAAGCGGCAAGCTAGGCAGACTTACTCTCGAACTTCCGGCGGAGGTGCAATAAAATGGACGCTTTGTGGGAATATGATGAGGCGGTCAGAAACAGCATCGGAGTTTTCTGCGGAGTTGATGAAGCAGGCAGAGGTCCTCTTGCCGGTGATGTTTATGCGGCGGCGGTAATTTTAAATCCTGACAATTATATCGAAGGACTCAATGATAGTAAAAAGCTGTCGGAAAAAAAGCGTGAAAAGCTTTATGATGAAATTATTGAAAAGGCAGAAGATTACTGTATTGCAAGAGCAACTATTGCGGAAATAGAGGAAATAAATATTCTGAATGCCGCAATGCTCGCAATGAAGAGGGCGGTTTCGGGTCTGGAAACAAAACCGGCGCTTGTATTGGCAGACGGTAATAAAACTCCCGATGTACCATGTGAGGCAAGAGCTGTGGTAAAAGGCGATGGTAATTCGGCGTCCATAGCGGCGGCTTCAATACTTGCTAAGGTTACAAGGGACAGGTATATGCTTGAAATGGCGAAAAAGTATCCGGAATACGGATTTGAAAAGCATAAGGGATACGGTACAAAACTTCACAGAGAAAAAATACTTGAACTTGGTCCTTGCCCTATACATAGACCTTCGTTTTTAAATAAGATTTATGCAAAAAAATAACTATGGACGTGATGTCGAGCTTCAGATATGCAGATATATTGAAAATGAAGGTATGAAAATTCTTGCCAGAAATTATACCGTTAAAGGCGGAGAAACTGATATAATTGCCATTGATGGGGAATACATATGCTTTATTGAAATAAAATTCAGGAAATTGGAAGCAGTTGAAATTAGCAGAAGCGTTGGCATAAAAAAACAAAGACGGATAATAAAATCCGCAGAAAAATATTTAAGGGAAACAGACTGCGAACTTCAGCCTAGGTTTGATGTGGCTTTTGTTACAGCTGAGGACGAAGGGGTCAGTCTTGAATATATGAAAAACGCCTATGACGGTTCCGGCGTTTGATACTAAAAAGGGTGGTATTTATGTATTATAAGAGTACACGAAACAGTGATATTAAAGTTGAAAGTGCAGTTGCTATCACACAGGGAATTTCAGAGGATGGCGGACTTTTTGTTCCGGAATCTATTCCTGAACTGACTATGGACGAGATCAAGTATCTGTCAGGTCTTAATTATTCATGCAGAGCAGCTTATATTTTTAAGAAGTACCTTACAGATTTTACAGATGCAGAAATTCAGTACTGTACGGATAACGCTTACAGTACAAAGAATTTTGAAACTGAAAATATTGCTGAAATAGCAGAACTTTTTGACGGAACATATATGCTTGAACTGTGGCATGGTCCTACATGTGCGTTTAAAGATATGGCTCTTCAGATTCTGCCTTATTTCCTTACAACTTCAGCAAAGAAAATTAATCTGGACAAGAAAATTATTATTCTTGTTGCAACTTCAGGTGATACCGGTAAGGCGGCTCTTGAAGGCTTTAAGGATGTTGAAGGAACTCAGATTCTCGTTTTCTACCCTGAGGACGGCGTAAGTCCTATGCAAAAAAGACAAATGACAACACAGTCAGGTTCAAACGTAGGCGTATGCGCAGTAAAGGGAAATTTTGACGATTGTCAGAACGGTGTAAAGGCGATCTTCACAGACAAGGAAATCAAGGAAAAGATGAATGCCGCAGGACTTATGTTCTCAAGCGCAAATTCCATTAACTGGGGACGTCTTGTTCCGCAGATCGTTTACTATATTTCCTCTTATGCGTCACTTGCCGAAAGCGGAGAAATTGCACTGGGTGATAAAATTAACGTTGTTGTTCCGACAGGTAATTTCGGAAATATTCTGGCGGCTTACTATGCTAAGAAGATGGGACTTCCAATAAACAAGCTTATTTGTGCTTCAAACGTTAACAAGGTTCTTACAGACTTTATTGAAACAGGCGTTTATGACAGAAACAGAGATTTCTATGCAACATGCTCGCCGTCAATGGATATTCTTATTTCAAGCAATCTTGAAAGACTTCTTTATATGCTTACAGATCAGAATGACGCTCAGATCAGAGAATGGTTTGGCAGTCTGGCAGAAACAGGAAGATATGAAGTGACTGACGATGTTAAGAAAGTACTTAAAGAAGAATTCTTCGGCGGTTACTGTGATGACGAACAGACAAAGGCTACGATCAGCGAGATCTATAAAAAATATTCATATACATGCGATACTCATACAGCAGTTGCTGTAAAGGTTTATGAGGACTATAAAAAGGCTACGGGAGATGAAACAAAAACTCTTATTGCATCAACAGCTAGTCCATATAAGTTCAGCGCAAGCGTTCTTGAAGCAATTGAAGGCAAAAAGTCAGAGCTTGACGAGTATGATATGGTTGCAAGACTTGCAGAGCTTTCTGATATTACTGTTCCGTCTGCTCTTGCTGATCTGAAAAACAAGGAAAGAAGATTTACAGGTTCTATTGAAAAGTCTGATATGAACAGCTACGTTATGAAGGATTTTGGTCTGGCATAATGGCGTTATTTGCAATTGGCGATCTTCACCTTGCTCTGAGCGTATCCAATAAGAAAATGGATATTTTCGGCGGCTGGGAAAATTATATGGAGCTTCTTGAAAAAAACTGGAATGAGAATATTTCATCTGAAGATACGGTTGTACTTGCGGGTGACAGTTCATGGGCTATGAATATTCGTGACGCCTATGAGGATTTTTGCTGGATCGAAAAAATGCCAGGAAAGAAAATCCTTTTAAAAGGAAATCATGATTACTGGTGGTGTTCACGCAAAAAAATGGAAGATACTTTTTCCTCATGGGGATTTTCCTCTCTGAGTATTCTTCATAATAATCACTTTGTTTATGAAAATTATGGAATTTGCGGTACTAGAGGATGGGTTAATATGCCGGGAGAACCACAGGATGCAAAAGTATTGGCTAGAGAGGCAGGCAGGCTTACGGCTTCTATTCAGTCAGCTTTGAAAGAAGAGCTTGAACCGCTTGTGTTTCTTCATTATCCACCGGTTTACGGAAATAACTGTAATCCCGATATACTTGATGTGCTGTATAAATACGGAGTAAAATATTGCTGGTATGGACATCTTCACGGACCGTCAATAAAGTATGCAATTAACGGCGAACGGGACGGTATAAAATTTAATTTAATTTCTAGTGATTTTTTACAATTTAAGCCTGTGAAAATATTATAATTTGTAAAAAATGTAGAAGTCGAATTTTTATGTAGAAAAAAAAAGTTGAATATGATATAATGAAAAAGGTATGCACCTATAAATAAATTGGAGGATTTAAAAATGAGTTTAAAATCATCAACTAAGGTTGACGTAAATACACATGAATTGGTATTCGCAGTAGACGCTGAAGCCTTTTCAGCAGCTGTTGAAAAAGCTTATCAGAGACAAAAGAAGAGTATAACTGTTCCCGGCTTCAGAAAGGGTAAGGCAAGCAAGAAGCTTGTTGAAAAGTATTACGGTGAAGGCGTATTCTATGAGGAAGCTATCAACGGTCTTATCAACTCAGAAATGCCTGATGCAATTAAAGAATCAGAACTTGTTCTTGTTGATACTCCGAGAATTGAAGTTGTTTCTGCCGACAAGGAAAACGGTGTGGAATTTAAAGCAATTTGCATTACAAAGCCTGAAATTACCGTTGCTGATTATAAGGGTATAAAGGCACCAAAAAATGTCAAGGATATAACTGATGCGGATATTGACGCTCAAATCGAACAGATCAAGCAGAGAAATGCAAGAATTGTTTCTGTCGATGACAGACCGGCGATGCTTCAGGACGAGGTTATTATAGATTTTGAAGGTTTTATGGACGGTACTCCGTTTGAAGGCGGTAAGGCTGACGAATTTCCTCTTAAATTGGGAAGCGGTCAGTTTATTCCGGGATTTGAAGAACAGATCGTAGGTCATTCAATCGGTGATGAATTTGAGATAAACGTAACATTCCCTGAAAATTATCAGATGGAAGAATATGCAGGAAAGCCGGCTGTATTCAAGGTTAAGATCCATGCAATCAATGCATCTGAATATCCTGAATTTGACGACGAGCTTATTAAGGATACTACTGAATTTGATACAGTTGATGAGTGGAAAGACGACTTAAGAGAAAAGCTTGAAAAACAGGCTGAAACAAGAGCAGAATCTGAATTTGAAAATTACATTATGCAGACTCTTATAGATACTGCTGATGGAGTTATTCCTAAATGCATGTTTGATCATAGAGTAGATTCCTTAATCAGAAATTTTGAACATGGACTCAAGCAGCAGGGAATGAGTGTTGATATTTATCTTCAGTATACAGGTATGGATATGGATTCATTCAGAGAAACATTCCAGGAAAGAGCCGAAAATGAAGTTAAGTTGAGACTTGCGCTTGAAAAAATTGCCGATATGGAAAACATTCAGCCGGCAGAAGAAGAAATTGACAGTCAGCTTCAGGAAGTGGCAGACGCTAATAACTTGTCTCTTGAGGACGTTAAGCTCAGAATTCCTATGGATGATTTTATAACAGATTTGAGAGTTACAAAGGCTATTGAATTTGTAAAAGAAAATGCTGTAGTTGATAATACGATCAGTACTGAAAAAGAAAAGTCAGAAGACGAAGCTGCTGAATAAGTTCGTTTATAATCGTGCTGCCCTTATCGGGCAGCCGACTTTGTAATACAGATAATAGAGATATAGAAGGCATAAGCCTTAAGAAAAGGAGAGAAAATATGAGTTTAGTACCTTATGTTGTGGAACAAACAAGCCGCGGAGAACGTTCTTATGATATTTTTTCCAGACTGCTTAATGACAGAATTATAATGCTTTCTGAAGAAGTGAACGATACTACGGCAAGCATTGTAGTTGCACAATTGCTCCATCTGGAAGGACAGGATCCGGAAAAGGATATTTCTTTGTACATTAACAGTCCCGGCGGTTCGGTTACTGCCGGTATGGCAATTTACGATACGATGCAGTATATAAAATGCGACGTATCAACTATCTGCATTGGTTTGGCTGCATCTATGGGCGCATTTCTGCTGTCTGCCGGCACTAAGGGAAAAAGACTTGCACTGCCGAACAGTGAAATTATGATTCATCAGCCTCTTATATCAGGAGGTCTGCAGGGTCAGGCAACCGATATCAAAATAAGAACCGATAATTTATTGAAAACTAAGGAAAATCTAAACAGAATTCTTAGTGAAAATACTGGAAAGTCCTATGAAGAAATTTGCCGTGATACTGATCGTGATAATTTTATGACTGCTGCTGAAGCACAGGAATACGGTCTGATTGATAAGGTAATCAAGCATAGATAATCGGGGAGGAAGTTATGCCGGAAAAACCAATAAAATTCTGTAATTTCTGCGGAAAAAGCGAAGATAAGGTTCAGAGTATTTTTACTGCCGGAGCATCAAATATCTGCGATGAATGTGTAATTTATTGCTATGAACTGTTAATGGGTCCGCTTGCTAAAACTAAAACTAGCAGAAAGAATGAAAATAAGAATAAATCAGGAGATGAAACGACAATAAATCTCCTGACTCCGGCTGAAATTAAGTCTGTTCTGGACGAATATGTTGTGGGTCAGGATAAAGCTAAAATTACGCTGGCAGTTTCTGTATATAATCACTATAAACGAATTATCAGTCAGAATAATGATGACGATGATGTGGATATTCAGAAAAGTAATGTACTGCTTCTTGGTCCTACCGGCGTTGGAAAAACATTTTTGGCGTCTACTCTTGCAAAGATTCTTGACGTACCGTTTGCTATTGCCGATGCTACTACTATTACAGAAGCAGGGTATGTCGGCGACGATGTTGAGAATGTTTTGTTAAGACTTATTCAGGCTGCTGATTTTAACATTGAAGCGGCTGAAAGAGGTATCATTTATATTGATGAAATTGATAAGATTGCCAGAAAATCAGAAAATACATCTCTTACCAGGGATGTAAGCGGCGAGGGTGTTCAGCAGGCGCTTTTAAAAATTATTGAAGGTACTGTTTCAAATGTTCCTCCTCAGGGTGGTCGCAAGCATCCGAATCAGGAATTTATTCAGATAAATACTAAAAATATTTTATTTATATGCGGAGGCGCTTTTGACGGTCTGGAAAAATCAATTCTGAAAAGGATAAATTCGTCTGCAATGGGCTTTGGCGCTGAAATAAATTCTAAAGAGAAAATGAAAAAAAATATTTTTCATAAAGTTATTTCTCAGGACTTGGTTAAATTTGGTATTGTGCCGGAACTTGTAGGAAGACTGCCTATAATTACTGTACTTGACGAACTTGATGAACAAGCTCTGATTAAAATTTTAACGGAACCCAAAAATGCATTGCTTAAGCAGTATAAAAAATTGTTTGATTATGATAATATAGATTTAATTGTTGAAGACGATGCATTAATGGAGATAGCTAAAAAAGCCATTGCTCAGAAAACTGGTGCGAGAGGGCTTAGATCTATTATTGAAGACGTCTTGATGCAACCTATGTTTGAAGTGCCTTCAAATCCTGATGTAACAGGCATTAAAATTACTGCTAAATCAATAAATGGTGAAGAAAAGCCGCTCTATATTACAAAAAAATAAAGGCAAAATTTGTTTTATAAAAATCCGTACTAAAAAAAGTACGGATTTTTGAAAAAAAAGCTTGACAAAGCTTTTTTAATATGGTATAATAATTAAGTACTTGAAACTTATATATCGCGGTGTGGAGCAGCTAGGTAGCTCGTCGGGCTCATAACCCGAAGGTCGTTGGTTCAAATCCAGCCGCCGCAACCAACGTAAATACGCCCTTTGATGTGATTCAGAGGGCGGTATTTCTTGCATGAAAATCACTTCGTTTCCGTTATATTTCCGTTATACCCATAAAAAGATAGTGAAAAAGGCGGTAAACTATGAACCATTTGATTTTCATAGGTAAATTAAAAGTGAATTAAAATAATATATTATTTACAAATTAAAAAGGCTGTCACATAAGTGGCAGTCTTTTTAATGTAATTCTTGTTCTAATGAATCGAACTCTGATGAATCAAAAAATTCTGCAAGAGATATTTCAAGACCATCACATAGAATTTTTATAGTTGTGACGGAAACATTGTGACGCTTTTCATCGAAAAGACTATACACAGTGGATGGAGTGACCCCCGATATATTAGCAAGTTCATTTGCTGCTATTCCTCTTTCTTTACATATATTTTTAAATCGCCTAACAACGGCATCTTTTACTGCTGACATATATATTCACCTCTTATATCATTTGTACTATTATACAATTTTATGCGTTTGTGCGTGTACGCACTTGCGTATAAATATGAAATATGATATAATAAGTATATATGGTTATAAAAAATGCAGTAAATATAAGACTTGCTGCTTCAGGAGGGATTGTATGCAATCAGCTTGTTTTACCGGACATAGAAATCTTATGGGTGATATTAGAAATTTAGAGGAACGTCTATATAATGTACTGGAAAAAGCTATTACAAATGCAGGAATAATTGAGTTTTATGCCGGAGCAGCTTTGGGATGGGATACGCTTTCTTCACAAGTCGTACTGAAACTTCGAGAAGTTTATCCCTATATCAGACTTCATCTTATACTACCTTGTTCGCCTTACGAACAAACTGCAAAATGGAGCGAGGAACAACGTGTAGAGTATATGAGGATATTGTCTGCTGCCGATTATGTAGAGAAAACCTCTGAGCATTATTATAATGGCTGTATGAAGGTACGTAATGCTCGTCTTATTGAGCTTGCTGACTGTTGTTTTTGCTTTTGGAACAGAAAATGCCAATACAGCGGCACAGCGCAAACAGTGAGAATGGCTCAAAAAAAGAACATTATGATTATAAATTTATTTAAATAATAAGGCTCCCTGAATCGGGAGCCGTTATATTTTACTCTGCCTTCTTTTTAGGATTAAGCTTATCATCAATCACCTCAGAAGCGATTTCGTCTGCCGACTGGATAGCATGCAGATAAACTTTAGTAGTAGTCGCAACGCTGGAATGACCTAGACGTCTGGAAACAGTTGGAATATTAACTCCGTTGGCTATAAGTATTGATGCGTGGGTATGCCTTAACGAGTGGGGAGAAAAATGAGGCAGCTTATTTTTCTTCACAAACTTCTTAGTCCAATCAGTAAGGCTGTCCGGATGCATTGGAGTAGAATCGTCCTTAATAAAAAGCCGTTCATTTTTAATAGTCTTTTTTGTACCCTCAGCAAGCGTAATTTCAATAAAATGATGCCATTTATCAGCTAAATCTTTGCGCATACTAAGCCAGTATTCGTGATATTCATGTAACAATTTAAATATATCAGAAGAAAGTTTAATAGTACGCTGAGAAGTATCATTTTTCGGGCATTTCGTAATAATCCCCATGCCCTGAACATACTGACTTGTCCTCTTGATATGTATTACTTTGTTTTCAAAGTCAATATCAATCCACTCAAGACCAAGCAATTCTCCACGCCTGATACCGCTGAAAATCAACAGATAAATAGCCGTTTTCCACTTTATGGGTTTCTTATCAAGCAGTTCAAGAACCTGCTTTACCTGTTCATCATCAAGGAAATCAGCTTCTTTGCGTTCAAGCTTGGGAGCTTTCATGTAGTTTTTGTCGGCTATGTTAATTGGCACAAGCCTGTCCCTTGCCGCCGGAGCAAGAATACTGCTTATTAACCTATGATGATGCAGTATTGTTTTACTGGAAAGTCCGGTTGTTTCTGTATGCAAGTTAAATAATTGATTTACCGGTATTTTAAGAGCATCAGCTATTTTTTGAGCGGATTCTGTACTTATCCTTTCGCCCTTGCAAGCAGTGGAAACAGTGGTTGAGGATAATCCACTTAATTCGGCAAGCCTTTTGTGTGAGATACTTTTTGATATAAGAATTTCTGAAATGCTGAGCTTTATGTCGCCTATTGCTTTTTTCTTGCAGTCTGCTTTCAATAGCAGACTGCAAATCATGTTGAGGTGAATATTCGTCACCCGTATGCTTAGATGAAACAACTGATAACATGTCATCCATAAATTCATAATCAGATATATTTTTATTATCAAAAGTAATGGTACTATCACTGTTACTTTTGTTAATATTAAACTTGATAAAATCAAATTCAGGTTCGACTTGCTTTGAAGTGTTAATCATGTTTTTTATGTGTTTTTTATGAGCATAAGTTTGTATATTTTTTTTATGCAATATTTTAGTTGAAACCTGTTGTAACAGTTCAAAATCATTTAAATTATCATGCATTAAATTCAAATTCGACGTTGGCTTCATCAGTATTTCCCCCTTCTTTTTTATTTAAATCACTTATGATATTAGATATAAAGTGTTCAGTTGATTCAAAATTGGTATCATAAGTAGTAATAAAATGATTAAATTGTTCTGAGCGATTAGAGGCAATGATTATATTAACTTCACAGTTATACATGTATATAATCATTGCGGTTTCACTAAATTCTTCATCGTCATTTTCGAATCCATAAGAATGTATCTGATCATCTCCATGAATTAACGCTAATTTATTATCATTTTTTATTATAACAAGAACACATTCATCTTTGTTATTAATAGAAGAAAACTTTTAAATAGATTTTCCATCTCTAATGATAATAATTGCAAGCTGATCTAACTTTGTACAATATTTATGGTGACGATAATAATAATCAGCATTTTTGTCTCTCTGAAAAGCTATCATATTCTTCTTTCCATTTTGTAAGCCTTATAACATTTTCTCGGTTTTCTCTCTTTTTTTCGTTTTTAAACATAAAGTTTCCTCCTGTAAATTAAAGTGATTTTTATTGCTCATGATTTTAAAATTAATTAGTAATCATGACTGCTTTTATATTGTAGCACATTTTAGTTTGATGATCTTCCAACATTTTTGCATAAAAATACACAATGTTGGTGCACGATAAATCAATTACAGAAATAGCAAACGGTACTGCCTAATTACGCAGTACCGTTTGCTATTGTTAAATTTAATAAAGCTCGAAGGTCAATAATGTTATTTGTTAACCTTTGCAAGTATTCCATTGTACAACTTTCATTTTTAATCAGATCTATATTAAAAACTTTTTTGAATCTCGTTAGAACCGATTTAATCCAATCGTATGTTATTTTAACCTCTTTGATTTCTTCAGGTATAATAAAAAATGCAGGAATCTCTTTTGTCATACTTAAAATCGGAGAAAATCGATCCTAAATAAACAGAAGCAATATTAAATATTTTATTGCATGGAGTTATTGATTTTATAATACATAATGGTCATTATCAATTCAGCCAGACATCTGTTGAAACATTGAATTTTCTGCTAAATAAACACTTTGACAATGAGGATATGGATTATAATGATGAATTAATGGAACGATTTAAAAAAGAATTAAAAAAAGGTAATATCAAGTCGTTTGATTCTATTTTTAGCAACAAAAACAAAGAAAATAATGAAGATCCGTATTATCTGTTTAAAGATATTTTTTTACCAGAAATTCATAGTCTCATAGCTGATTTATACGATATAAATACTAACTGCCATTTTTCCGATATAAATACGACACTTACATATGAGCTTCTAACTCATAAAACATATAATAAGCTGGTAAACGAATTTAACTTATTATATGACGATATTTTAAATTACCATTCAACCAATATTGCATCAGTTCATGTAACGAGAATAAGAATTCATAGTTGTTTTAGATTCGGGTTTGTCATCTGAATATAATTTTTCTAACTGAACAATGGAACATATCAAAAAAAGTGAAAAAATTACTGGAACAACGGAACATTTTGTAATATCACCTATACTTCAAAAATTCCAAAACACATTCTTTCGGAATCTTCCATCGGTTATCTATTTTAAAAGCCTCAATTTCACCGCTATGAATCAAATCAAGTAAAGTATTTTTACCAACTTTTAAAAGCTTCTGACACTCCTTAAAGGTCATAATATCGGGTATTCTTTCAAACATAAAATCGCTCCATTTCAAAAAATAATAGTTCAATTCGGTGTATAACCGCTTATTTTAGTGTTCATTGGCTTTCAGTAAAGTATTGAAAAATAATTATATATTATACCTTCGCAAAGGAGGTATGCGTTATGAAAATTAAAGCAGAATCAGTTTTTAAAGTACTCGAATACGCAGTGATTTTAATTTGTGGAATCACTAAACTTTACAAGGATGAACATTCAGACAGAAAGGAAAAGTAAATTTATGTTTACAAATCGTTACATAACCAAAGGAGTGCAATTGGAAGTTCCGGTTGTACTCCAGCTTTTTATGTGGGATTGTATTAACGTTGTTCCTGAGCCGAAGGATTATTTACAAATTTTTAGGCTTTCATGCGTTGATGGAAAGCGAAAAATAGTTCATGAGCAGGAACAGCCTGAGTTCAAACGTGAGTACTTGCTGACAGTTCCAAATCCAGTTACAACAAAGGTTTATGTCATTGACAGCGAAACCTATAGCACCATGTTACTTGCAGAGGAATATTAAAAACAAGCCTTCCTGATTAATTTCAGGAAGGCAATTTTATTTTATGGAGGAAAGCCAAATGGAAGAAAAAGTTATATGCACACACTGTGGAAGAACAATTGAGGAAGAGGATTATGATACCATTTACGGAGAACCTATATGTTCGGATTGCGTTGCTGATCATACAGTTACCTGCGACCATTGCGGAGCAATTATATGGGATAATGATTCCATCACTGATGAATCTACGATACTTTGTTCCGAGTGTTATGACACTCATTATACACGCTGTAATGAGTGCAATGACATTATTCATTGATAATTCTTATGAATATTGTGGCGAATATTATTGCCGTGAGTGTTATGACGAAGTTCGCAGTAGCGATTCGATCAACGATTACAGCTACAAACCTGAACCTATATTTTACGGTGATTCTAACAGATATTTTGGTGTTGAACTTGAAATCGACCTTGGCGGCAAGGAAAGCAATAACGCTGATGAAATACTTGAAATCGGCAATTATTCTGCTGAACATATTTACATAAAATCTGATGGCAGTCTTAACGACGGTATGGAAATCGTAACCCACCCAATGACTTTAGATTATCATCTGAATGAATTCTGTTGGGAAGATGTTATGCATGAATGCGTCAGACTTGGCTACCGTTCTCACCAGACTTCAACCTGTGGTTTGCATATCCATGTGAATAAAAACAGTCTTGGCAAAAACAGTTTAGAGCAGGACGAAGTGATTAGCCGCATTCTGTATTTTGTGGAGCATCATTGGAATGAAATGCTTAAATTTTCAAGAAGAAGTGAATATGCTATGAACCGTTGGGCAGCCATATACGGCTATGAAAATAATCCTAAAGCGATTTTCGATAAAGCTAAGAAAGGCAACAAGGGCAGATATGCAGCCGTAAATTTGTGCAATTATCATACCGTGGAGTTCAGAATGTTCAGGGGTACTTTAAAGTATAACACGCTAACAGCCGCATTGCAGATGGTTAATCCAATCTGTGATGCGGCTGTTTCTATGTCTGATTATGAAATTAGTAAACTTTCGTGGTCTGATTTTGTATCGGAAATCACTGAACCTGAACTTATCCAGTACCTGAAGGAACGTCGTTTATACATCAATGAAGAAATCACTACAGAGGAGGAATTTTAATATGTGCGCATTATTTGGATGGCTTGACTGTGGTAGAAATCTTTCTCACAGGCAACTTAAAAAGCTTACTCAGGAGCTTGCAAATGCTGCTGAAGAACGTGGAACTGATGCAAGCGGAATTTCATATGTTGACAATGGTGAAATCAAGATTTATAAAAAGCCTAAGCCTGCTCATAAAGTGAAATTTGATTTCCCGAAAAATACCACTGCAATCATGGGGCATACTCGCTTAACAACTCAGGGCAATCAGAAGTTCAATTACAATAATCACCCATTTTACGGCAAGGCTGATAAAAGCTTTGCCTTTGCTCATAATGGAGTGCTTTACAATGATGCCGAGTTGAAAAAAGATAAAAATCTTCCTAAAACTCATATTGAAACGGATAGCTATGTTGCTTTGCAGCTTATAGAAAAGCAGAGAAAGCTTGATTTTGATAGCTTGAAATCAATGGCTGAGGACGTGCAGGGAAGCTTTACCTTTACCATTCTTGATGAGGAAAATACGCTCTATTTTATCAAGGGCAGCAGTCCTATGTTCTTGATTTACTTTGACAAACTTGACCTCTACGTCTACGCCTCGACCGAAAGTATAATGAAAAAGGCGCTTAAAAGGTCAGGTTTGAATCAATACAGCTATCAGATCATGAAGATGACTGAGGGCGATATTATTTCAATCAGCAGGTCTGGTAAAATTGACTGTAATGAATTTGAAGTAAGTAAATTTTGGGATTTTTCTGGTTTAAGATATGCGAATATTGAGGATTATTACACTTGTCAGGAAGAAATGCTGCTTGAAATGTGCGGTTGCTTTGGCGTATCAGAAGAAGATGTCCTGCTCCTGCTAGATTATGGCTACACCACCGATGACGTGGAGGAAATGCTGATGGATTCTGATTTGCTTGATGACGCTTTGTCGGGTATAAAGGAACTAAACATTGAATATTGTGAAAAATTACAGTGAAATTTTCACCGTGAAATTTCCGTTTGAATCATTTATAATAGAGAATAACAGCATTGAAATATGATAATTTAAGGGGAATTTACAAGGAAATAGCGATGGAAACTGACCTTGAAACGGCAAAGAAAATACACGAAATGTTTGCAGGTCAGCAAATAGCTTTTCCGAAAAAGTTATACAGTTCCGAATACATAAATTCATTTATCAGAAATCATTATGACGGAAAAAATACAAGAGAACTTGCCAGAAAATTCAATGTTTCTGAAAGGCGTACAAGGCAAATTGTTAGTAAATTAAAATAATTAAATAAGGCTGTTTACCATCAAAACAGCCTTATTTTTTCTCAGAGTATCTTCATCTGAGATATACAAAAACGCAATATTCTCCTTATAATTATACTATATACATTATAAATTGTCAATGAATTCTATAATGATTTTTATAATTTTGTACATTTTCACCATATATTTTATTCTTTTTTCTACTATTCGCCGTCAAAAATTTGGTCAGGTCGGTGACCTGGCAAGACATTTTTAGGAGGATTTTTTATGTCAAGAAGAGGAGAAAACATTTACAAGCGAAAAGATGGTCGCTGGGAAGGACGTTTTTTCGATTCATACGATCAATTTGGTAAGCCGAAATACCATTCGGTTTATGCCAAAAGCTATACGGAGGTCAAGGAAAAGCTTGGATTTTACAGCAAGCAGAATAATTCATCAAGCATCTACAAAAGCTTAAAATTTGCCAGATATTGTGCTGATTGGCTGGAAGCGGTAAAATTCAGGCACAAGGAATCCACATACGGTAAGTACAGGAATATATGTAAAAATCATATTATACCAGAATTGGGAGGATACGATGCTTCATTGATTTCCTCAAAGCAGATAGAAAATTTTCTGTCAAGGAAGCTTAATAAAGAAAATCTTTCACCTAAAACTGTTAGCGATATGCTGTGCGTTCTGAAACAGATTTTTACTTATATTGAAAGTCAGAATGTGAAAATTACTTGTAACTTCAATAATATTTGCATAAGGCAGGAGCAGAAACAAATGAGAGTACTTTCAATCACTGAACAGAAAAAGCTTACAGAATTTCTGATTGACGATATGGATTTGAGCAAGTTGGGCGTGTATCTGAGCCTTTATACAGGTATCAGGATCGGCGAGCTTTGCGCACTGAAATGGAAGAATATCAAGCTGAAAGATAGAATACTTCATATTGACAAAACCATGCAGAGAATTCAGGTTTATGATGAAGAAGTTAAAACAAAAATTGTTATAACACCGCCGAAAAGCAAATGTTCTGAAAGAGATATACCGCTGCCGAAATTTTTATGCGATACATTAAAAAAATTTAAAATGGGCGAAAATAATTTCTTGCTTTCGGGCAGCTCGGAGAATTTTGTCGAGCCAAGATTACTGCGGTATACTTTTAAAAAATATATGAAAATATGTGGACTTGATAATGTGAATTTTCATGCGTTCCGTCATACTTTTGCTACAAGGTGTGTGGAGTCAGGATTTGAAATCAAAACTCTCAGTGAAATACTCGGACATTCAAGCGTTAAGATAACTCTTGATAGATATGTCCACTCTTCTATGGAACTGAAACGAAAAAATATGGAAAAACTTGAATCTATTCTTTAGCTATTCGCCGTCAAAATTCTGGTCAATTTCCAACATAAATGACGTATTTACGCTGCTTGTTAAGATGATTTCTCAGATGAAGATACTCTGAGAAAAAATACAATAAATTCAAATCTATTGTTATTATGTACTGTTATAGAAGGATTATTAAATGCTAAAAACAAAAAATAAATAATTTTAGGAGGTCAAAATGGGATATAGAAAAAATTATTTTAATGACGAATTAAACAAATCAAAAAGCGGATGGTATACGTGTGTAAGCTGTCATAAAAAATTTCGTGAGGGAGATATAACGATAGATCATATTCTTCCACAATCTAAAGGAGGCGGTCATTCTGTTGATAATTTGCAGTGTATGTGTCGTTCCTGCAATAGCAGAAAAAATAATAATACCGATAACTCTGTTGACCATTACATAAAAAATGGCGATCGCAGGCTTAATAATGGTATTAAAAATGTATCCAAAAGAGAATTAAACGATTTTGACACTGTTTTAAGCAAAGGCAAATCAGCAATATCTAAGTGGTTAAAAAAATAAAAAGGAGTGTGTATTTTATGGGATTTTTTGATTTTCTTGGAGAAGTTGGCGAACTTTTTAAAGAAGGTGATGAGGCTGCGTCAGAGTATGTAGGCGAAAAATCAATGCAGCAATTATATAAAAGTATTGTAACTAATTCCACAACATCATCGTGGGCTGTAAAGGAGCTTAAAAGCCGATTAAGGCAAATGAGCAACAAAGAACTGAGATATGAATATTATGAGGTTTGTGATGATTACAGCAGTCAAAGACTTCTTAATATATTTGAAAGTCTCATGGATTCAAGAGGAATTGATTACTAAAAATCAAGACAATGCGTATTATGCATACGCCGAAGTAATGTATTGATAATCATAACTATAACCTGATTCCGCAAAGTTCAAACTGCATATCAAAGCAACCGTAAAATACTGTAACTACGCTGATTTCAGCCGCTTTTGCAATTATGAACTCCGCGGATTCAGGTTAGATTTAAATTATATAAATAATTTAATTATATGGAGGAGAAGTTATGAAAAAACGTAATTTTAAGAGCAGACTTATAAGCGCAATTTCAGCAGTTATCTGTGCAATTACATTTTGTGCGGGTTCGGTAAACGTTGATAGGTTTAACAAGGTTGAAGCGGCAGTCATTTCTAATGGAACATATCAGGATTATTTGTTCTATTCAAAGATTGATACTAATGATAATGGTAAAGTTGATTATATCAGAATAAACAGTTTTGATTCTTCAATAATAACAAACGGATATGCACAAATAACCATTCCCAGCTCAATTGATGGATTACCAGTAAAGGAAATAAAAGGTATGCAATGTATCACACACGGTTATAGTGTTGGTTCACCAGATGTGTATGTAATTATTCCTAAGAGTGTAATAATAATAGGTGATCAAACACCTATTAAGACTACGGAAGGTAAAATAAAAATTAATTGTTATGAAAATTCTGCTGCTCATATGTATGCAATAAATAATAATATTGAATTTGAGTTAGCAGAGAACTATTCAAAAGAACAATATAGCACAAAAAATAGTTTTTATTATAGAAAAGTGGATACCGATAAAGATAGTAAATTTGATTCAATTGAGATTACAAGATGTGCAGGCAGTTCGGGAACATCATCATATCATTATGCAGATATTCCGGCATGGCTATCCGAAGAAAATTTACCGGTAAGATTCATAGGAGATCATGCATATTCCATATTTGAAAGACATGATGATTTGAATGAGATAGCATTTACAGGTGGTAATGGTATTATTTCTATAGGAGACGGCGCATTTAGCGGTTGTAATAGTTTAAGTACAATAAATATCCCCGACAGCGTCACATCAATAGGAAATTATGCATTTGCCGATTGTTGGTTATTGAAAAATTTAACACTTTCTGATAATGTAACTTCAATAGGAGATTGTGCATTTTCCGGATGCAAAAATTTAAGTATAAATGTATCTGAAAATAACAACGCATATACTAGTATTGATGGTTCATTATTCAATAAAGATAAAACAACACTAATTAGAAGTGGATCAATAAAAAACATCCCCAACAGTGTTATATCTATTGGAAATGGCGCATTTTCCGGTAAAGGCTTTACAAATATAACCATTCCCGATAGTGTTATCTCTATTGGAAATGCTGCATTTTATGGTTGTAAAAAATTAAAAAACATAACCATCCCCGATAGCGTTACCTCAATTGGTGATGATGCATTTTTAAATTGCGGTAACTTGGGCATTTTAACAATTTATTGTTATAAAAATTCTTATGCTCATCAATATGCTCAAGATAATAATATTAATTATGTATTGATTGAAAAACCTGTTGTTACTACACCAGTTACCACAACTATAACTACGACAACGACAACTACTACCACAACCACGACAAAGCCGATTACAACTACTACTACGAAAACTACTACTACAACGACCACAATTACAACAAAGCCAGTCACAACAACGACTGACCTTGATACCAATTATTTACAATACGAGAAAATTGATAAGAATAATGATGGAGTTTTTGATTATGTTGTGGTTAGTGGCTGCGATAGCAATGTGAATAATGTTTTAATTCCAAATGAAGTTGATGGTTTACCGGTTACTTCAATAGGTGATTTTGCTTTTATGTACTGCACAAACCTTAAAAGCATAACAATCGCAGACAGCGTTACTTATATTGGAGGAGCTGCGTTTTCAGGTTGCTATGGACTTACAGGTGTGACTATCCCAGACGGCGTTACTTCTATTGAATCTTATGCGTTTTCAGACTGCAAGAGCCTTACAAGAGTGACTATCCCAGATAGCGTTACTTCTATTAGAAGTTGGGCGTTTTCAGGCTGCAAGAGCCTTACAAGAGTGACTATCCCAGACAGCGTTACTCATATTAACTTAAAGGCATTTTACGACTGCGAGAACCTTACAAGCGTGAATATCTCAGACAGCGTTACTACTATTGGAGAAGGTGCGTTTGGATACTGCATAAGCCTTACATACGTAAAAATATTAAACCCTGAATGTGAAATTTATGACTCCGAATATACAATAAGCGATTCAGCTGCAATATATGGACATAATAATTCAACGGCTCAGGCTTATGCGAAAAAATATAATCGTAAGTTTATTTCTTTAAATGATACTCCGGAAACATCAACAGTAACTACAACAACTACAAAGCCAGTCACAACAACTACTATCACAACCACCACTAAGCCTATTACGACGAATATAACTACAATCACGACTAAACCAGTCACGACGATGACTACCACAACCACTACTACCACAACTACGACTAAGCCAATTACAACGACTACTACCACAACAACAGCTAAGCCTGTTACAACGACTATCACTACAACCATGACTAAGCTTGTTACAACGACTACTTCCACGATCACAACAAAGCCAGTCACGACGACTACTACCACGATCACAACTAAACCAGTTACAACGACCACAACCACGACTAAACCAGTCACAAACACTACTACCACAATTATGACTAAACCTGATACAACGACTATAACTACAACAAAACCGACTACAACGACTACTACAACTATGACAAAGCCTGTTATGACAACTGCCACGACCATTACTAAGCCTGTTACAACGAAAACTACCACAACAACAGCTAAGCCTGTTACAACGACTATCACTACAACCACGACTAAACCGGTTATAACGACTACTACCACAACCACCACTAAGCCAGTCACAACGACTACTTCTACGACCACGACTAACCATGTGATAACAACCACAACTATGACTAAACCAGTTATAACGACTACTACCACAACTACGACTAAACCTATTACAACGGCTACCACTACAACTACAAAGCCGATTACAACGACAACTACCACAACCACGACTAAACCAGTCACAACGACTACTATCACAACCACGACTAAACCAGTCACAACGACTACTATTACAACCACCACTAAGCCGATTACAACGACTACTGTTAAAACCACGACAAAGCCGATTACGACGACTATAACTACAACCACGGCTAAACCGATTACGACTACCACCGCAACCACAACTAAGCCTGTTACAACAACTACTACAATCACTACGACTAAGCTTGTTATAACAACTACTACAACCACCACTAAGTCAGTCACAACAACTACTATCACAACCACAACTAAACCGGTTATAACGACTAGCGTTACAACTACGACAAAGCCTGTCACAACGTCTACTACAACCACGACTAAACCGGTTATAACTACTACCATAACTACGACTAAGCCTGTTACAACGGCTATTACCACAACCGCCACTAAACCTATTACAACCGTAAAATCAGGAGATTTAAACGGTGATGGTAACACAACTGCTGCGGACATTGTATTTCTGCAAAAATTCCTTGTAAATGCAGCAAAATTGACCGATACGCAGTGGGAACTTGCTGATATAAATAATGAAGGTAAGATCAACGTTTTTGATGTAATTATTCTTAAAAGAAGAATGTTGTATAACTAAAATTAACAGCAGTCGAATTATACTCGACTGCTGATTCATTTTTATTAAAAATGCTTGAATATAGAGTTTCAAGAGGGGACATACGGAAGCTAGGTTTCTCCGAATAATTAAAGCCATTATTACTGTATCCTTATTTGTATTTGAATATTCAGTTTTTCAATAATTGTGCAGCCTTTTATTTTTTCACCGGATTCTATAGCTGATTTAATTGCCTGTTTGTCTAGCGTATAAGTGATTTTCTCTTTGAACCACTTGTGGTCAACAATGTTCTCGTCAACATCAACAGATTTTGAGTTGCGGCAACTAACTGCGACTCTTGGTGTAGAAAACCTTGTGCCCTCTAAAGATGCAGTCAGCCAGCGTTTCAAGCTCTCTGCCTTCTTCAAAGCAACTTTTTCTCTTTGAGCGAGATTTTCTCTTTCAGCTTTCATTTCCGTAACGTCAGATTCCAGATTTTTGATCCAGAGTGCTACATTTTCAAGCTTTTCATTTCGTTCCATCATTAGCATGGAAAGTCTCTTAAGGTCAATGATTTCTCTGGTTTCAACATCAACACACTCCTTAAGAGCAGCATTAATTTCATATAGTTTCATAATTTTTACCTCAATTCTTAATTTTTTTAGAAGATATTCAGTTATATTTTTGTATGGTGCTGAGAATATTCTCCGATTGGAATCACCAGACATAAAAGAAACGTTCATGGTTCAGGATTATCTCCCGAACCATGAACGCTCCTGTCACAATTCAAGTACCTGTAACTGTACTTAAATTATAGCTTATTTATTCAATTTTGTCTGTGCGGTTTTCTGTTCTATTTTTCATTCGAATTTATGAAGAAAGTGTTAACATAATTCGATAATTGCTCATCATTTGATTTTTCTGCAAAGTCAACAGCATACTGCCGGTATTTTTCAGATTCTGCTATATTTTCCATAAATGCATAAACTTTGCTTAATTCTACATAGATATATCCGATATTTGTATTGGAATTGTCCGTACAGCAATCAAGAGCCGTCAAAAGCAGTTCCTCTGCACTGTTATAGTTTTTTAGATGCACATTGCAGTGTAGAACAAACGTACAAGAAATGTGGCATCATTTTCACTGTTCAGATTATTTTCAAGCAAATCCGCAACAGACCATGAAAATGAGATAAGGTCGAACTTGGTATAGGCCGTTCCCCAGTATTCGCCGCATTCCAGATCTTCTGAAAGTTCATGTATGAACGGAGCACATTGCTCATATAGGATTGTTTTCTGCTGTTCTCTGACTGCCGCAGCAATTACCGAGTGCATCCAGTAAATATGCGTACGCTTTTCTGTATCATGTTCCAGCATACCGGCATTGAACAGCTTCAGCAGACTGTTGTTTTTCTTGATATTGAACCACTTTTTTGCCTTTGTAAAATTAAATTTAAGATTGGGAATGACGGAAACGTATGTGAGTATGGTCTTGTCAGTATCGCTGTATCTGACGAGCGAGAATAATATACACATCTGTCTGATAATCGTTTCATCATTGTGCATTTTTTCATGTTCACATTAAACGTCCTCTTCACTCATTTTGAAGCTTTTTTCCACAAGCTTTGTGTATATTTCAAACAGTGAAAATCCTTCTGCATAGGCAGCTTTCGCAATAAAAACTATCATGATAGTAAGTTTGGCGGTAAGTTCGATTATATCATTTAGAATCTCGTTGTCGCATTCCTCGAATTTATAGTGCCTGTAGAAAAGTTTGCGACAGCTATCAATAGAAAGTGGTGTAATTCAAGAATTCTTTTAAATCCAGACAGTTCCCGGTAACGACTTGTAACGAGAATACGGCATGCAAGCTGACTCAATTTCCGAAGATATTCATCGTCCGATACTTCAATATTATCAACAACAAGAAGCATACGTTTTCCGTATTTGTCGGAGATATTCTGCATTTCATTCCAAACCTCGTCAAGGTCGCGCTTCATGCGGAAAGCCCGTTTTATGGACATTCTGAGATCATTATTGTTGTACTGCACCCATGCGATAGCTTCAATGTAGCACTCATTGACATATTTTTCTCTGATCTCCAAGTTTCGTTTTGCCGAGACCGCCGACAGCAGTCACAAGCAGATTTTCTTCCTTTTTAATAAGAATGTCATTCAGCGTATCAATATCATCTTCACGACCGATGATGTCAATACCATTTTCGGGTGATTCGGTGATATATTTTGGGTGCTTTGTCGGAGCGTTATCGGCTGAAAGCCGCATATATCCGACATCAATAAAGCCGGTTTTACTCTTAGATACAAGATAATCAGAATAATCAAGGCAGTCGAGAATACCTGCAATTGTTCTGGAAATATGATAATCGTCATCGATTTTTCCACAAAGCTGATTTTTTATTTCCAGCGGAATATTTTCTGATTTATTGACAATTTCAGTTAGCTCTGTAAGTGAATTCTTTAGATATGGTAAGCAATTTTTCTCAATTCCTGACCTGAACAGTTCAAACCCGTCATAGGTGTGAAGTTTTTTCCGTACTTTGCTGTGAATCGGATTTGTTCCCGATGTTCTTTTTCTGAACTGATCATAATCAAAGATTTCAACTCCGGCAAATGAATATAAATTACCGAAAATCAAATTGAAAACGGCTTCTTTCTGAGTAAAATTCAGTGATGCCTTTAATTCATCGCAGATAATGCTGAAAGCGGTGTAAAAGAGTTTCTGTTTCATGAAGTATCACTCCTATTCTCTGATAGGATTATTATAGCATTTTTTTAGCAATTTCAATCAAAAGCACAAAAAATGTTGATTGTTTTGCCAAAATGTTGTATAATTAAATAAAGATTAAATTTGTTTGGAATGGTGTAAATTCCTGCATTTGCTTACGGGTGTTCGGTAACACCTGACAGTCTGAAAATTACAAGAACTGTACCAATAGGATTGAGTGTTTGATTTAGACGAATTATAAACGGAGGCAATATGCAATTATCAAAAGAACAGAATGCTTTTATACAAAAGGCGTTAGAAAGAAATAATATATTAGTTGACGCTTGCATTGGAAGCGGTAAAACAACAGCTATTCAGCACCTTTGCAACGCATTTTCTAACCAGTTTCGTATTTTATATCTGACATACAACAAACTTCTGAAAATAGATGCTCAATCAAAAATCAGAAATCGAAATGTAACTGTGACAAATTATCATGGATTTGCATGGTCACAGCTTAACGCTGTTGGAAAAAAAGCAGGTATTCCTGATCTGATTCAGGTATATAATCAAACAAAGCCGCCAATGCCAAAGTATAACGTTTTGATCATTGATGAATATCAAGATATTGAGCAGGAGTTAGCGGATATGCTTGAATATATCAAATTACAGAATCCTGACATACAAATTATCGCTGTCGGTGATATGAAACAGAAAATATATGATAAAACTACAATTAACGTTGAGAATTTTATTCAATCGTTTCTTGGAAATCATATAGAACTTGAATTTACAAATTGTTTTCGTCTTTCTCCTGAACTTGCTTCAAGATTAGGCTTAATATGGAAAAAGAAAATTGTCGGTGTGAATAATAATTGTATTGTCGAAAACATGGACGAACACAGCGTTGTCAAGTTTCTTGCAAATCAGAATCCATCAGATGTTTTATGCCTTGGTTCAAGAACAGGCAGCATGGCAAATGTATTAAATGTACTTGAAAACGAGTATCCTGATAAATTCAATAAAAGAACAGTATTCGCAAGCATCAGAGATCGTGATTCAACAGGCGCTACTTATCCGAGTCCGACTTCGGCAATATTCACTACATATGACAGCAGCAAGGGACTTGAACGTTCTATATGTATTGTATTTGACTATACTGAATCATACTGGAAAATAAGAGTAAGCAAACCACAGCAATCATATGAAATTCTGAGAAATATATTTTGTGTTGCAGCAAGCAGAGGAAAAAACAGAATAATATTTGTTACAACCGATGAAGAGCAATTATCAGTTCAGACTCTTTCAGAAAAAACAGAAATGAACACTATTTTGGAAGATGTTGATATTTCATCAATGTTTGACTTCAAATATAAAGAAAATATTGAGGAATGCTTCTCCAAACTTTCAATATGTAGGTTGAAGTGTTCGGATAACAGTGTTATCAATGTCAACGAAAAAGATGAGCTTATTGATCTTTCGCCTTGTATAGGTATATATCAGGAATCGATGTTTTTCTCGAACTATGATATTAATTCTCAACTCGATTTCGTGTTTTCTCTTTATACTGATTTGGTTCATTTAAAAAAGAAAGAAATATACGAATTGTCACTTGAAGAAAAAATACTATTCCTTGTTTCGATTGAAACAAGGCAGCGAAGATACAGAACTCAGGTAAGCAAAAAACTTGTAACCGAAAACGAACAAAATCAACTATTTAATCGTTTGTCAACGGTATTCAAACGTGAGGAAAATATTCAGGTAGAGTGTTCTATTCCATTTCATGTTGATACAAAGACTAAGAAGAAGTTTATCGCTCGTGGACTGGCAGATGTGGTAAAAAATGATGTGGTCTATGAACTCAAATACGTTTCACAATTATCACATGAGAATTTTCTTCAATGTGCCTGCTATATAATTGCCTTGAAACTAAAGAAAGGGATTTTATGGAATACTAAAGATAACTCTATGTTTGAAATAACAATTCCGAATGTGGAAGACTTTCTTAATGCGACTGTCAGAGCAATCACAAAAAATCAAGTAAAAAAATATATACGACCTGCAACGCCGAATAGTAGAACTTTGCGTAACAATGCTGGTAATTTAAAAGCTGTTACGATTGACAACAAAAAACTTTCTGTGAATGATAGAGTTTTTCATATTAATCGTGGGGAAGGCATTATTAACAAAATATATTTTTCTGGTAAGTGTTTGTTGATCGATGTTCAGCATATGAGTAGTCCCAACAAAATAAATACCTATGATTTGATAATAAGTCTTGAAAGAGGATTTATAAAAATATGAATATCTGTAATTCATGGCATGGTTGCCGCAAAGACTTTGCCTTGCAGTATTGCTATAAAATTTAGAATAGAAGGAGAATTAAAATGACATATGGAAAATCCATTGAATTATTCCTTGTAAACGGTACTGCTGACAGCATCGTGACTGCGGAGCTTTCAAACTGGAACGGAAAGGCAATAAAAATTCCACGTATTGAAGTGGCAGCGTGCAAACGAGAAGACATCACACAGGCAGGTGTATACTTCCTGTTTTGCAAGGAGGATGATGACTCAAATTCTGTTTATATAGGCGAAGCAGAAAATGTAAAGGAACGTCTTATGCAGCATTTGCGTGACTATAATTCGGAAAAAGAAAAATATTACTGGAGTACAGCTATTATTTTTATAGGTAGAGATTTGAATAAAGCTTTGATTCGCTATCTTGAAAATCGATTTGTAGAAATTGCTAGAGAGCTTAAAAGATATCTTGTTCTCACAAAAAATACATATCGTAATACAGTTATGAAAGAATCCCAGATTGCAGCGATGGAAGAATTCATAGAAAATGTGAAGGTCTTGCTGGGAGCACTCGGGTTTAAAGTTTTGGAGCCTTTGGATAAGCCGGACAAAAGTAAAAATGATAGGTCAGATAAGGAACAGAACAAAGAGCTTAAACTTCATTTAGAACGTACAATTAAAGATGTTGGAAAAATAGAAGCTGATGGAATTCGTACGTCAGAAGGGTTTGTTGTTTTGCAGGGCAGTCATGTGTCACCAATTGATGATGATACAATTTCAACATCACTGAAAGAACAGAGAAAGAAAGCAAATATTGAATCTGGTATTTTAAAAGAGGATATTCTGTTTTCAAGTCCATCATATGCAGCAATGTTTGTGATTGGTAAAAGTGCAAATGGTTTGACAAGTTGGAAGACAAGTGATGGGCGTTCGCTGAAAGATATTGAAAGCAGTGAAATGATAGGTGAGTAAAAAATATTTATGAAAATTTATATTGATGCAGACGGCTGTCCGGTTGTAAAAAACACGCTGAAAATCGCAAAGGAATTCCATATTTTATGTGTTATTATTTGTGATACTGCACATCAGATTGAGCATGAAAATGCTGAAACAATTGTAGTGGATAAAGGTGCAGACAGCGTGGACTTTTGTCTTGTAAACTTGATTCAGAAAGGTGATATTGCCGTTACTCAGGATTATGGACTTGCGGCAATGTGCCTGAGTAAACGAGCAATTGTTCTCGATCAGGACGGTAAAGAGTATACAAATGAAAATATTTCGGGACTTCTGGAATTCCGTGCAGTTTCAAAGAAAATCCGCCAGAGCGGCGGAAGATTAAAAGGTATGCCGAAACGAACGATATCACAGGATATAGCGTTTGAACAAGCATTAAGAGAAAAAAACAGACTATCTGTATAAATATTATCAATTTCAATGCTTTTGAATGTAAGGAATATCAGTCGCATTTTAAGGTTTTGGAAACTAACAGGCATGAAGCGTTATCAGATAAACTGGACATACACTTTTTTGAACTTAAAAAAATAAAGTATTCAAAAAAGCATAAACCAATGGAAGATTGGCTGAATCTCATAAATGCAGAAACGGAGGGCGAGCTTATGGATATCGAAACTAATACACAAATCAAAGAAGTACGTGATACTATCGTTATACTTCGTGAACTTAATGCAGATGAAAAGGTAAAGCAAGAAGCTTATTACCGTGAAAAACGTCTTCATGATGAAGCTTCTGCTTTAGGGCACGCAAGGCGTGAAGGAATTGCAGAAGGACTAGAAAAAGGACGTGTAGAGGGTGCGGTTAAAAGAGAATCTGAAATAGTTGCTAATCTTAGAAATATAGGAATGACAGAAGAACAGATTAAATCAGTACTCAAGACTAACTGATTCTTGATGCATAAAAATAAAGCGGTTACACTTAAAATGTTAAAGTGTAACCGTTAATTTTTATATGATTCGTTTCCGTTATATTTCCGTTATTCCCGTTAAAACCTATGGCGTGACATGATAAGATATGAACTGATGGGCTTAAAAATGTGACGTATTTTAGCCATCTAATATAATCTATAGATAGTGGTGAACCAATATCAGCAACACTCATAACCCGATGAAATAAAGAAAAAATCAGAAAATAAAGTCCATAAACCCACGTAATCAGGGCGATTACGTGGGTTGCGTTTTTTGTTACAGTAATTTTGACCCCAATTTGACCCCTTATCATTAAAAAAAGACAAGCATAATGGAGCAGGAAAGAAACAATTTTCACACTTGAATTTGCAAAACGAATAAAGTATATGTCACTTAAAGGAGTGTATTGGACATTTATACATAAGATTATTTTTCAGTGCATTGATTTTATTCTCAATCTTCTTGATAACATCAATAAAAATTTCATCACTTTGTCCAGTCGGGTCGGGTAAGCCCCAGTTATCATCAAACTCCATGCCGATATATGGACAACCAACATCACAGCCTATCGAAATTGCAATATCAGGAACGGGGATTTTGTCAAGAGTTTTGCTGAACTGCATCTGCTCCATATCAATGTTATAGAGCTTTTTCATAAGACGGACAGCATCCTGATTGATTTGCGGTTTCGTTTCTGTACCTGCGGAATAGCTCGCAAATACATCACTTGCATACAGTTTCCCAAGTGCTTCTGCAATTTGACTTCGGCATGAATTGTGTACACAGATAAATGCAACCTTTTTCAAGTTATACGCCTGCCTTTCTTAAAAGCTTTACAACATCAGCAGTTTTCAAAACCTTTCCCATGGAAACAACTTTTTCACTTACTACAATAGCAGGCATACTCATAACGCCGTAAGCCATAACTTTTTCCATATCGGTAATGTATTCGATGTTCGTTGCCAGTCCCATTTCAGCAGCGGCATTCATAACATTCTGATACTGCTCGTGACAGGATTTACAGCCCGCACCAAGCACTTTAATGCTTGAAATATCACCGCTTACTGCTGTATTTATGGAAGTTACTTCTGCTTCACCTGCTCCGCAACAACAAGACGTTTTCTTTTCTTCTTTCTTTTTCTTTCCAAAACCGAATAATGCCATAATAATACCTCCAGATTAAATTAAAATTGATTGAAATACATTGAAGAAATATCCCACAATGATAATGCCAATCGTGCAGATTCCAATGAAAATTGCAAGCAGTTTAGGCTTTACAGCTTTTTTGAGCATAATCATTGACGGTAGTGACAAGGTTGTAACGCCCATCATAAATGAGAGAACAACTCCCAGTAATGCACCTTTAGCAAGCAACGCTTCTGCAATTGGAATTGTACCGAAAATATCTGCATACATCGGTACACCTGCAATTGTTGCAATTATAACGCCAAAGGGATTGTTATCACCTAAAATTTTTATAATAAAATCCTGTGGAATCCAGTTATGAATCAATGCACCGATGCCAACGCCTGCGATGACATAAGGAAAAACTTTTTTCGCTGTTTTCCATACCTGTTCCCATGCGTATTTGGCTCTATTCTTGAAGTGCAGTTCTTCCTGCGGAGTATCAATTGCCTTGCCGTTTCTGATGTATTCCGCCACCTGATTTTCAAGGTGAAGCTTTTCAATCAACGTACCTCCTGCTACAGCAATTACAAGACCTACCACTACATAAACGATAGCAACTTTCCAACCAAAAATACTCATCAGTAGGACAAGTGAACCCAAGTCCACCATAGGCGATGAAATCAGGAACGAAAACGTAACGCCCAGCGGTAAGTCTGCACTTGTGAATCCAATAAACAGCGGAATTGATGAACAGGAACAGAATGGCGTTACCGTTCCGAGCAATGCTGCTATGCAGTTCGCACCGACTCCGTGAAATCGTCCGAGAATTTTCTTTGTTCGTTCAGGCGGAAAATAACTCTGAATGTATGAGATGACAAAAATCAAAAATCCCAGCAGAACCATGATTTTTATCATGTCATAAATAAAGAAATTTATACTTCCTCCGATTTTTTCGTTTGTGTTAAGACCAAGCGAGTTCAGAATTGTACGAATCAGACGATTCAGCCAAGCCATGCCGAGAATTTCGCCTTGAAAAAACTCCCAGCCAGTTTTAAATGCTTCCATATGAACACCCTCTTCTTTATTAAATTTACACATATAAATATAGAAATATATCTATACTCTGGGCTTAATTTTAGTCGTGTGCAAAAATAATAAGATTACTTTTTACAACACGACTGATTTCCTGTTGCACTATCTGTATCAGTTAATATGTCAAAGCATTTCCTTGCGTAATCTGTACCTTCTTTTGATATAGAATAGTATGTCCATTTGCCTTCCTTACGCCCTACAACAATACCGCTGTCACAAAGAATTTTCATATGATGGGAAAGCGTAGGCTGTGTAATGTTCATTTCTTCCAGCAGTTTGCAAGCACACTTTTCACTGTCGGATAACAACTGTAAAATTTTAATACGATTTTCATCACAGAATGCTTTGAAAATGACTGCTGTTCTTTTTACATTCAGTTCCATGTTCTCACCTCACATTCAAGTTTATCTATATTATATGCTACAGATAGAAATTTGTCAATGTGTAAAAATAGACAAAAATGTCGTTATGCAATTGTGCAAAACGCCAAATTTCATTAGTACAGTTTAGCAGATATTGACTCTCATTATTGAAAAAAGACAAGCATAATGTCACAGGAAAGAAACAATTTTTACACTTGAAATTACAAGCGAAATGATATATAATGATGAAAAAGGCAGGGGGATAGAAAATGTATAAACTTGTTCCGAAGCGTACCATAAAACGAATTGAAAACATGGATGAAAATGAAGAATTTCGTACTATGAAGATAACACTTGAACTTGCAAAGGAATCAGATGATGAAATGTGGAAAGAACTAGTTATGCTGCATCTTGATGATACGATAATCCTGAACAGCGAAGACGGAGAAAGAATCAAAAGAGATTTGGATAGGATGATGAGAGGAATTTAGCAATGTATGATATTGATTATGAAATATACAAATATATCAATGAGCTGGCAGACCAGTACGTAGAACTTGATGAATTACTAAAGCATAATCATCTTACTTTTGATGAAGTTCAGCAGTGTGTAAAGCAATTCAAAGAGCAGTTTTATAGTTTGCTTGCAGAGTATTCTATCGGCAGTCAGAATCTTGTTGAAACCTGTTATGACCTTATGGAGCATATCAAATGTCAACTTGATAATCTCGATTTGCAGTATCTGTATTTTTGCGTTATGACAGATGTCGGCTTGCTGAATAAGGTATTAGGTGAACGAACAGAAGAGCAAGAAATCAGAAATTACTTTCAGCAGCATGAACTTGTGCAGGAATTATCAACATTTCTGAAATTACAGTCAGATAACAGCAGGAAAATCAATGAATTAAGAGAGCATTTGAAAAAGCCGATAAAAGTAAAAAATATAGAACATGCGGAAGAATCAGATTTTCTGTATCATCTGACCATACAGCATACTTTTTTGCATGATAGCATAAAAAACGAGGTCTACAAAGATAATTTGAAATCCTTACTGATACATATTAACAGCGATGAAAAATTAAAGCCTATCAAGCCATATATCATGTTTGCGGTGCTTGCGAGAAAAACAGGCATGATGCAGAAAAGGAAGCATTTCATGCCGAATCTGAAAGCGATATTTCAATATCAGGAGTATAATATTTTAAAAGATAACGGTAAAAACTTCAATCAATATCAGTCTGAATTAGAATTGTACGACCATTTGAGAAGAGCATATCTTGAGGATGCTGATATAGATTTCTGTGATTACTGCTTCGCAAATCTTTCACCGCTGAGCGAATGGTATTATTTGTATTGTGAACCAAATGAAGAGATACCGATGACTTTAGGAAGAAAAATATATTTGTCAAAACCTTTGTGCTTTCCAAGGCTGCTGAGCTTTGAGGATTATGAGCAGCTTAATGATATTGAAGCTCAGATGTATGATGATGCAGCGGAAAAGTTAGAAAATCAAATGTTGGATATTGCTGAATACCTGATATAGCGTGTCAAGATAAAACAGTTCCGAAATTTAAAAAATATTTCGGAACTGTTTTGTATTTACTTGTCTGAACGTCTGTGGTATTCTGTTTTCAGGAGGTGGAAATATGATGATGAATGGCGAGTATCTCGAAACGCTTCAGGATTTAAAAAGATGTTTTTGCATTGATGAATTGATTTACAGTTATTACAACGGTGAACTGGAAATCTTTCTTAACAAAATTGGAGAACACAAAAAAGCAGAACAAATCAGAAATATCTCTGAAAATAATGCTTTGCTGCTGATACGTTTGTATAATATTTTTGACCTGCATTATGAGGATACAGAAGAAAAAATCAGGAGTGATTACGCATCAGTTCCGTAATTTGCTCAACGATTTGTGCTACCTTCAGCATTTCCCCTGCACTCAGTCCGTCGAGTGCTTCTCGGATACGATGAAATGCGTCGGTTTCTTCCGCTTCTGTACCTGATGATATATCAAGTAATTTATGCAGTGGAATTTTTAAACCGTTTGCGATTTTATACAAAGTTTCAATAGTTGGACATTTCTCTCCACGTTCCACTTTGCCGATATATGCGGGGTGAAGTTCTGAATTAAATGCAAGTTCTTCCTGGCTAAGTTTTTGTTCTGTGCGGAATTTGCGAATTCGTTCTCCTATTATGCTAGATATGGTTTTTCGGTTTTCTTTCATAGTGCGCCTCTTTTCTACCCTAAAAGTAGTATTTACTTCATTGTATCGTTTATCCTGAACACTTTCAAATCTATGTGGGGTATAAAAAATATTGCCTAAAGGGTTGACAAATGGAGGACTAAGTGTTATAATGTTGAAAGGCAGTATTTAAGCTTAATTTAAGTGAGAGGAAGCTTTGTTTGTTATGTTTTGTAAAAATTGCGGAAATGAATTGAAAGACGGAGTAAAATTTTGTGGTAAGTGTGGGACATTACAAAATATGTCAGAACAGGATACCTTAACAAATCCAGCCCCCACAATACAAACAGTTCAGACAGGTAAAAATAGAAAAAGATTATTAATTATAATAATCGGAATAATCATTGCTATTGTTCTTGTTGTTATTATATTGGTAAATATGTTTGACAATTCACTTTCGGTAAAAGATGTAAAAGCAGGTTATTTAACTTATTTTAGCAAATCTAAAACAATTGGCAGCGCTTTTGACAACTACTCCTACTTTGATGACATTTCATGGAAAGAATTTGATGGGGAAACAGATGATGGAGAAGAGGTAAGTATTGTCGAATTCAATGCTACAATTCAGATGGACAACTATGATTGGTATGAATATTCAGACGCATCGGACTATGCATATGAAACGCTTACAGTACAGTTTTATACAGATGACAATATGGACAGTGACGAATTTGAAATTTATGGAATCTGGTTCAGTAATGTAGATGACGACGGTACGGATATTAATTTGGATGATTATGATTTTGAGGATATTTTGAATAGTATATATGAGGATGAAATATTCGTGTTGATTCCGTCTGATTATGGATTGTATTACTATAATTAAAGTGTAGGAGAGTTTGCATATGTATTGTGTAAAAAATGTGGTAATGAACTTGCAGAAGGAGCTGCATTTTGCGGTAAGTGTGGAAATTCTATAAATATGAATAGTGCTTTGCAAACCTTATCGCCGCAGTGTAATAAAAATACATCAAATAACTGGTTCGCCAATATTGATGAGAAAACCATCGAAAAACAAGCTTATTTGAAGTTTCAGACCACAACGCTCCTATTGAACTGTGAAATATCAATAACTTGCATATGTTCTTTTTTTTAGGAATGTTTGGTTTCCTTGAAATTCCTGTTGGAGTAATAAAACTGATACATTCAATCATTTCTAAAAAGAGAACTTTCAAAGTGTTGTATAACATTTGGTATATTATTCTTTGTACAATTATATCTGTTATATCATTGTTGATATTTGGGACTTGTTGTCGGAATCATTGAACTGATTTTTCTTTGTGGCTTTATTTATGCAATGATTCGAGATGCATAGGTATTTTATAAACGAAAGGAATTTAATTATGTTTTGTAAGAATTGTGGCAATGAGCTGAAAGAGGGCGTGAAATTTTGCAGTAAGTGCGGAACGCCTGTAGGTGTAATTCAAACTTCTGAAAATCAAGAAGTGCCGAAGGCAGCTGTTTCACCAGATAAAAATGCCATTATTGGTAAGAGTTATATTTTCAATAACGTTAAGGTTTCACGGTACTTGTTGGATTACTTTCTTGGTGGAGAAGTAAGTTTTGAATTTCAGGATTCGATGCTTTTTGTGACAGAACAAACAGGCGGCATCAAGGATAGAACGACTTTGCTTCCCTATACAGATATCAAAGCATTTCATTTTGAAGATAAGGTTTACATATCCCATACCATAATGGGAATTACATTTGCACTGTTTGGACTTCTGATGTTGTTCGGGGGTGGATTTGCAACAGTAATGGGAATATTGTTTCTTGTTTTAGGTATTCTTGGCATTGTAAGAAACATTCTTGGAAGTATATTTGTAGTCAATACTAATTCAGGAAAGACTTTTAAAATCAGATTGAAACGAATTAAAAAAGAGAAATTGAAAGAACAGAATGATTTTTGCAGTGATTTGAATTTGATGATTCGCTAATCGGAGGATATTTATGTTTTGTAGTAAATGTGGAAAAAAGATAGACGATGATGTAAAATTCTGTGAGTATTGCGGAGCTGTTATTAATACTCCAACGATTAGCAATGAAAAATCAGAGCAGTCTGGAGTCACAAGCAAAAAAATATCAGTGAAAAAAGAGATAAATAAACCACTGATTATTACGATAATTATCGCTGTTGTTGTATTGATTGCTGGCAGTGCAGGAATCATATTGTTTGATAATTATAATCATGAAAAAGGAGATGAAGAAATACAAGCAGTTCAGGATTCATACTTTGAGTTTCTTCCAGAAATGAAAGTTGGCGATTTGATATATGAGTATTATGGCGAAGATTACTGGGTTTGTAATTCTGATGGCATAGTGGAGTTCTGGGGAACCAATAAAAAAGACAACAGTGGTCTTGCTTTACATTTTTCCTTTGTAGGAAAAGGTATTGTTGACGTACCATACATAAAGTTTCATGAAGAAAATGAAATAGCACATGATATTAGTAAAGAAGCCTTTGAGACATATATACTCAGCCTATATGCACAGCTTGATGATAGTTATCAAAATAGTAATATAACGACTCAGCCAGTAACGGAACAGACTACAACTACCAAAGCAATCACTACTGCGGCTACAACAACTACCACTAAAAAGCAGGAAAAAATAAAATCATCGGAAAAGTATATGGCTTACTTGTATGCAATAAAAGAGATGAATAACATTGTCCGAGAAGAAGGTATTGATATAGATGATATTATGTACTACAATTATTATCTTTATGATATCAATCATGATGGTACATATGAGCTGATTTTACAATGGGGAGAATATGAAGCGGATACTGAAATAATAATTAGCACTATTGATGAAAGCAGTGAAAATGGCGTTGCTGGATTATGCGAGATGCCTGGCGGACATATTATGCTTGTTGAAAAAGACGGAAAACTTTACACGAATTATTGTCATGCTTCTTATCAAGTTATTGAAGAAATTAAAATGAATGGTTTAAATTCTGCAAGTCATGAAGTAGTATTTGAAGGAGAAGTAAGTGGTGATTATAACGATTATGGTACTGCGGTTAAATGCTATAGAATGTCTGATTTGAGTGGAATCAAAGTACTCTGTCCAAAAGAACTTCTTGAAGATAAACCTTATGTAAATGCTAATATAGAAGCATCCCGCTTAACACGTGGATGGATATGAATACAATCTTTATGTGGATGGGGATTTTTCATATGTTGAAGTATCATATTGTACCAATGAGGCAGGCGGTGATAACAATGGCTATACTTCTGGAAGTAGTTCACCTATTTTCTTGACATCTGGTTCTTCTTTTACTTCTGTAACAGCATATGTAACGCCCTATAGTGCTAATGGTGTCGCAGGTGAGACAGTTTTCTGCACAGGATATGCAAGCGGAACAATCCAATCAGGCGGCACGTCCTATCCTGTAGATAATATGAAAGGGCAAATCAATTGTCATGGTGGAACAGTCGCAGGATTTACAACAGATTATGTTGTGAACGGCGGAGCAGTCGGAAAAGTAAGAAATAGTTTAGGCGATACATGGCATATAACAGCGAAAAATAAATGCGATAATTATGGCATTATTTGGTACGAATTGTGGGATTCAGATGACGGCGATTATTACGGCTGGGTAGATTCCAGTTATATTGATTTTTATTAAAAAGCAAGAGCAGGAATAAAGCCTGCTCCTAAATTTTTTTTGAATTTGCCGTTTTAATGTGATATAATGTAAATATAAAATTATTTATCAGGAAAAGGAGTGAAATCAGTGTGGATTTAATGCCAATCATAAATTTATTATGGTATGATTTTGACAAGTTGAAAAGAAATGAAGACGGAACAATTGTATATGATGAGCGATTTAAAGAGATTACTGAAAATCTGTTGAATCTTGAAAATCTTGATTCTGCATTGTATCGTACTTATGATGAATTTTTCAATGCGGTAACGAACGGAGCAGTTGCATACGACAGACAACAGTCAGAATTGTCTGAAAATCCAACTGTTACTGTTCTAGATTTGAAAAATAAAAATGATAAAGAACTGGCGGAAGAATTGAGGAGATTTAGAGAAAGCCTATGTAATTCATCAAAACCTGTTCCCGAACCTGAAAGTAATATATTCAGACTTCCGAAAGGCTGTAAATCAAAGTACAGGTATGTAAGCGATGTGCTTACAATGAAAATATGGCAGTCTTGGCAAGTGGGGGAACAGGTATTCATTTCGGCTGGTACTGGCAGAGGAAAAAATACTTTTATAAAAAATGAACTGTTGAAACATTGCAGAAATCAGAAAGTTGTCATTTTTGAAAACAGGCAGTCGCTGATGCAGCAGCAGATAAAAGATATTATTTCAGAGATTAATCCTGATTTTTTAAAATATAAATATAATGAAATATTACATGACAATATGGTGATATTTGGTTATGACGATAATCAGGATATCATGATAATATCCTATCAGTGTGCTGCTCTGAAATGTATGTTGCAGAATAATAGATTTTTAGATTTCTGTTCACAGGCAAGATATCTTGTATTTGATGAAGCACACTACATACTTGACGATGCGAATTTCAACAAGGGAATAAGCTTTTTTGCCCAGACTTTTTTGAAAAAATCTTTCCCGAATGCAACAAAAATATTCATGTCGAGCACAATGGAGGAAATCTATGAGTATGTCCAAAGAGTAAACGGATTTTCAAAAGAACCCGCAGAAATTATTGAGAAAAAGGAACTTCTTGATGAAAAGGGAGGAGATTTCTTTTCCAACAATATAGCTGGAATAATGTACAAGCATCAGAACATTAATTCAGTACTTTCACTTCCAACGGATTATTCCTACATTCAAGAGAATGGCTGAAAATGAAACAGTGAAAGTTTATTTTCCAGATGTCAGTTGCAAAAATGTAAAAAAGCGTTACCGTGATTGTATTAAGGACTGCATGGAAATAATAAATCTGAATGTCAATATGCAACAAAGTGCATTGTGCCAGCTCAACGGACTTGTAAATTCTTCTCCGTCAAAGTATTATTATTTGTTTCCAAATGGTTCTTCAGCAAATAATTATATGTCTATACAATTTAATTATCCTGCAATTTACAAGCTCTATTATGATACCTGCTTCTATATTTTTGCTCTCCAGAGAATGAATCCAGAATCAAAAGATACAAAATCAGATTTTATAAAAATTCTTCTTACACATCTTGATATTGAGGATAAATATGATGATGTAATTGACATTACCGTGAAAACATCAAAGGAAGAAATCGAAGAAGCTAAGGCAGCATTTTCAGAATATCTTGAAAATCTGATAGGTATTGATATTGTTTCACCAGATGAAAATGGTTCATTTGAAAAGTTTCTTGAACTCAAAGGAAAAATCAACGAAATGTATAAGATTTTACATGAGGGTAAATCACTTCACACACAATGGAATACTAAAGACAGATTCTTTCCAGAAGAAAAAATGAAAGCATTTTTTTCAGAACTCAACCTTCCATACACAATCAGTAGTGCCAGCTCCAAAGGAAAGAGAATAACTAAAATAACAAAATCATTATGATGAAAAAATAAAGTAATGTAAATCTATAATATAAGGGGCTTTCTGTAAATGTAATTTTTACAAGCTGAAAAACGCCAGTGTTACGTTGATTTTTAATGCCATGAAAATGATTTTGTAAATCTGAAATTAAGCGATGTAAAAAGAAAAGGAGAGCGTAAAAAGCTCTCCTTTCAAGATTATACCGTAATCATGATAACAAACTCCCCAGCTGAAAGAACCAAATCGGAACAGGGAGTCGGAACGGGTGGACAATACCCGACAAGTTTTTCCGTAATTGCATCCTGAATACAAACCAAGCCGAACTGAATATTATCCACTTCAAAACTCAGGTCATCAAAATCTACTACATTTAGTATAAATCCGTTTGCATTCGGAGTGACAATAACGGGATAGGATTGCTGCTGAGGTGGCATTGTCGGTAGGTCAAACAGTCCTTCCATTTTCATCATTTCTTCACGCTTATGGCTATCCAGTACATGACCATATACATCAAGCGTAAAGGCAACAGAATAGTGACCCATGATAGTCGAAACGGTTTTTGCATCCATATCATTTTCTAATGCTCTCGTACAGAATGTATGACGAAGAGCGTGAAAAGTATAGTGTCCGATATTTGCGGATTGTAGAATCTTATTATAGTAATCTTTAAAAGTGCGTGGTTCTATGTAACCGCCAAGTGGGTTGGAAACGACCATTCCCATATTCTGATAGGCTGCACCAGCTTTTAATTTATCCGCCATCTGTGCGTTTTTCCAGTCCTGTAATTCCTTAATCATAAAAGGCAGAAGCGGAATGGAACGGATAGAATTTTTCGTTTTTGGAACTTGGAATACAATCTCGGTTTTTGAACCTATGCCGTTGTAGTCGATTTTTTCAAGTCTGTTTAATGTCTGGCGGATATTCAGTATACCAGAACGCAGGTCAATATTTTCCCATTTTAATCCTAACACTTCACCGAGCCGCATACCTGTTGTTAAAGTCAAACGAATAAAAATTCCGTAGCGAAACTGATAACTTGCCTGTATCAGTTTTGCCTGTTCTTCACGAGTCAAAATCTCAATTTCAGGCTTTTCACGTTTCGGCAGCACAACAGCATCACTTGGATTAAAAGTAAGATAATGCTCCAAAACTGCTTGTTTCAATGCTTCATGTAAACAGCGGTGAATATTAAGAATTGTCTTTGCCGACAGATTTTCAACCGTCAATTTATAATTGTAAAATTCCTGCAAGTCTCTTGAAGTCAAATCTTTTAGCTTCATAACTGGAAAACCAACAGCAACGTGTCTGTCAATATATCCACGGTAGCTGACATAAGTTGACTGCTTGATTCTGTTTTTGTTTTACCGTAAACAGAAATACGCTTTGATTTTCCTGTTCTGTAGTCGATACCTCCAGTTGCTCTTGCTTCCCATCTTCCGTCGGAACGTTGTCTGATGCTGCCTTCGTTTTTTGCTCTTCTCATAGGAATACCTCCAGATTAATATTTTAAATAATAGTTCGTATTGTATTAAATCTGATTATTTTGTATTCTGTAGTAGGAAGAACGGGAGATATTCAAAATTTTTATTGCCTGTGATACAGTCATTTCTTTTGCCTTTACTTGCTCTGAAATATCATTCCAGTTATCAGGTACAGCAACTTTCGGGCGACCAAATTTTACATTTTACTTTTTAGCCGCAGTGATACCCTCACGTTGTCGGAAACGGATTTTGTTTCTTTCATTTTCTGCAATACTACCAAGCACTTCAATCAAAATAGCGTTAATCATATCCATTACCCACATTTGCTCCACTGGAAAATCAGTTAATGTAGTCGGAATATCCAAAATTTTAATATGCACTCCTGCATCTTTAAAATATTCCAGTTCATGTTTTATGTCATTTTTATTTCTGCTGAGTCTGTCCAACTCTTTTATGACAAGAGTATCGCCATTTCTTAAAATCTGACGTTTCAAATATTGATAACCGTCACGCTCGGTATCTTTTCCAGAACATTTGTCAATGATAATATTTTCACTCGGCACACCAAAATTTTTTAATGCTTCAATTTGTCTGTCCTCATTTTGTTCACGGGTAGAAACACGGGCGTAACCATAGATTCTGTTGTCCATAAAAGCTCCTTTCTGTCTCAAAAAGTCCCTGCACTTTTGGAACGTCCCAAAAGTCGAAAACGGACTTTTTGGCACACGATTTTGATAAAAAATGAACCGTCCCAGAAAGTATACTTTTTGAGACGGTTTTTAAATTTCAGTTATATCTCATAGAGAAAATCTTCGTATTCTTCTCCACCTTTAACAGCCCTTATGGTATCAGTAATGAGTGAATAATCGCAGAGCATATCCTCAATTTCGGTTGCGGTATAGCCATAATCAAGAAGCATAATTACATCATCTTCATCAATACCATAGCAGTTACACATTTCAAGTAAAAGATGATCATGCTGATTATAATAATCGTCTTCCCAGTCATCATAATATCTCATGAAAGAAGCATATCTGAAATCTTCTTTTCCCTCAAATTCAGAACGGGTAATAATTCCATTGCTGTTAATTCTAATAATATCTCCATGAGCTGTTTCGATTTTGGTATAGGGGAAACTTAACATATTTACTTTTTTCAATGCCTTCTTCATTATGGAGTCTGTTGAAGCATAGACATAAAGTCCCAGTATTTTAAAATGCAACAGGCACATGGGATTACTGCCTTTGATTATGTAAAGTGAATTATCCTCGTCAAGAACCGTAAAAGTAAAGTTTCCACAAACAGATTCAGCCATATTTTTCAGACTATTAAAGTCCAGTTTTCTCTGCTGTTCGATAAGCTGAACTGCAACGTAGCTGTCAGTTTCAATGTGAGTAGCAGGAAGATTTTTTGTTTTGCGGAGTTCCATATCATTATACAAAACTCCATTATGTGCAAAAGAGAACTCTTTGTCAGCATAACCATAGAACGGATGATTGTTCTGGTTAAATTTTTGATTGCCCTGCGTAGTTAAACGGGTGTGTCCCATAATAGCAGTTGTGCCATCAGGAGCGTTGAAATGGATTTTGTGAGCTGGTTTAGGACGCTTGTAAATAACAACTTGTCCATCACAAATATATGAGATTCCAGCGGCATCCGTTCCACGTTCCTCGGCGGCGTTTGCGAGTGCCTGTGTAAGTTTTTTCAGGACTTTATATGGTACGATATGCTTATAGTCAAGCCAGCCAAATAATGCACACATATTACATTTCCTCCTCTGTTGTAACTTTTTCGTTGATGTAAAGCTGTCTTTCTTTGAGATATTGAATGAGTTCAGGTTCAGTAATTTCTGAAACAAATTCAGACCATGAGAGTTTAGACATTTCATCATCTGTGTAAGGCAATGCAATATCGCAAATTTTGTTTACAAGCTCAAGCGTTGCAATAAGCGTGTTGTATTTGAGAGTTCCCCTGAAAAGTCGGAACTCAATAGTGTGGTAGTTGCAAAGGTTCACAGCAACATATCGCCCATAATTTTTCTTAGCCTTGTCCATAATTGCTTTCGGTGAATTTTCATAGCCATATCTTGCCGCCCATCTATTCATAGCGTACTCGGAACGTCTTGAAAATTTCAGTATCTCGTTCCAGTGATGTTCGACAAAGTAAAGTATGCGACTTATAACTTCGTCCTGCTTATCACGATTTTCACCGAGAGAATCTCTGTTGACATGAACATGAAGTCCGCAGGTTGAAGTTTGGTGAGAGCGGTAGCCAAGTCTTACTGAATGATGCATAATGTCCTCCCAGCAGAAATCTTTGTGATATTCAAGTGACATCGGGTGAGTTACAATCTCTATTCCATCATCAAGTGAACCGTCGGTTTTGATGTAGATATGTTCGCCATGTATATTGGCAATATCAAGAAGTTCCTGGGCATAATCGTCATCTTTGCCTGCTCCGTCGATTTCAAGTTCAACGCCGAAATAATGGTTAGAATCACCGTAGAAAATCGGTTCAGGCTTGTAACCGTATTCATGAATTGAGGTATTCCTGCGGATGTTCTGATAGCACTCACAGCAGAAGTATCCGTCATCATACTCATAAGCATCATCATTATGGATTATGCTGTCGCATTCCTCACAGCGTGTGTAGTGATTATTGTAGCAATGATAACAAAGCGTTGTGTATTCATCGCCGTATGTATCCTCGCTCCAGATTCTCTCGCCGCAGCAATCACAAATTGACGTGAAGTTATCAATACAGTCAGAGCATAAAATCTCTTCGTTAAACTCTTCGTAATCGTCTGTGTCAATGAATGAACCGCAGTGAGAACAGTAGATTTTTTCTTCCATTTTGATTTCCTCCGTAAATAAAAATTGCCCTCCCGATTTATTTCGGGAGGGCTTTGTGTTGGGTTAATATTCTTCTGCCAAAAGTATGGTGCTATATGTGTAACTATCAATGATGTAAACCTTTGCTATTATTGGATTACCTGTTGGAATAAGGTACTCCTTGTGGTACTCAGGCTGTTCAGAAAAATGCGTGATTTTCTGAATGTCATTGAAATTTTCAAGTCTAAATACCTGAAAATAATCTCGTTCTTCGGGAAGTTTGTCGATACATCCCCACATAAAAAGCTGGAGTCCAATCGGTATTTCCGCCTGAACTCCTCGTGTAAGATAACGCTGGTTGTTGAACATATTTTCCTCCTGATGATTTGTTATGCTCCTATGACCCTACTGTAATCAACAGCAGAGCTTACTGTAGCACTTCAATAATATATAACCAAAGAAAAATGATATTACTTTTTTAAAATAGAACTAACATACAGATAAAAGGTATTACCGATAAACTCGAAAAGTTATGCCTAACACCTGGATATGTAGTATTAATAAATGCTGATAAACATAAAAAGACAGAGGTATTACGATTACCTCTGTCTTGCAAAGTATATTAAATAGAATAAGTATAGTAATAGTAAATATATTTATATAGATATATATACTGTATTATAGATATAGATAGTATGATTAATATATTAATATATAGATATATATATAACTATCATCATTATAAGGAGGATTACACAATGAAAAGTGAAAAAGAGAAGAAGTCCTTAACAAAATCTATTAAGATGTCATCATTACAGGAACAGCAAATAAAAAAACAAGCTGAAGAGAAAGGCATGAATTTTAGTGAGTATATGCTGGATTGTGCCTTACATAATAATCAGGGCGTTACACCGTATATGGCTGTTAAGATGCAGGAAATGGTGAATATCGTGAAAGATATTGCAGAAAGTCTTGATGAGAGAGATTATATTCGTAAAGAAGAATTAAGACAAAAAGCACATGATTTTGAAGGATTATGTACATCACTCACACCACAGGAAAAATATAATAAGCTTGAAAATAACATCGGTCTTTTTGTAGAGGGAGGTTATGAGATATGGGAATCTTTAAAGTAATCAGAAATACAGATGATGGTCTGCAATATATGTATAACGCTTTGAATTACGTACTTTACGGGCATACCGACTATGATAAAAGATATAGTTTAAATACTGATATTGATAATGCTTATGAGCAGTTTTTATTGGTGAAGAGATATTTTTACAAGACCAGTGGTAATCCGTTGTTTCATTTTATTGTGGTGTATGATGCAAAATCTACATGGGGTGATAATATTGAAAGAGCTGAATGTATGAGTCGTAGTATTGCATCGTGTTTTTTGGACAAGTTCCAGGTGGTATGGTGCATACATAAAAAGCCGTGTTGCAAAAAATACGGCGGCTGTGCTTCTGTATATCATGCTCACTTTGTAATGAATTCTGTGAGTTACATAAACGGAAAGATGTTTGGTGGAAGTAATTCTGAAATTTATGCTTTTCTTGAACATATCAAAAGAGTTACGGGTGATAAATCTTGGATTGTTCAATATGGTTCTGATAAAGACAAGCGTTATAAAGTTGATGAAAATGATGTATAAGTATAATTAACCTGAAATAAGATATAATTGATTTCAGAGTTTTTGTCGGTTGTCAGAGTAGGCAGTGGGTGTGCTGAAAATACATCTGATTAGACTGAGTAGTCATAAAAAATTATAACCCATGAAGAAAAATTCTCCACGGGTTATTTATATATTCTTACTGATAAATTGGCATTTTACATTCAGCTTGGTCTTTAAATTTAATCGGTATTATTCTGTATCTTCATCGTGCCAAATACAATAATAGTCATCTTCGTCACCCCATGCGTCCAA